>CEUY01028334.1_pt1 | contig 13576 bp, 13 predicted proteins | sample 361481 | NCBI WGS metagenome assembly CEUY01 (sample SAMEA2622737, study PRJEB7988) | marine metagenome | isolation source: saline water (ENVO:00002010), including
TATTCCAAAAGACCTGACGACAATTTCCCAAATTAATAAAACAAAAATAATTAATATAGTAGGTGGAATAACACGATATAAAAAAGGATTTAATTTATCCGAAAAAAATTTATATTTTACTTTATCAAACATTTGTGTACTTCTAATTCATCTAAACTTAAAATCATATGCAATTGACAATGATTTTTTTACCTGGTTTACGTAAGATAGAAACTCTGATTGGTACTCCAAGTCATGTGTTCTTTTTGAAGAAAAATCAAGCTTTATTTCGGTGGAAAATGTGCCTGGGCTTTTGGATAAAATAATGATCCTATCACTCATTAATACTGCATCTTCAATACTGTGTGTAACCATTACAATTGTTTTATTCCGATTCCTTAACATATTAATCAAATCAAATCTCATATAACTTCTCGTAATTTCATCCAAAGAACCTAAAGGTTCATCAAGTAAAAGAATTTTAGGATCAAATATCAAAGACATTCCTACTCCAACGCGTTGTTTCATTCCACCTGATAGTTGATGTGGATAAAAATCTGCATAATCTTCCATTTGAATTATAGATAAAATATCCCCTACTAAGGATTCATTATCACTGCCATTATCATTTGAAGGATTAATTTGAAGAGGTAACAATAAATTCTCAAAAACATTTAACCAAGGTAATATAGCGGGAGATTGAAATACCATTCCAATAGATTTTTTAGACAGTAAATTATTTGGTGGTACATTATCAACATATATATCTCCATTAGTAGGAGATAATAAACCGGCTATTAAATTTAATATAGTAGTTTTCCCACAACCACTGGGCCCGATAATTGTTACAAATTCACCAGAGAAAATCTTAAAATCTAAATCAGATATCGCAAATTTCTTAGAATATTTCCCTTCATATGTATGAGTAACTTGATTAAAAGCAATTGTGGGATCTTTTTGCAATTTTATAGACCTAGAAAAAATATTCTTATTATTATATTCATCATTTGATATTATTTTTTAAAATCATTCTCAATTTTGATAACTTTTCTAAGTCTTCTATGAAATCTATCTTCATTTGAAAATTGAGCTGAAATGAATTTTTTAACTAATTCAATAGCAAGGTCAAAATCAATAATTTTAGACCCTAAGCATAGAACATTCATATCATCATGTTCAACACCTTGAACAGCAGAGTATAGATCATGACAAACTGCCGCTCTAACACCTTTAACTTTATTAGCAGCTATACTTGCGCCAACTCCACTCCCGCATATGATTATTCCCTTATCAAAATCAGATGATGAAATACCATTAGCAACAAGGATAGCAGAATCAGGATAATCATCATTTGGATCTAATTTTTTTGGACCTAAATCGATTATTTCGTGTTCGTATGAGGAAAAATAATCCACTAAACGATTTTTTAATTCTAATCCATTATGGTCTGCAGAAAAACAAATTCTCACTTTAAACTCCAATAAAATTTTTTTCTATTATTGCGCAGTATATCCACCATCCACAACAATAGATGAACCTGTAATAAATGATGCATCATTTGATGCAAGAAATAAAGCAGTTTTTGCAATTTCTAAAGGTGTACCTAATCTCCCCATTGGGTGTTTAGCTTCTAATTCTTTTAATCTATCATTATCTTCATGTAAAGCTTTTGTTAAATTAGTTTTTACATATCCAGGGCATATACAATTCACTCTGACATTATATTTAGCCAAATCCAAGGATAAGTTTCGAGTTAATTGTATTATGGCACCTTTAGAAGGTGGGTACGCATCAAATCCAACCCCAAAACCTTTAGAATACCCAACTAAACCCATTATTGAAGAAACATTGATTATAGATCCTGATTTTTTCTTCTTCATCAATGGAGCAAAATAATAATTTACCAAATAGGTTCCTTTAAGATTAACTTCAATAACACGATCCCAAATTTGTTCATCAGAAGCATTCTCTAATGATAAATTTCTAGAATGAATGCCAGCCCCATTAAAAATTATATCAATTGTTCCATAATTTTTCTTAACATTTTGTAAAACTTCTTGAATATCTTTGTTTCTACTCACATCACATTCAAATGCTATAGAATTTTTGTTATATTTTTTTAGTGCTTCCACAGTTTCAACAGCAGAAAAATAATTTGAATCTAGAGAAATTACTGAAGCACCTTCTTTAGCAAATAAAATAGAAGTTTCACGACCAATACCAGAACCAGCCCCAGTCACCAAAACAATTTTCTGTTTTAATTTCATATAATTTCCCTATAAAAGATAAATCTCCGTTACTATAATACACTTCAAAAAAATTATAATGTGAAGAAAAATGAATAAATATAATTAAAACTATATGCTAATAAACAGATCCAAATAAAAAACACAATTAAATAACCTATCTCTATTAACATTCTAAACTTATTATTTTTAAGTTGATCATGTTTTTTCCTAACATAATCTACCCACAAAAAATAAGAAATCAATAGAGATATACCCAATACAATCCAATAGAGAGTCTCAATCATTGATTTTTACTTTAGTAAAATCAATTGGATTAATGTAACAAAAACCATTATTTAAACGAACACTACTATCACTTAAATCAACAAGAAATTCTGCCTCACGTGAGTATGAAGAAGCATCATAATGATAAGTTGTATGTTTTGGTAAATTTCTACCATTATCTTTTGTGAAATATTCTGTAATTTCACCTATTCTATCTGAATCTAAATTTGAAGATTTAGTAGGAATATAATCAATAAAAATCCAAAATTTATTGGAATTTTGATTAATTAATTTTGGCTTAATATTATCTGTAACCTTATACTCTTGAACATAAATTACCTGATTTCCTTCAACAATACTTTCAAAATAAGAACATTGGTTTTTTGCATAATTAATAACTAAATCCAAAGCCTTAGGATCAATTTCCTGAAGTTTTTTAGCGTTAGGGGTAGCTGTAGGAGGTACAACTGTAGCTGTAGGCGGAATAGCTGTAGGCGGAATAGCTGTAGGCGTAGCTTCTGATTTGGCAGGAATAGATGTTGTATCTATAGAAACAGAATTTTTATCGTCAGTATTAGACAAACAACTAAAAATCGATAAATAAACGAAAGTTTGAATTAAAATGATCTTGAAAATGTTGAATAGTTTATTTTTATACATATATGAAATTATACAACAATACTGTTTAAATTTGTTATACTGTAATCCTATGTCCTTTCACATAGATAATGCCACTAAGATTCAATCTTCTTAGTGGCATTTATTAAAAATACATAAGGTTACCAAGATGTCTGATCCAATTACTAAAATCCCCAAACCTAGAATAGATTCTTATGCTGATAAACGTAAATTATTTTTAGTGCCTGTATATATGGCTCCCAAAGAAAATGCAGAAGAAGGGCAAAAAATTTTAACGGAATATTGGATAGAAGTTTCTGAACAGATTACTTCATTCGAACAAAAGCTAGGAAAAATAAAAAACATATTCCATGAAGGTATCTCTGAAGGTGACCAAAAAGAATTAGATATGTTAAAACAAATGAATGAAAAAGGTTCCCCTTTTATTCAATCTCTATTGAAAAACGATGCTAAATTAATCCCGACTGAAAAAAAAGAATTACTAGAAGAAACAATAGACTGGCAAAGATGTTTGTCTGTTGGATTAGTTAATTCAAAGGTATATTCAGAAATAATGTCAAAATTCCAAACATCAATCACTGAAAGATATACTTTTATCTCAAAACAAATTGATCAAAATCTTAAAATTGACAATCCGGGTATACTCCTAATAAATGAAGAACATAAAGTACAATTTGCTGATGACATTCAAGTATTTTATGTATCTCCTCCTTCAGTAGATAAATTCAAAAAATGGCGTGAAAAATATATCGTAGAGATGAGAGAAAAATTTTCAGCTACAAATATCAATGAAGAAAATGTAAGTGATTCTAAAAACTAATCCATTGACAAAAGTTTTTTAGATTTAAATGCAAAAAATATAGTTAAAATCATCATTACAAGTCCAAGGAAAGCAACTACTTTTCTTGGACCAAAATAATCCATGGCAAATCCTGAAGGTAATGTTCCGATGGGTTGCAAACCAAAAATCAACATTCTAAGAGACATTACTCTTCCTTGAAAATTTTTATCACAATTTTCAAGTAATAATGCATTAGCTAATACCATTCGAGCTGCCTCACCAACTCCTAAAAACACCATTAAAATTAGACCAACAACGTAATATGGAAACAGTGAAACAAGTACTAAAATGCAGCCAGCTATAAATATCCCAAAAAATTGTAGAAACCCTCGTTTACGAGGCCCCATCACTGCTATAGAAATAGAACTTAGTAAGGAACCAACCCCTATCATGCTTAATAATAATCCTAATGCTTCAGATTCTTTAAAATAAACTTCTCTTATTACAACCGGCAACAAAAACCTAAATGGCATCACTAAAACAACATATGTTAACGCTAAGATCAATAAAGTACTAACAATTTTATTACTTTTTGTATAAATCAAACCAACTTTAATATCAAATAAAATTTCTTTAAATTTAATAAAATATAAATTCAAACGACTGCCAGTGAAGGGTTTAGAGTCAATTTGATCGTTTTCAATTCTTGGAGAATCATTAGAATCGCTATATTTGATAAAAACAGTTGTAATTACAGAAAAAGAAGTTATAACACTAATAGAAACATATACCCCTCCTGGTCCTATAAGTCCGTACAAAATCCCAGCAACTGCAGGAGCTAATAAGGAAGTTACTCCCATTAAGGCGCCGTCAAGAGCTATTCCGTTACTAATCAATCTATGTGGCAAAATTTGTGGAATGATAGTTTGTCTAGAAGGTGCTAAAAAAGCCCAACCAACACCTTGTAGTGAGGCTGCTATGAACAAATGTTGCCACATGATCATTTCATTAATGATTAAAATTGCAACTGCAATAGCTATAAATGTTGAAGAAATTTGCCCAACTTGAATCAATATCTTTTTGTTGATTCTATCGGACAAGACACCACCAAACAATGAAAAAATCATCATCGGAACTGCAGATCCACCTATGACTATACCTACCAAACCAGGATTTTCAGTCAAATCATAAGTAAGGTATCCCCTCGCAAGCATTTGCATTTGAACCCCAAACATCAGAAACAATTTACTTAACCATAAAATTAAATAATTCTTGTGTGAAAATGATTCTAAACTTCGAGATAAAATTTTTTTAAAAGAATTATTTGAAGTAGTAGTATTTGAATTTAATGGCTTGTTTTTATCCAATATAATTTCTTTTCTACGCATTATGATTGGCAAAACAAACCACTCTATTACACGAATCGATTAAGCATATCAGTTAGTGTACAATAAGTATACTTAATGAAAAAAACATATTTAAATCAATAAACATCGAAATAATTAATGGGTCTGAATTTTAGGTCGCACTCATTTTTTTTACAAAAAGGAACCTAAAGGTGTTCATCCAGACCCGAAAAGTCCTAGAAAATCTCACTTAATTATCACATAATAATTTCTGGTTTTCAAACATGAAATTATATAATCATAAAATATTTGGAAAGCATTTTAAATGGGTAATACATTTGGAAAACAATTCAAAATTACATCTTGGGGAGAATCACATGGCCCAGCAATTGGTGTTACATTAGATGGCTTTCCATCATTATTTAAGATTGACGTGGAACATATCCAATCTGAACTACAACGACGTAAACCAGGCCAAAGTGAAATATCAACTCAAAGAAAAGAAGAAGATTCCATAGAAATTTTGTCTGGTTTGTTCGACGGCAAAACCACTGGCGCGCCAATTTCAATGCTTATATGGAATAAAGATCAACGTTCAAAAGACTATAATCATCTAAAAAATGTTTTCCGACCTTCACATGCTGATTTTACATACCAAGCAAAATATGGAATTAGAGATTGGAAAGGTGGAGGACGAGCTTCTGCAAGAGAAACAATTGCTAGAGTAGCTAGCGGTGCAATTGCCAAGCAATGGTTAGCATCCAAATTCAATACCGAAATTTTAGGATTTGTTAAACAAATTTCTGATTTAAAAGCACAAATATCAAATTCATCTATCAATCACGAATCTATAGAGTCTAATATTGTTAGATGCCCTGATAATAAAATTGCTAACAAAATGATTGAAAAAATCAAAGAGGCAAGAAAAAATGGAGATTCTCTTGGTGGCATAATCGAATGTGTAGCAAAAAATGTCCCTGTAGGTTTAGGGGAACCTGTTTTTGACAAATTAGATGCAGATTTAGCAAAAGCTATTCTTTCAATTCCTGCATGTAAGGGATTTGAAATTGGTTCTGGTTTTTCAGGAATAGAAATGACTGGATCAGAACATAATGACGAATTTTTTGTAAATGATGATAATAAAATTAAAACAAAAACTAATCATTCGGGTGGAGTTCAAGGCGGAATCTCAAATGGAGAAGATATAATTTTGAGGGCAGCATTCAAACCAACGGCTACAATTATTCGTTCCCAAAAAACAGTAGATTCCGAACATAATATAGTAGAACTCAAAGGTAAAGGCAGACATGACCCATGTGTCTTACCTAGGGCTGTACCTATTGTGGAGGCTATGGTAGCTATTGTAATTGCTGATCACGCTTTACTTAACACAGCTAACAATAACCGTAACTAAGATATAAATATTTTTATAAATAAATATTTTATACATTTAAATCTCTAAGTTTTATCTATACAAATTTATTCATTTAAAGAATAATGTATAAAATTCTTATTATTTAATTATGTTGTGAATACTACCCCTGTAAATAACTCAATACTAGAAGAAATTCAAGACCGCATATTATGGTTAGCTATAAAAATGGTTGATCATTCTAATCGTGGTAGATACCAAAAAGGTTCTCCAAAATTAGGAGGACATCAAGCTTCTTCTGCTTCAGTCACTACAATCATGACTTATTTATTTTTTGAATTCATGGGACCTCACGACAAAATTTCTATTAAACCTCATGCCGCTCCTGTCTTTCACGCGGTACAATATCTACTCAATCAACTAGATGAAAAATATCTAACTCAACTCAGAGCATTTGGTGGACTACAAGCCTACCCTAGTGTTACAAAAGATCCTGACAATGTTGATTTTTCTACAGGATCTGTGGGTCTTGGCCCTATAACTCCTAATTTTGCTTCACTAGTTGAAAAATACCTTGAAAGTCATTTTGAATACGAATCAAAAGATTCAAAATACATAAGCTTACTTGGAGATGCTGAATTAGATGAAGGTTCAGTTTGGGAGGCTATCATGGAGCCTGCTATAGCTTCATTAAATGATGTACTTTGGATAGTAGACCTCAATAGACAAAGTCTAGACAGAGTAATCCCCGGTGTACGAGCAAATGATTGGAAAAATATGTTCGTTGCTAATGGATGGGATGTTATTGATGCTAAGTATGGGGCACAACTAGAGCGTGCATTTGCATCCGGAAATGGAGATTTACTGAAGCTCTGGATTGATGAAATGCCTAACCAAAGATATCAATACCTACTTAGATTAGACCAAAACGATTTAAGAAAAGAGTTAACATATGGTTTCAAACATTCTAAAGATTTAACAAAATTTCTTGATTCATATGATGACCTTGATCTATATTCAATGTTTCGTAATTTAGGTGGCCATGATTTTGATAAATTAAGAGAGGCATTTGACCAATCAACAAAAACTTCTTCACCAACAGTAATATTTGCTTATACATTCAAAGGCTGGAATTTACCAATTTTAGGTTTACCAAGAAACCACTCAACACTACTAAACCCCGAACAAATCGAACAACTAAGAATTAAACTAAATATACCAGAGGACGACATTTGGGCAAAATTTAATGAATCATCCGATGCTGGTACACACTGTAATAAAAAAGCAAAAATTTTTACAAAAACAAAACCTCAAAATAACTCACAGATCAATTCAATCGATATTCCCTCTGAATTAAATAGACCTCTTCCAAAATTTGATATTTCCACACAAGATTATTTACAAATGATACTAACAGAAATCCTAAGATCAAATCATGAACTCTCAGAAAGAATTGTTACTACAAGTCCTGATGTAGCTACTTCTACAAGTCTCGCTGGTTGGATTGCAAATAAAAACGGATTATTATGGGATGACAATCAGGACAAATCTGAAGAAACAAATCAAACATCTCCTGCCACTGATTTAACTCAATTTCAGGACCAATACAATGATCCTTTACAATGGATAGCTTCCCCTAAAGGGAAACACATTGAATTAGGTATTTCAGAAAATAATTTATTCATGCTTTTAGGACAGTTAGGCCTCTCGTATGAACGACATAACGAAATTTTATTCCCAATTGGAACAATCTATGATTGTTTTATTAGAAGAGGTCTAGATGCCTTATTCTATGGTACATATTCTGATTCACAATTCATTTTTGTTGGAACCCCATCCGGAATTTCATTAAGTGGTGAAGGTGGCGCCCACCAATCAATTTTATCTTCATCTATAGGAATTGAGTTGCCAGGAATTTCAATGTATGAACCGTGTTTTGCGAAAGAATTAGAATGGATCTTATTAGACTCACTTAATAAAATTAAACTGCGACAAGGTTCCACATATCTTAGATTGAGTAAAAAAGCTATCGATCAGTCTACATTCATTCTCCCTGAAGCCCCATCAGAAAAAGATAAACTTCGTTCAAAAGTAATAGATGGTGCTTATGTTTTAAAAAATTCTTCTATTCAAAACGGATCTGAAACAAATGACAACTTAATAAATATTTTTTGTTGTGGTGCAATAATTCCTGAAGTACTAGAAGCTTCTAAAATTCTTGAAGAATGGAAAGTTAATGTAAATGTCATTAATGTCACTGGCCCAGGGGTACTATTCCAAAAATATCAAAATTGGGTTCATAGCAAATTTCAAAATTCAGATGATTCTCCAAATCCATTACTGAAATTACTTGATGGTATAAATACCAAAGTTCCATCGATTACAATCACTGATTCACATCCACATTCTTTAGTATGGATAGGTGCTGCCTTAGGTTCACAAACATACTCGTTAGGAATTAATGATTTTGGACAGTCTGGTGAAGTAGAACAACTATACGAAGAATATATGCTGGATACTCAAACAATAGTAGATGCATGTTTAGATGCATTAAATATTTGAAACAAATTATATTAATTTACACTTCTATAATTTCAACTACGAATCTTTTTCTTTAATATTTCAGGTAGTAAGTTAAGTATTACAAAAATTAGACAAAATGCTAAAACAAAAAGCAAAACAAAAACTATAAAAAAATAAGCATTAATAAGTGAAGTAATATCCATAAGACTCCTAAATATTAGAGACTAAACTTAAAAGAATATAAATTTCCACCAATACCTATCCAACTATTCTCTGATATAAGTACCTTATCAATTATCGGTTGATTATTTACTCTGATTTGAGCATCTTCAGAAGCTGGAGAAATTAAGACACCTTTATTAGAAAATTTAAATACAATATTATTTATTTCAGAAATGCCTAGATCTTTTCCATGAACCACATTTTTATAAAAGATTTTATTAAACAAACTGCGTTGAATATATCTAAAATCAACAAGTGGAGAATCATCATTATCAACCAAATATCCGAAAGGAGATCTTAGCCTATTTATAATTATAAAATAAAAAATCAATAGTGAAATAATCGCAATCAAAATATATAAAACGATATTGATTTGACTGATTTGGCCATCAACTTTTTCGGTTTCTAAAATCCTTTTTGAATCTAATACATTTGTGTTTGAAGTTTGATCTACTTTAGAAGAGATAGCTTTTGTTTTAGGAATATTGTTACTGCTAGATTCAGGAGCGTTTGTGATTTTAATAGGTTCAGAAAATTCAACTATCAAAGCAGGTGATGAAAACACCATTGGAACATCTGAATAAACCATTTCAATGTTTAAACTTAATGTAATAATTCCAAAATCTTTAGGTGTAAAAAATAGTTCATATTCCCAAGCAGGACCACCATGATAGACAGGTTTAGAAATAATTTCTATTTGACTTCGATCTATATTTAAATCAGATGAGCTTTCAACTGACAATAATTTTTCTGAGATAGGATATGGCTCTCCTGAAACATTTATGAATACATCTGCAATTTTATATTTATTATTTAATTCAAAATTTTGTGGTAAAAGAATTTTATTAAAATCAATCTTAGGAAAAGTAGTTACTTTGAAAGTTTTTTGAGATTTTATTACATTATTCAATCCAGAAAATTTAATTTCACCAATCAATCTATATTGACCAGGTGAAGAAAATGGAGGCAATAAAGCAGTGAATTTTCCATCCAATTTAGATTCATCTCTAGCTAATCCATCATCAAGCATTTCAACAACAATCTCTACATTATCAGGTGTAATAATAGTTAAAAACATTTTGGTGTCTGAAAAATCTTCTGGCGAAACAACTTGAATCTCATCATCAAAAATAGTTCCAACTATTAAAGAAGCTTTGTTCAATTGAATCACATCATTTGAACTTAAAATTAAAGAATATTTATGGTCAAATTTATCTAAAATAGACAAATATCCATTAGCACCAGAAACTTTTAGATTCCATATACCTGATTTAGGATTTTTTAAATTTAGTAATTTGACTCTATCGGTCCATAAAAAATCAATACTTTCATTTGATTGGCCCGGTGAAATCACAATTTTTTTACCTAGTGGATCTTCAATTAAAATAGATGTCTCAGATATATTACTATTTGATATAACAACTGAAAAATTTGTAGTTTCCGGTAAAATGTGGAATTCAGCTGTCATTACTTGATCAGAAGATAAATCCTTATCTAAAACATTTTGCTTGAAAATGAGTGAAGATTCAGCATAAATTCTTTGAAAAAAAACTGAGATAGAATCTGAATCTTTAAGATGAAAATATTCTCCTCCAGAATCTTTTGTAATAACATCAACAACTTGGCTGCTGTTGTTATCAACACCAAAATTAATGAAATTAATTTGTATTTGATTATCTAATAAATCTGTATAAATATCTGACTTATATATTTGTGAAAGGTCTTCTTCTGTATACAAAGAATTACTATCCAATAGATATATTTTAGATCCTTTGATTTCATTAAGTGTTGGATAAATAGAATTTAAAGACTCCAGAGAATTCAACAATCCATTAGAATTTAAATCAGAATTATCAGTTAAACTTGCATATACAATTTGGTGAAACTTAACCAATTCTTCATATGAATTTGCATGTGGCCCAATGAAATCATTAGCATTAGCTCCATTGACGAAAGCAATAAAGTCTAATGAGTCAGTTAGGGAAAGATATAAAATTACTGAATCTAACAATTCAACAAAAGATTCATTCTCAATATCCAAACGACCACTATACAAAAATATAGAACCTTGCAAAGAATTTTGCTCGGCATAAGCATCTTGTTCATTGAAAATAAAAAAACTACTTGAAACAAATAGGAGCAAAAACAAACTTATTGTTCGGAAAATTTTCATACTAATATAAAACCTTTATAAGAAATAATTTATATTTACATCGAACAATAAGTCAATTGATCTGTAGGACTACTTTTAACGGATATAATGATGTAAACCAAATAATTGAGTTACAATTTATATAAACGTCATTTTTTACGGGATATTTAAATTAGATAAATGGAGATTTTTTGATTTTAGTTGCAAAAAAAAATTCAACAATAAAAATCCCTTTAGCAATATTTTTGTCCATAATTGCCTTAACATTTTGTATTCCTAAACAATCAGTCCAAGAAATTCGTGGACATGTAATTTACCTTGAATCAAATTCATTGAAAAATGTTTCTGAATTACAAATACAAAAAGAAAACGAAGAAATCATTATTCTTAAACCACAAATTTATAAAGGATTCACTCCGTCACATCTACGTCATCACCAAATAACAAGCCAACCATTGACAATTAGGTATACCATCAACAACGGAATATTAACAATCATTTCTATGAATGATTAACTTTCTAATTATTTTGTCTTTTTTTAGATGTTTTTATCAAAATATATATGATTGAGATTATAGTCAACAAAACTCCAAAAAACACATAATTTCCGTAAGATATATTAGATACACCTTTCTGAGAAATATATATCTCTGAACCTATCTCCGGATATTGAACTCCATCTATCTCCACAATAAAGCTAAGATTCCAGTCACCAAAAGTTTCAAACGTAACATTTGCATGATACTCTTTTGATTCAGATGCTTCTTTGATTGCTAAAACTTGATATTTTTCATTCGAATCTTCTGTTTTAGAGGTTAATATCTTAATTTTTCCTGAGGGAATTGGTGCGTAATTAACAGAATCAAATAATTCTAATTTGAAATAACTAGTCCCTACTATAGGTTTAGGAGGCAACGTCCTCACTAAAAGTACAAAATCATCAGTCTTATAATTTACTATTAAACTAGAAGGCTCTTGACTATTTAAAATTAAAACAGGAAACGTAAATAAGCAAAAAAGAAATGTCACAAGAGATTTTTGTAAAATAATCATTGTCTAAAATTTAAAACTCTAGATATGGCATCAGATAATTCAAGTTCAGAAGTATATCCCTCAAACTTAGAATGTAACAGTCCGTTGCGTTTTATTATAAAAGTATATGGCTCGCTAACTATCCCCCATTCCATAACTATGGGAGAAATTTTTGCTTTTTCTATGTCACCACCAATTTCATTAATATTTTCATAAATTTCTATATGAATAAAATTAACTTTATCTGCATATTTTTCGCGTAAACTTGAAACAATAGATACCTGAGGGCCACAAGTCTGAGTCATACAAAATTTTGGGGTTGCAAAAACTACTAAAGTTGGAAAATCATTATTTATTGCATCTAAAACAGTCAATTTATATAAATTCAAATCAGGATCAATTGAAGAAGAAATTTCTGCAATGTTTTTAACATCATTCAATGTTTTATTTATACTCTTAGGAACTTTTGACTCAATTGCTGGTGTAAAACTTTTAGGTTTAACATTAAATCTGCTTTCTCCAAAAAATTGATTCCCTTGATCATCCACGCCTTTAATTCTAATCATCCAAATACCAGGATTTTGAAAATTAACCCTAGAAACATATACGCCTGATTTACTTACTGGCCATTGAATATATTTAGCTTCATCTTCAACTAAAACTTCAATTTTGGGAGCGTCCATAAAAAGGTAATCTGCATTAACACTTTCGACACGTAGTGGTGACTTGTCTGAATCAATTAGTCCAAAAGTCAATCTATTTCTTCCAATGGCAATATCAACAGTAGCAATAACTACATTTACTTTCCTTGAAAGTTGCTCGGATGATGAGTTCATTTCCTGTTTTGATGTGTTACCAAGATCTGAGGTTGTTACTTCAGATTTTTTTTGGCATGATGAAATAAAAATCAGAGAAATCACAATAGATAAAATTAATAAAAATTTATATGTGAATTGCTGTATGTTGGCCTGATACACTTTCAAAAAATTTAAAACCACAAAATCCTCCAAAATATTT
>CEUY01205274.1_pt1 | contig 13556 bp, 15 predicted proteins | sample 361481 | NCBI WGS metagenome assembly CEUY01 (sample SAMEA2622737, study PRJEB7988) | marine metagenome | isolation source: saline water (ENVO:00002010), including
CCTGACGGAAATTAGCATCAAATGGTCGTTCCATACCTTTTGTAAATTTAGAGAAGCTACGTCCGTCAAGACGAATAACTACAGGAAGGCGTGGAAGAATGCGAGATTCAGTGGAAGCTTCGTACTGTTTCATACGATCACCAAGAGTTGTTTTATCCATTATAGGACTCCTTTAATGTTTAATTTAAGCAATGTTATTGCTTTTGGGTTAATTGAAGGTAGTGATTAACCAACCTTCGACAATTATTATATGAAAAAAGACTTTAAAAATCAAGTAAAAAATCAATTATTTTCAAAATATTTTAGTGATAATTGAAGATCTGGGTTAAGAAAACTTTCGTGGCGAAGTTCCTTCGTTTTCATTCGATTGCCGATTACCGATTGAAGTATCTTTACTCATATTTAACTTTTGATTAATTTTTGTGTTGTTAGCACATTTGTTTAAATACTTTGAGTGTTAATCAAAGTTTTTATATTGTATATAAAATTTATTAATCAAGTCTTTTTTAGAAAAAAATTGACATTGAAATAACATAAGCCCTATTGAAATATAAAAAATAAATGATAAAAAAAATAAAGTAAATAATAAAAGGAATTATTAAAATGAAAAAAACGATACTAGCAATGATTATATCTCCAATACTAATATTAGGCTGTAAAACAGAAGATAAGAATTCAAATGGTGGTAATAGTGGATCTGGTGGTGAAGGAAACTCTTCTTCTGAAATAATAAAGCCAGATATTGAAGGTGAATTTGGTATATGGACAACAGAATTTCCAGAATCATTAAGAGAGGAAGAAGCTATATCGATATCTTCTTCAAGAAATGGAATATTTGAAATAAAATATAAGAACTATAAAGACATAGTTTCAGAGGGAATGAAAAGCTATTCAACAATTATCAAAATGGAAAAAAATGAAGAAGGAATTTATGAATCAGATTTAGAATTAGGTAATGGTTATTTATATGGTAAACACCATAGTGGAATGGTGAAAGATGCTCATATAACAATAGAAAATATTTCAAAAAATCAAATTAAAGTAAACTTTACGGGTGTAGCTCCTAATGGTTATGAAATAAACATATCAGATCACATAATGTATTTGTCGGTAACAAGAGAAGCAGGAAGAGAAGCACAATTTATAGAGCTAGATAGAGAATTGATAACTCTCGAAACAGATTATTTTGAATATTTAGGTAATGGAAAAATATATGTAGAAGATTCAGATATAGGTTGTAATTATACTGCTGAAGTTACTCCAAGTGGATATACAATATTATCAGGCACACCTTATGCTTTTGCTGAAGATTATGAACCTTGGGCTTTTGATTTTGTTATAAATGCAGAAGACACAAATTGTGAAATTTTAGAAAATCAAGCAGGAGTATTAAATATATATTATGGAATGGGCTTTCCTTTAAGCTATGATGAGATCCATATAAGAACTGCTTTTAAAGATTACAAAATGGAAGGGGTTATGGTTTCATATGGAATGTATAGACCAGAAGAATATGCCAGATAAAAGAACAGAGGCTTGAAAGCCTCTGTTTAAATCCAGTCACCACTTACGAATCATCTTGCATGATTACAATTTCTTGCTGGGAAGTGTTCGATCTCAACTGGTCAGTCACTTCGATTTAACCATTATACTTAAAATCAAATTAAAATCAATAATTAATTTGATTTTTCATATTTTTCATGCCGTTTCTTTTTCTTTGGTTTCAATATATTGAAAATCTTCTACCATATGATCAATATCATCATAGATTTTCAGTTTTTCCATTGCTGTTCTAAACTCAATTGGAGTTAATAGCATTCTTTTGTTATCGACATAAACAACTTCTGAATTATGGTACGCATTGCGTAATTTATCAATAAAATTTCGAATATGTTTATCTGTAACTTTTGGAGAAGGAATCTCACCACACTTGGTTATATATTTAAAATATTTAATCATTAGACCACCATTAGGAATTAATGTAGATATGATTTTAATATTTTCTTTTTTTCGAGAATAAATACGTTTTGCACGAGTAATGGAATTATCTGTATGATCATACTTATCACTTTCTATAACAGACTTTGTTGTTACAGCTAAAATTTTATTAATTACTAATTCTTGTCTTTTTGAAAAAATATAATTAGTATCGTCACCATCAATATTTTTACAGCCTTGAATATTATTTTTATTTAGATCTAGATTATTTTTAATGAAATCTTCTTCCATTTTTTTAGTGTTTCGAATAATACGACGCAGCTCGAAATTTTCTTTTTTTTCTTCTGTCATTTTAAATAATCTCCTGTTTATATTTTCAAAATACGGTTTATTCGCTACCGTTTATAGAGTAAATTATAAATAATAACATTCTTGAGGTCAACTTGTTTTACAACACAAAATACTATCTACATCACGTTTCAAGCAACCTAAAAATTAAAAAAAAGCCTTTTTTTAAATATGTGAAAAAATATTAAAAAAACGTTTAAGTAAAAAATTAGCTTATTTTTTCAACAACAAAACAACCATCGAAATCAACTATATTACTATTATTAAGATCTATCTTTAAAAAGCTTGAATCTTTTTTTAGTTCTCCTATCGCATTCCTGCATTCTAAAAGCATTAAATAGTTTCTTTCTTGTAATTTATGTTTATTTAGGTCATAGTCTTTAACAATCATACTACTCGCTTTTTTTCCATGTTTTTTAAGAACAGCTAATTCAGAAGCATGAGCTTCATCATTTGCAAAAATATTAATTTTTCGTCGAGAACTGTTAAGTACGGTATATAGTTTTGACATGATAATCTCCTTATGTTGTTTAATTAAAAGATTATGATTTGATATCTTAAAAATGTCAATATGAATAACAAAAAAAAGAGCACCAAGTGCTCTTTTTTTTATGTTAGATTTTAATCTTCACCACTAAGATCATCATAGTTATTAAGAATAAATTCAACTTTGCTATGGTATTCAGAAAGAATCATAATCAAGCGTTTTTTGTTTCGTTCTTCTCTAAATGAATCAATTGCTTCTTTTGTATGACTTTTGAAGATTGTTTTATGTTTAGAGATAATATGTGGATGAATCTCTTGCACATAAGTTTTAATTTGATTGTCTAATCGTTTTTTATGAATTAAATTAAACAATAATGCACCAACTAATGCGCCTAAACAAGCACAGGCAATATTAAAGTTTTCTGGCTGATTTAGTGCTACCATTAAATTATGAAATGTCTTTTCTACACCACTACCTTGTGCAATAATTGTTTTTCCAAGAGTCTCATAAAGGTAAACAAGTCCACCGATAGAAGTTAAGAATAAAAGAATAGAAAATTTCCTCATCCAACTATGGTAAGAATTAAGCTTATTTAATCCTTTTTTTAGTTGTTTGCTGTAAGAATTTAGATCGATTTCTGGGATCATTTTTTGTCTCCTTAAATTATTTATACTCATTATAGTATAAATGGTTTTTTTTATCAACTAAAAATTTTTTTTATTTTATTTTATAGGAATATTATAATATGTCAAAAAAAATATTTGCAAGGGTAGCATTATAGTATAAAATAATAATTAGAACTTGATTGTTCACATTTATAAAAAGGAGTGATGACCTTCTTATAAATGTATTCTCAAGAATATTTTTTTTGAGAGTGTTAATATAATATTGGATAATATAAAAAACTGGGAAAAGAACCTTATCATTCATGATAAGGTTTCTTCATTTCTAGGCATTACCTTTTTCTCTAATCTCTCTCATTTTATAAACAAGTTCTCTTCTATTTACTTCAATAGCACCCAATTTAACAGCTTTTTCTCTTCTCATTTTAGGGATATCATAATGTGGAAATGAAGCGTTTTTCTGAAACCACTCTCTCTTCATTCCAATCTTGTCAGCCATTTCGTGCAGTTCTTCTAACGTATCAGCGATCATATGACACATTATCATTCCTTTAAATTCATAAATAGGTTTATCGACATATATTGGCATAAACTAATCTTTTTTTAGAAATTTGTTGTGACCGACATTAAAAATAAAACTATCTATAACAATACCATTTGTTGTTTTTCGAGTGTTTAATCGAAGTTCATTTTTTCTTTTCTTTCCAGAGTAATAATTATTAATAAAAGAAACTAACTTTTTGGAATTTTCAAGATTGAAAAAAATTGGTTCACGTGTTTTTTTGTGAGAAAAAGTAACTTTAAACTTAGAAATATTTTTTGTGTAATAATCATGTGAAGCGTGAGCTTTAACGTCAGGGAAATCTTCTCCAAGTTCTTTTTCAAAAACGTTATTAATAGAATCATTAAAGTCATTAAACTTATGATAAATTTCAAAATCTTCTTTTTCATGAAAACAAGCAAAATCTAGTAATATACAATTAATGCAAATACCCCATTGAGTTGAGTGATATTTAACTTCAAAAGAAACGCCCTCGAAATCATCTTCTTTAAGAGTGGATTTTAAATGTATTTCTTTTGCAATATCAGAAATCATTTTTTGATTGTTTTCTGAAAACTTAAAGTGAAATGCGTAATCATGCAATGTATCAAAACTAACCCTTCTTTGATTAATGATATCTTTTTTTATAATAGAACGATATTTTTTCAAAGAAATAGGTTTTCTATCATTTTCTACAATAACAACATCAATATTATTATTTTCAAAATAAGAGATAAGATTGTGTAGCTTTAATATTGTAGATTTATCGTTCTCTTCTTCACTCAACGAATAGTAAGGATTTATTGTATTTAGTGATAATCTAAGAGACGCATACTCTGCATCTGACATAGGATTGTTGTCAATTCCAATAAAATTCAATACAGGATTTTCAAAATTATGATTTTTAGGCATCTATCAATCTCCGTAGTACATTTGAAAAGATAAAGGTTCACTAGTGTTATAAAATAATTTCATTTCTCTTAAAATATCATGAGAAGGTGAAAAACGACCATTACTAAATGAAAGAACTTCAAAATCCAAGCCACTTGCTTCATTAACAATATCAAGAATAGAATCAATGTTTCTTTGAGTCATTCTTATTAATGTGTCTCCCATTTCTTTTTTTTCTGAAAGGTCAAAATTATCTTTTAATGCTTTTTCTTTTCTTAAATTTTCATTTTTAATTTGTTCTACTTCTTCTTCATTTTTTGCATATCGTGTTTCTTCTTTTTTTCCAGAAAGGAAATCAAATACAATTTCAATACCATATTCACTAGCAGAAACATTTCCATATAAGAATAATCCTGTTTCTCTTCCTTTCTCAATAATTGCACGTTGTATCTTACTTAAGTAGTAAGTAATATCATTTTCTTTAACTTTCTCACCTAATTGATTCTTCAACTCTTCAATTTTTTCATTTTTTTCTCTAATAACATTTGTTTTGTTTTTATCTTTGTTATCAAAATGAGAGGCAGCATGAGACTTAGCCAAATCATTCATATTACGATAAGTTAAAACAATTTTTTCTTTTAAATCACTAGAGATCTCCGTTTCTCCATTTTCTTGAAGTTTTTTATATTCATTTATAATGAGACTAACGCTCATAGAAAGCATTTGTATTTCTCGACCTAAATTGTTAAAAACTTCTTCTTTTATCTCTTTTTCCATTATTATTCCCCTAAGCTAATATCACCATTATACTCTAATTCTGCTATTTTTGAAACTTTTTTTAACACAATTTCTGGATTGCAATGATATAAACCCGCAGCAGAAAATGAATTAAGTTCGATTACTTTATATTCACCAGTTATTGTTTGTGCAATGTCAACAGTATAAACAATATCAGGTTGTTCTGATAAACAGATTATTTTTTCTGCGAGTTTAATTGCTTCCACTGGCGCACCTTCCTTCATTACAACAGTATCTTTAACTTTATATTGAGAAGCAGCAATTACTTTTCTGTTGCCAACAAGAATACGATATTCTTTTTCTATTTTTTTTATGGGAGAAACAAGAATCATTGTTGTTGGTAAAACAGAAGTTAAATTTTCAAGACTATTTATTTCATAATCAAAATCTTCAATATGAATTGTAGTTCCAGCAAAAGTTTTTAATCCTGAATCTGGTCTGACAAAAAGTTTATTTGTTTCGTAAAGATCGTAGATACGATTGGGATTCTTTTTAAACTCTTTATATGGAAGCATAATAAAGTTGTCATTAAGTAAGTATTCACTCGGAATATTCGGAAGATAATGACTGCACTTCAGTGCATTGATTTCCATATATCGAGAAGGAATATAACCCATGTTTAGAGAATCCAATGCTTCTAAGAATTCAATAGAACCATAGGCAACAACACATTCCCCTTTTTCAAAAGTGGGATTTTCTTGAAATGGAGTTATTTGCAGAGCTTTGTAGTTTGGAATATAAGTTAGGACTTCATATTCAATATTTAATTCTTTACATAATTCGACAAGATCTTTGTGGTAAGCATCTTTTAACATATGGTAATCAAATAACCATTTACATTTTGACATTTTGAAATCCTCTAAATTTTTGTTTATTGTAACAAAAAAAATCCTTCATTGCGAAGGATTTTTTGTATTAATTTAAAAGTGTTGTCGTATTCTTTGTTCTAATTCCCAAACAAAAACCGTTTTCATAGAAGGACACATTAGGTTTACTGCTTCTTCTATACTGAACATTTTGAAGTCATCTACTTCTGGATAACTAGTATATTCTTTCTCTACCATAGAAGTACACTCTAATGAATTAAAATCAATTTCTTTATTGTAACAAACAAAAAGATGTATTCTTTTGTGTTTATTATATGGATGTTCTCCAAAATCAATTAATTTATCTTCTTCATTAATGCATATCGATGTTTCCTCCAAGACTTCTCGAATAGCAGCTTCTTTTGATGTTTCTTTACATTCTCTTCTTCCTTTTGGGAAGTCCCAGAAATCTTTTTGATTAGTAGGATGAACCATCAATATTTTTTGCTTTAAGGTATCAACGAAAACGACTCCACAAGTTATTTGCTTTGGCATACTTTCTACCTCTTTGTTTATTTAGTGATATTATACAAGTATATGAGTTTTTTTGCAACTACATTTTTTTAAAAACAAGATCTATTATACTTTTGTTAAATTTTAATGAATTTTTAATTATACAATATTATAAATATTTATAAATGTTAAAATTAGAAAAGCATAAGAATGTAATTGAAGGAGAAATCATATGCATATACAAAAATTAAATAAAGAACATATACCTGAATTATTAGAAATTCAGGAAAATGTAGATATAAAATTTTTTAACAAAAGAAATTTAGATAATTTTAAAAATTTATTTGATAATGGTTTTTGCGTAGGTGTTTTTAAAAACAAAGAATTGGTTGGATATTCAAGAGTTTTATTTGATTTACCAGATAAAAATAAAAAAATAACAGATTATTATTGTCGTTTCAAAACAGCAACATTTAACGGTTCAGTAATAAAACCAGAATATAGAGGATTAAATTTACAGTATGAAATGCATCAATATTCATTAAAAAATATACAAGACAAAAAAATAATTTTATCATTAGTTCATCCTGATAATATAAATTCAAAAAGAAATCTTGAAAAATCAGGATTTAAAGAAATTGACAAGATCTTTGTTTATGGAGAAAAAGAAAGATTACTTATGGAAAAAAAATTATAAAATTAATATAAAAAAAGAGAGAAGTCTACAACATCTCTCTGTATTTTTGAAGATTTTCGATGGCAATATCTAAGAAATATTCTTTATAAAAAGAAGTATGAAATATCATATTTTTATCTCTAAGAACTGTGTCAATGAAATCTAAAACTCCGTTTTTAATTTCTTCGTCGGAATAAATAGCAGAATACTCTTTTTCTACTTTTTGTCTATTTTCTATAAAAGAATGCCAAGGAAGTGCCAAGCTATGCATATCTACATCAAGAACAATCTTAGAATCTTCAATAGTAGACTTATGTTTTTTTGTATCTAATATAATCTGCTTTACTTTTTGAACTTCTGAATCTTCAAATCCGAAATCTTGTTCTTTATTGCAAACTTCAAAAAAAGCAGCACTATCTTCTTCATTAGTTTTTGAATCTAATTTATAGACAATATCATGGAATAGCCAAGCAACATATTGAACATCAGAAATATTTTCCCCCTTGCGTTCAAAAGTTTCTAACATAAAAAGACCTAAATCTAAATGGTTTTTGTTATGAAAAACTCTGTGTTTTTCTTCATAATATGGAATTACAAAATTGTAAATATCTTTAATAACCACAACAACTCCTTTTAATTTTTTTAAACTTTATCATTTTTTGACATTCGATGTCAACTAAAATACAATAGTCAACGTTTATAAAAAGAAAAAAATAGAGAAAGAGAATTTTGAATTGGGATCAGTTTTTTAAAGAACACGAAAAACAAGCTCATCATGAAGATAGAAAAAAAATACATGAAATGACGGACTCTGAAAAAGAAGAATTCTTTGACGATAAAATTCAAAAAATGGAATCTGATATTCAAGCATTAAAGGAAATGACATTAGAAGAAAAAGAAGATTGGTTTAAAAATAAAAAACGCCATATGAAAAAGAAACACAAACATATGAAAAAAGCTTGTTTGGAATTAAATTCAGGAAAAGTTAAAGAGCTTTATTATAATAAGACAAAAGAAAGAATGATAAATTCTCAAAAATTTCAAAAAGCTTCAAAAGAAAAACAAGAGAAAATGTTAAACAGATTAAAAGAATTTAATAATTTATCTCATTATGAAAAGCAAAAAAGAAAGAAAAATTACAAAAATACTGTAACAATTAAAAAAATAAATAAAATGACCTAAAAACAGCCTTCCACGGCTGTTTTTGTTTAAAAAAAAGTCAATCAATAAAAAAAATGCAAAATATGATAAAAAAGTCTTGCATTAATATCTAACAAACACTATAATACATTCCGATTTGAAACAAAAAGTAAAAAATAGGAGAAAAAAACTATGGGTAAAATTATTGGTATCGATCTAGGCACAACAAACTCTTGCGTATCTGTGCTTGATGGTGAAACTGCAAAAATTATTGAAAATGCGGAAGGTAAACGTACCACACCATCTGTGATTGCATATACTGATGTAGAAACTCTAGTAGGTGAAACAGCTCAACGCCAGCGTGTAACAAACCCAAAGAATACATTATTCGGTATTAAACGTCTAATTGGTAATCGTTTTGATTCAGAAGAAGTTCAACGTGATATCGAAATTATGCCTTTCAATATTATTCAAGCAGACAATGGTGACGCTTGGGTAGAAGTAAACGGTAAAGAAATGGCTCCGCCACAAGTTTCTGCCGAAATCCTAAAGAAAATGAAGAAAACAGCAGAAGATTATCTAGGTGAACCAGTAGATGGTGCGGTAATCACAGTTCCTGCTTACTTTAATGACGCTCAACGTCAAGCAACTAAAAACGCAGGTAAAATTGCAGGTCTAGACGTAAAACGTATTATCAACGAACCAACAGCAGCAGCACTAGCTTATGGTGTAGATAAAACAGAAGATGAGCAAGTAATTGCAGTATATGACCTTGGTGGTGGTACATTTGACGTATCAATTATCGAAATATCTGTAATTGACGGTGAGAAACAAATCGAAGTTCTTTCAACAAATGGTGACACACACCTTGGAGGTGAAGATTTTGATAACGTTCTTATCAACTATCTAGTAGAAGAATTCCAAGAAAAAGAAGGTGTAGATCTTCGTAAAGACTCTCTAGCTCTTCAACGTGTTAAAGACGCTGCGGAAAAAGCGAAAATTGAACTTTCTTCTGCAATGCAAACAAGTGTAAACCTTCCTTATGTTACGGCAGATGCGACTGGACCTAAACATATGGATATTCAACTAACACGTGCAAAATTCCAAAGCCTAGTAGAGTCACTGATTGATCGTAGTTTTAAAGCTATTGATCAGGCAATTTCTGACGCAGGTATTTCTAAGTCAGAAATTACAGATATCCTTCTTGTTGGTGGTATGACTCGTATGCCTCTTGTTCAAGAAAAAGTAGCGACTCACTTTGGTAAAGAACCACGTAAAGACGTAAACCCTGATGAAGCAGTAGCAACGGGGGCAGCAATTCAAGGTGGTGTTCTTTCTGGTGACGTTAATGACGTTCTTCTTCTTGACGTAACTCCTCTATCTATCGGTATTGAAACAATGGGTGGTGTTATGACTAAGCTTATTGAGAAGAATACAACAATTCCAACAGAAGCGACTCAACAGTTCACAACTGCGGAAGACGGTCAACAAGCAGTAACAGTTCATGTTCTTCAAGGTGAACGTAAACAAGCAGTTGATAATAAGTCTCTTGGTCAATTTGAATTACGTGGTATCCCTGTTCACCTGAAGCGTGGTGAGCCACAAATTGAAATTAAACTAAGTCTTGACGCTGACGGCATCCTTCAAGTTACTGCCGAAGAGAAGAAGACGGGTATTAAGCAAGAGATTCGAATTGAAGCAAATGGTGGTATGTCAGAAGACGAAATCGAACAAGCGATTCAAGAAGCAGAAGCAAACTCAGAAGCGGATGCGAAGTTTGAAAAACTTGTAGAGGAAACAAACAAGTCTGAAACATTAATTTATGGTGTTAAATCTCGTATGGAAGGTGCAGAAGACGCAACTGTGACAGCAAAAATTGAAGCTCTTCAAGCAGCAATGACAGCAAAAGATGTTGAAGCAATGACTTCTGCTCAAGCTGAACTTCAAGGTGCTATCCAACAATGGAACACTGATCAACAAGCAGCACAACAACCACAAAGTGATGTAGAGCAAGACGTTCGAGCAGAATCAACACCAGACGATGGTATTTCTGACGCTGAATTTGAAGAAGTTAAAGATCAATAATTAACTAATTATTAAATAATAAAAAGCCACAATACTTATTGTGGCTTTTTTGTTTATAAATATGCTATAATATACAAAAAAGAAGGTGATTGCTTTGAATAAAGAAGATTATGATTTTATAAAAAACAATGATTATATGGATGTCTTTGAGTCCTATAATAGTTTAAAATTAGAATATTATTGTTTTCAATTGACTGATTATGAATTAACTAAAGAAAAAAGACTTTGTGCTTTAAAGGAGTTAATTGAATCTTCGAGTTATATAAATAATAAAAAGAAAATATTGTCACATATATCAAATAAAGATTTTTTGAGTCTTTATAGAGAAAAAGATTTCGAAGTATCAAATCTAAGTCTTTTAAAGGAAATAGCAGAGAAAGATTTTTTTGAAAGTGAAGTAAATAAAGAATTTGAGAGATTAAATGACCATTTCATAAATGGATCTCCTTATCATTCATTAAAAAAAGATTTATTTATTTTCATACATTACGTATTTAAAGAATCAAAAGAAATATGGTGGCATTTTAATGAAGAACAAATGCTTGAAATCTTAAAATCAAGCTTGAATACATTAAAAGTTGAAGATTCAAGATATAATAATTCAGGTCAAATATTTAGTTATTATGCAGACATATTATATTTAGTAGAGGAAAATGATTCTTTAAAAATAAAAAAAACTGAATATGAATCTTTTAAGAAAAAATATTTAAAAACCTTAAATAAGGATTTTATTAAACCCTTAAAGAAAAGCTTTTTATTTGAAGGTTTAAATCCAAGAACGGATTCGTTGTTGAAATATTTTAATGTCATAAAGAAGTTCGCTCCAAATGACAGAGAAAGTTTGAATAATCTAACAGAAGAGTTGATAGGATTTTCTTGTGAAAGATTGTCTGAATTGTCAAATTATTCTTCGACAATAGATTCATTTGTAAAATTATTAGCAGGAATAGTGTTACAAACTAATACGGGCGATTTATTTTTAAAAGTTATAAAAAAAGGAAAATTACAAAAATTTAAAATAGATTTAAATTATTATATTGAAGGAGTAAGCATTGAAGGGATAGAAAAAATAATTGCTTTTTTGCAAAATGTAGATTTGGAAAAAAATAATATTTCTATAATTTTATCTGGGAAAGAATTATCCCTCACTTTTAAGGATAATACTGTGCTTCCTGTTCAAGAAATGGATAAAGTTAAGCTATCACTAAAGTTCCCTGAAATAGACTTTAAGAAAATAATGGAGATTATTGAAGAATCTCATAATGAAAATATTTTTAATGAAAAAGGGAGGATTGAAGAAGATTTTTTTGAATATTTAGAAATGAGATTGAGTAAATAAAGCTTTTTTTTTAAGTAAAAAAGTGATATAATTATGTTTTGAAAAAAGAAAGGGACATTCATTGTCCCCCTTAACACTTATATATTTTGGTTAATAAAATTTATCCTTAATGAGAGTGTATTAATAAGACATTAAATAGTGATAAAAGATTTCATTTTTTTCCTATTAATAAAAGATATTTTATACATAAAGAGGGTCTATGAAAAATATATTATTATTTTTATCTGCATTAACATTATCTGGTTGTGGCAGTGTTCCTTATGCCTTTTTAGATACAAGTCCAAATGTAATAAACAGAACAGAGTTAAACAATAATTCTGAATTATTGGAGATCAGTAATTATTCTGAGATATTAAAATCAACAAAAGATTCAGATTATTTAACGGTATCTTTTAATTGTGTTCAAAATTTAAAAACAGATTTTGTATCAATATCTTCAAGCATACATCCTTCAAATCCAAATTTTAGAGAAGAACAGCCATATTCAAAAGTAAAAGCAACTTATCTTTCAAAGCATTTAAACCATGAATTAAATTATATGTATTCAGGCGATAATTTATTAGCATTATTAAACATAGAAATGTTATTAAACGGTTTAGAAGAACAAGATTTATTGTTATGGTCAATGGAAGAAAATTATAATGTCGTTATAAATGGAAATCAAGAAAAATTTTATAAATCAGTAAATAGGGATAGAAAAGAATTTGTAAAAATAATGAGAACTTGTTTAGAAGCAAACAAAAAAAGCCAAGAAAAAATAACAGAAGAAGTAAAGACAACAAAAAAAGATTTAAATGTATTAATTTAGAAGAGGCGAGGTCTCTTCTTTTTGTCTATATTAAAATATTTTATTTTTTGATTATATTATTAAATGTAGTATCTTATTTTTAATAAATAGGAGAAATATTAATGGATAATATGCTATCAAAAAACAGAACAATATTGATATTGTTTTTAGAAGGATTTGTATCGGTTTCTTTACAGATGGTTATGATGCGACAACTTGTGCCATTTGTAGGTAGTTCAGTAATAGTATCGAGTTTAGTAGTGGGAATATTCTTGGCTTCACTTTCTTTAGGTTATGTTTATGGTGGCAGGGTTAAAAAAGACCATGTAAAAATATTATCAAGAAATTTGATAATATCAGCAGTAATAATTAGCTTGGGGGCTTCTTATTTGTTTATGAATTTTTGGTTTAGTTTTTCAAATTCAATTATCAATAATCCAATATTAGAAATATCATTATATTTATTATTATTTTTAGCCCCAATCGTATTTCTTTTAGGTCAAACAGTTCCAATTTTAACAAATTTCTATAAAAGCAATAACGTATCAGAAATTACAGGTGATACATTAGCAATAAACACCATA
>CEUY01039084.1_pt1 | contig 13524 bp, 11 predicted proteins | sample 361481 | NCBI WGS metagenome assembly CEUY01 (sample SAMEA2622737, study PRJEB7988) | marine metagenome | isolation source: saline water (ENVO:00002010), including
AGTGTAGATATCAATTTTTGGTTTCACACAGTTGGGGTTATCTAGGGAGCAAATTGTGACGTCTATAGCGTCGGGATGCGAATCTATTACGCAGGCAACCGGGGTGCCACACCTATCACAAAAGTAGCGGGTGCCATGTAAAGAAGACTCAAGTGTTTTAGGGATATGGGCGGTGTATCGGAAATTAGTTTTTGGTACCACGATCCACGAAACGAAGGCGGCGCCGGAAGTGCGGCGGCACATCGAACAATGACAATTAGCCGTCGGAAACTGGTCCCCAGTAAAAACATAACGGACCTGGCCGCAAAAACACCCGCCGACCATCTTCTTACCCATCAAGCACTCCTATCGTTCGTTATCAGACCTGAACGATTAATCATGGAGCGTATAGTACGAAAAAAAACGAGCAATCTAGTACGGTAAGATGAAATGGTTGGATGCCACGGACTGACTACCCTCATTACGCTTGTATTGGCATTGCTTTGACAGTATGCAAAGAAAGTAAGAAAAATAGCGCAAAAAACACCGAAGACCTTGCTGTTGGAATGCGGCAAAGGTATCGTGACGCCGGCTTTTTTGCCACGATTTCTATACTGGTTCGTTAACTCCTCGGAGGGTCGGAGTTCATGGCCGACGCGGTGGTTGCGGAATCCGCAACAGATATATTGCCATTTATTCTATACACGCTCGTAGTGGCAGCGCTTCTGACTGTCACGCTGGTGGCGTCATGGTTCGTTGGTGCAAAGGCTAGGCATGGGCGTGCTCAGGATATTCCCTATGAGTCGGGTATTGTGCCTGTCGGTGATGCGGAGAATATGCGGTTTTCCATCGAGTTTTATCTCATTGCTATTTTCTTCGTTATATTTGATTTGGAGACGATATTTATTATTGCTTGGGCTGTTGCATACGATCTCGTGGGCTGGCCGGGTTATATAGGCGTTGCTTTTTTTATAGGTATTTTACTAATAGCGCTTGTCTATGAATTAAAGACGGGCGCGCTAGAGTGGGGTGTAAAGTCGCGACATACGGATCCGGCAGCCTATGCTCGGAGTCCAAAACCGTCGGAGGTTGAATAATATGCAGTGGCGTTTGATTAAGACCGAACCTGGTGCCTCGATGGGCACCGTGGACGAAGCGTATAATGAAGATGCGTCCAAAAGTTTTTTAACTGCGAAATTAGAGGACCTTGTGGCTTGGGGTCGCTCTAACTCGATTTGGCCTTTTAATTTCGGGCTTTCCTGCTGCTACGTTGAGATGGCCACCAGTTTTACTTCTCGGCATGATATTTCCCGATTTGGTGCTGAAGTAATACGGGCAACACCACGGCAGGCTGATTTGATCGTTGTGTCGGGAACCGTATTTCGCAAGATGGCTCCTGTATTACAGCATTTGTATGAGCAGCTGCTAGAGCCTCGTTGGGTCATATCCATGGGATCATGTGCGAATTCTGGGGGTATGTTTGATGTATACAGTGTGGTCCAGGGTGCTGATAAATTTCTTCCCGTAGACGTTTATGTGCCCGGTTGTCCTCCGCGGCCTGAAGCTTTTATGCAGGGGTTGACGCTACTACAGGATTCGGTCAAAAACACTCGCCGACCTTTGTCCTGGGTCATTGGGGAAGATGGCAGTGTTTCCAAATATGATGTTAGTCAGCGCGACTTAAGAACTGCTGACCGTATGAAGGCGACAGATTTGGCCGAACCGGATACCGTGGGTGATGCTCCTTTGTCGGACTCGTTACTTGGTAAGAAGCGCGGTAGTTAATCGGTGGCAGAAGTACTTGATACAAAACCAGATTTGCACAGCGATGTTGCCGCTTTGACGGACCGCTTTAGCGGTTCTCGAACGCAGCCAACGAAAGACGGCATCCCTACAGTCTGGATCGATCGAGACAATATTCAAAATGTGATGCGTTTTCTGAAGCGAGAGGTCGACAATCCTTACGAATTGCTGTTCGACCTATCGGGGATAGATGAACGAGTTCGCCAAAACAAGCAAGACCAACCGGATTCGGATTTCACTGTTTTCTACCATCTCATGTCTCTTACTGGCGATAAGGACATACGGATTAAAGTGCCGTTGCCGGAAAGTGACGCTAAATTAAAAAGTATTGAATCCATCTATCCAAATGCAAATTGGTATGAGCGCGAAGCATTCGATATGTTCGGAGTTCACTTCGAAGATCATCCGAATCTCCGACGTATACTTACTCCACCACTTTGGGAAGGACATCCATTACGGAAGGACCATCCGGCTCGGGCGACTGAGATGGAGCCGTATCGTTATACCCCGGAATTTCAAGATGCGCAGCAAGAAGCGTTGAAATTTGTTCCTGAGGAGTGGGGTATGAGTCTGGAATCCAAACACACGGACTTTATGTTCTTGAATTTGGGTCCTAACCACCCGAGTGTTCACGGAGTTTTTCGGATTGCATTACAGCTAGATGGCGAGGTAATTGTCCAAGCGGTTCCTGATATTGGTTATCACCACCGAGCGTCTGAAAAAATGTCGGAAAGACAGTCTTGGCATACGTATATTCCGTATACCGATCGGATCGATTATCTCGGTGGGGTGATGAATAATTTCCCCTATGTGATGAACGTAGAGAATATGGCAGGCATCCAAGTTCCGGATCGTGCCCAAGTGATTAGAGTCATGCTCTCGGAATGCTTCCGAATTGCCAGTCACCTCCTGTTCTATGGAACCTTTGCTCAGGATGTGGGTCAAATGTCTCCGGTGTTCTATATGTTTGCTGATCGTGAACGACTCTTTTCGATTATCGAAGCTATAACAGGTGGGCGCATGCACCCTAGCTGGTTTCGAATTGGGGGTGTTTCTCAGGATCTGCCAAAAGGCTGGGATCGAATGATTTTGGATTTTTGCGATTACATGCCTAAGCGACTTGACCATTATCAAAAAATGGCCATGGACAATAAGATTCTGCAACGTAGGACAAAGGGCATTGGTGCATACAATACCGCTGAAGGGTTAGATTGGGGGATAACAGGGTCGAGCCTAAGAGCTACGGGCCATGACTGGGATTTGCGAAAAAATCGTCCCTACAGCATGTACGAGGAGTTTGATTTTGAGGTTCCCATCGCCCACGGAGGTGACTCATATGATCGCGCGGCGGTGCGGGTTGAGGAAATACGACAGAGTCTGAAGATAATTAGACAATGTGCTGAAAATATGCCTGCGGGGGATTATAAGTCCAATCACCGTCTTGCTACACCACCGCCAAAAGAACGTACGATGCAGGATATAGAGACGCTTATTCATCACTTTCTTAATGTTAGTTGGGGACCGGTGATTCCACCTTGTGAGAGTGCGACAACTGTGGAAGCAACTAAAGGTTGGAATTCATACTATTCAATTTCAGATGGTGGAACGATGACCTATCGGACACGCATTCGTACACCCTCTTTCCCGGCACTGCAGCAAATACCTTTTATCAGTAATGGATTTATGGTGTCCGATTTAATCGCAATTATTGCGAGTATAGATTTTGTAATGGCGGACGTAGATCGATGACAGGACCGGATCTGATACCAATGTTGTCTGAAGAGGAGACGGCAGAGATAGAGGCTGAAGTTGCCCACCTTCCGGATCGAGAATCAGCGGCGATTGATGCGTTATTGATTGTTCAGAAATACCGGGGTTGGGTTTCGGATGAGAGTCTTTATGCAATCGCCAACCTGTTGGAGATGTCAGCCGAGCAGCTCGATAGCATCGCCACCTTTTATAATTTGATTTATCGCCAACCAGTGGGTCGGAATGTGGTGATGGTATGCGACAGCGTGTCTTGTTATGTGATGGGGGCGGATCCGCTCAAGAAAGCGATCGAACGACACTTAGATGTTTCCTTTGGTGAAACGACCGAAGATGGTCGGTTCACTTTGCTACCGATTGTTTGCCTGGGAGCATGCGATAAAGCTCCTACGATGATGATTAATCAAGACCTGATCGAAAATGTTGAAGCGCAATCCTTAGCTGAGATCTTTGGGAGGTACGAATAATGGGTCTTGTGGATACCAAACCAATACTGGGTCTTGTCGAGGAGGTAGGTGGCCCGGTTGATATGGAAGCTTACGAATCAGGAGGAGGTTACGAGGCAGCGCGAAACGCTTTGACCCAAATGACACCCGAAGAAATCATCGGTGTGGTTAAAGATGCCAACTTAAGGGGTCGAGGTGGCGCAGGCTTTCCTACTGGATTGAAATGGAGTTTTGTTCCTCAGGGCGATGCGGCAGGCGAGGGTGTTAAGTATCTGGTTTGTAACGGCGATGAAATGGAGCCTGGGACTTTTAAAGATCGTTATATTTTAGAGCACAATCCGCACATTCTAATAGAAGGCATGATCATTGGGGCGTTCGCAATTCAGGCATCGAAAGCCTATGTGTTTTTGCGAGGCGAGTACCATGCACCTCACCGTGAACTAACAAAGGCCATTTCAGCTGCTGAGGAAAAAGGTTATCTCGGGAAAAATATTTTCGGCACGGGGTTTGACCTAGAGTTACGGATTCATAGCTCCGGTGGTAGGTATATATGTGGAGAAGAGACCGCCCTGCTTAACGCACTAGAAGGCAAGCGCGCACAACCGAGGATGAAACCTCCGTTTCCGCCCGCTAGCGGCGCGTGGGGTCGACCGACGATCGTGAACAATGTAGAAACATTCTGCAATGTTCCTGGTATTTTGAGAAATGGAGTTGAGTGGTATCAGAATCTTGGGGCAGGCGATGATGCTGGCACCAAAATTTACGGTGTTTCTGGGAGAGTAAATAAACCGGCATTGTGGGAATTACCGATAGGAACCACTATACGAGAAATCATCTGGGATCATGCTGGTGGTATGCGGGACGGCTACACATTACGTGGTATTTTACCTGGCGGAGCTTCCACCGATTTTCTAGTAGAGGAACATTTCGATTTGGCGATGGACTATGGGACCATTCAGGCAGCGGGTAGCCGAATGGGAACTGGGACGATGATTCTTATGGATGATTCGGTCTGTCCTGTAGATATTTCGCGCAATCTTCAGCATTTTTTTGCACAGGAATCGTGTGGCTTCTGTACACCCTGCCGTGAGGGGTTACCTTGGGTAGAAGAGTTGCTTTCCAATATAGAGAATGGAAAGGGAAAACCGGGTGATCTTGAATTGCTAGATCGCAACGCAGCCTTCATTGGCGCCCCCGGTAATACTTTTTGTTTACATGCGACTGGAGCCATTGAGCCGTTACAGTCAGCTCTTAAATATTTCCGAGAAGATTTCGAAGCGCATATCCGAGATGGAAGGTGCCCGATAAATGGGGGTTCTAACTGATGGCTACTATAGACGTTGATGGGACAAAATTTGAAGTAGAGGACGGCGAAAATCTACTTCATGCGGTTTTGTCTGAACAATTGGACCTTCCCTACTTTTGTTGGCATCCCGCGATGGGATCCGTGGGTGCTTGTCGCCAATGTGCAGTGATCCAATACGCGGATGAAAATGACGAGCGCGGGCGGCTTGCTATGGCGTGCATGACGAACGTGGCCGATGGTATGCGAATTTCGATCAAAGCACCGCATGCGTCCGATTTTCGTGAGTCTGTAATCGAATGGCTGATGGAGAACCATCCGCACGATTGTCCAGTCTGTGAAGAAGGTGGAGAGTGTCATTTACAAGATATGACTGTTATGACTGGGCATTCCGTTCGCCGTTACACAGGGAAAAAACGAACCTGGGAAAATCAAAACCTTGGCCCATTTATTGGTCATGAAATGAATCGCTGTATTACTTGTTATCGGTGCGTGCGATATTACCGAGACTACGCAGGTGGTACCGATCTCACAGCTCTCGGTTCTCGGAGTCGGATGTACTTTGGACGTGTAGAAGATGGGACTCTAGAGTCGGAATTTTCAGGGAATTTGGTAGAAGTATGTCCGACGGGAGTGTTTACGGATAAACCCTTTTCGAAACACTACAGCCGAAAATGGGACCTTCAATCCGCTCCGTCAATTTGTCCTGGTTGTTCGGTAGGTTGCAACATTATACCGAGTGAACGTTACGGAGTTTTGAAGCGAGTTCACAATCGATACAACAGTGAAGTTAATAGCTACTTTTTGTGTGATCGAGGCCGGTTCGGTAGTCCTCACTTTGTTAACAGTGAAAAAAGAATTAAACAGTCCGGAATTCGAGCCACAGATGGGGTTTTTGAGGTTCGTGGTTCCCAAGCCGCTATAGCAGCAGCAGGTACGGTGATAGACGACCGCACGATTGGTATCGGCTCTCCTCGAGCCAGCCTGGAATCTAATTACGCGTTGAAGGCTCTTGTTGGAGCTGAGAATTTTTGTACGGGTCTATCCGATAATGAATCAGAAATGATAGATCTCAGTTTGTCTATTTATGGAGAAGGTGTTGCCCGAATTCCTAGCGTGAAAGACGTGGAAAGTGCGGATGCGATACTCATTTTGGGCGAAGATGTGATGAATTCCGCTGCACGTGTCGCGTTAGCGGTACGACAGGCTGTTAGAGGAGTTTCTTTTGAAATGGCCCGGGATGCTGCGATACCTGCGTGGCAGGACGCAGGTGTTCGGGGGCATGCGCAAGGTGCGAAAAGCCCATTAATGATCGCGTCTGTAACATCGACTAGATTGGACGATATTGCTAGCGCTACTTACAGCGGTTCACCTGGTGACCTCATCCGCTTGGGAAATGAAATATCAGCTTCTATAGATAGTGAAAAAAATCCTGAGGATGAATTCGTTTCAAATGCTGTGCGAACACTATCGCAAGCGACAAAACCGTTGGTAATTACCGGCATGACCTGTGGTAATTCCGATATGTTGCGCGTAGCCAGCAATATCGCTCGAGCTCTAAAAAGTAAAGGAAATGACCCGGCATTGTTAATAGCAGGGTCTGAGGCGAATAGTTTTGGAGCTGGTTTGCTTGGTGGTGATTTGTCGATGACTGACGCGTTGACCACCTTGAGTCAAGGGGGTAGTGGAATCGTTCTCGAGAATGATTTGTATCGCCGAGCAAATAGAGAAAGCGTGGACGACGCACTGCTAAACGGGTCGCTAGTGGCGTTAGATGTGCTCGAAAACGAAACGAATGAGAAAGTAGATGTCGTCTTGCCCGCTGCTTCTTATGCGGAGACGACGGGTACATTTGTTAATTACGAGACTCGAGCGCAACGTTTTTACCAAGTATTCGATCCAGATGAACAAGTTTTACCCTCATGGCGCTGGCTTACGGATATTTCTGAGGCTCGAGGAAAGCTTGGATATACCAATGTAAACGAATTGATTGACGCCGTTTCGACGGTTGATGGATTGAAAAGCATCAACACCATAGCTCCTGGTGCCGATTATCGCGTGGAAGGTCAGTCTAAGATACCTCGTCAAACCCACCGTTATAGTGGACGAACAGCCATGCGAGCCAACCAATCGGTACACGAACCGAAAACTCCGGTTGATGAAGAAACGCCTTTTTCATTTTCCATGGAGGGGCAAAATCTTGGCCACCAGGATGGGGCCACGGTACCCTACGTATGGACTCCTGGGTGGAATTCGAATCAATCAGTCTTTAAGTTTCAAGAAGAAATTGGGGGTCCCTTGCACGGCGGCGACCCGGGAATTCGATTAATTAATCCGACAGAAATAAGCGGTAGTGCGTTTAGTGTCTCCCCCGAAGAGATAGCAGAAGGCTCTGGCGAGTCGTTTCAATCTGTACCCGTGCGAGCGATTTTTGGTAGTGATGAGTTAACAGGAGAGTCGTGGCCCATTCAACAGAGGACACCCGCACCTTTTGTCGTCATGAACCCTCTCGATGCGAAAAAATTGAATGTAGTTGAAGGAGGTGGTGTCACCAGTAAATCAATCCCCGAGAGTATTGAGGTCCGATTAGATCATCGGGTGAAAGAAGGGGTTGTGGGTGTCTCGACCGGTATAGGGGGAATTATGGCTCCCGTTGGCGACATTGACATCGTAGCTGACCCGGGCTTCGTTCGACGCCCTGGAGGTGACCCCAACGTGATTGCAAAAGGTTGATCATGGACTGGATTAATTGGTCCTACGTTTTAATTGTTCCGATTGCGGTGGGCTCGCTTATTGCCGCGTTGGTGCTTGTTTGGTGGGAACGGCGTTTGCTCGGTTGGTGGCAGGATCGTTTAGGTCCTAATCGCGTTGGTTGGTTCGGAGTGCTCCAAGCACTAGCAGATGCGATAAAACTTTTTACAAAAGACGATTGGATCCCTCCATTTGGTGATCGTGTCTTTTTTGTTCTGGCACCTTTTATCGTGACTGGATCGATGTTGATGGCCTATGTGGTATTGCCATTGGGTCCGGGTTTGATAATTGCTGATTCAAATATAGCGGTTCTTTGGTTTTTAGCGATGTCATCGCTGGCAGTGTATGGAGTCTTATTGGCTGGTTTAGCCAGTAATAATAAATACGCTTTGTTAGGTGGCTTGAGGGCTGCTGCGCAGATGGTTACGTACGAAGTATTCATGGGTCTGTCGCTTATGGGCGTAGTGATACATGCCCAATCCTTCAGTCTGGTAGATATCGTTAATGCCCAAGAGGACGGATGGTTTATTTTCCCGCAAGTAATAGGATTTTTCATATTTACTATAGCGGGTTTGGCTGAATCTCATCGTTTGCCGTTTGATTTGCCGGAAGCCGAGCATGAATTGACAGCCGGATTCCACACTGAATATTCCGGAATGAAGTTCGGTCTCATCATGGCCGCCGAGTATCTTGCACTGATCTTGACCTCGGCGATGATCACCGTACTTTTTTTGGGGGGTTGGCACGGACCAGAAATTCTTCCTCCAGTCGTGTGGTTTGGTCTGAAAGTATTCTTGTGCATAAATTTCTTCATATTGCTTCGCGCCGCGATTCCGAGGCCGCGTTACGACCAATTGATGTCGTTGGGATGGAAGATATTACTACCGCTGTCGTTACTTAATGTCCTCGTTACTGGCGCCGTGGCGCTATCAACTTAGGGAGCTATACGTTGCTTAGTCAACTAAAAACAATTTGGACCATTATTCAGCATAGCTGGATGCGCAATGAGACGGTTCAATATCCTGAAGAGATGCCGTACCAAGCACCTCGCTATCGTGGACGCATTGTGCTTACGAGAGACCCAGACGGCGAAGAGCGGTGCGTAGCTTGTAACCTGTGTGCGGTAGCTTGCCCCGTTGATTGTATCGCTCTGCAAAAGACGGAGAAGGAAGAAGACGGACGTTGGTATCCCGAGTTTTTCAGAATTAATTTCTCTCGTTGCATCATGTGTGGAATGTGTGAAGAAGCTTGTCCGACTTACGCGATTCAGCTTACTCCAGATTTTGAACTGTGTGAGTACGATCGCCAGAACATGGTGTACGAGAAAGAACATCTTCTGATTAGTGGGTCGGGTAAATATCCTGGGTACAGTTTTTGGAATGTGGCGGGTAAGACTATCGGAGGCAAGAAGAAAGGAGAGGCGCAACGAGAAGCGCCGCCAACAGATGTGAGGAGTTTGTTGCCTTAGGTCGTTGTATCGTTTTAGGGTGTGAGTGAAACAATGGAAAATATCCTATTTTATATAGCAGCGGGAGTAGCAATCGCATCGACGGTTCGGGTTGTTACGCATAACAACGCGTCGCATGCGTTGATATATTTGATAGTTTCGTTGTTGTCTGTCGCCGTAATTTTTTTCTTGTTAGGAGCCCCTTTTGCCGCGGCCTTAGAAATAGTCGTATATGCAGGCGCTATTGTAGTGTTGTTCCTGTTCGTGGTGATGATGTTGAATTTAGGCCGTGGATCTATTCAGCAAGAGAACAGATGGTTGCGACCAAGTATGTGGATCGGACCAGGAATACTAACGAGCGTTCTGTTTTTAGTGATCGTGTATGTGTTGTCGGGTCGGCCTGAGGATGTCACTTCGGGCGTGGTGGTTGGTCCGAGAGAGGTTGGAGCGGAGCTTTTCGGGCCGTACTTATTGGCTGTGGAATTGGCGGGCATTTTGTTGCTGGCATCGTTGGTTGGTGCCTACCATCTTGGTAGACGGTACATGTCGGATAGACGGGGAGACAACTCGTGAATTTCGCATTAACCCTTCCTGTCGAGCACGGTCTCGTTGTAGCTACCGTTTTGTTTTTGATCGGCTTTACCGGTGTACTTGTTCGACGCAACGTGATGTTTGTGCTTATGTCTCTAGAAATCATGATGAACGCATGTGGATTGGCATTCGTAATAGCGGGTGCAAAATGGGGTCAACCTGATGGACAGATAATGTTTATGTTGATTTTGGCGTTGGCTGCCGCTGAGGTGGCGGTAGCTCTCGGGATTGTGCTCCAGCTTTCAAGACGCTTTGACACTTTAGACGTAGATGCTGCAAGTGAGTTAAACGACTGATGGATTACCTGCAATACATACCTGCTTTGCCGTTACTCGGATTTTTCATCCTGTTTTGTTCCCAAGGCCGGTTAGCGAGATGGCCATCGGCTCTAGTAGGAGTTGGTTCTATTGGTTTGGCCGCGCTCTTCACGTTAATAGTCGGGATGGATTACTACGCACAAGGAGCTGAGCCAACGACTTTGTTCCTCTGGACGTGGATGCAGGTGGGTGATTTCGAACCAGCTATTCGATTGTATTTGGACGGATTGTCCCTAGTTATGACGGGGGTCATCACAGGCGTAGGATTTTTAATTCATATGTATGCCTCAGGATACATGTGGGATGACGAAGAAAAAGGGTATGCACGTTTTTTCGCATACATGAATCTGTTTGTTTTTGCCATGCTGATGCTGGTATTGGGAGACAACCTACTCACTTTGTTCCTCGGTTGGGAAGGGGTCGGATTGTGTAGCTACCTACTGATCGGTTTCTATCACAGAGATCCAGCCAATGGTTATGCCGCACGCAAGGCTTTTGTAGTAACCCGTGTGGGCGATACGTTCATGGCACTGGGATTATTTTTGCTGTACCGAGAACTAGGCACTATAGAAATACAAGAAGTTTTAACGCTCGCACAGCAAAATTGGCCGGATGGGGGCAGTACCGTGACTCTGGTAGGTCTATTGCTATTGGGAGGCGCAGTCGGTAAATCAGCACAGGTGCCTCTACAGACATGGCTTCCAGATGCGATGGCCGGCCCAACTCCAGTATCCGCCCTCATCCATGCGGCGACCATGGTGACAGCAGGTGTTTATTTGATCGCTCGTATGCATGACATTTACTTGTTATCACCGGACGCGCAGTTGTGGGTGGCTGTGGTTGGTTTGGTGACCTTGTTTATCGCGTCGTTTACGGCACTGTGCCAAACTGACATCAAGCGCATTCTAGCCTTTTCTACTATGAGCCAGATTGGATATATGTTTCTGGCGCTTGGTGTTGGAGCATGGTCTGCGGCGATTTTTCACCTGATGACCCATGCCTTTTTCAAGGCGTTGCTTTTCTTAGCGAGCGGCTCCGTGATATTAGCTCTGCATCATGAACAGAACATATTCAAGATGGGTGGTTTATGGAAGAAGTTGCCGATCCCGTTTGCCAGTATGTTGATTGGGTCCATCGCCTTGGTGGCTTTACCAGGAACTTCAGGATTCTTTAGTAAAGATGCGATCATGCTAACGGCGGCTGAAAATTCGAAAGCTGGAATGGTTTTTTGGAGTGGTGCTGCACTAGCTGCATTTATGACCGCGCTATACACCACCAGAATGATGATGATCACGTTCTTTGGCCAAACCAAAACTGAGCCGCATGACCATTCCAAGTTAAACATGTCTGCACCACTGTTGATTTTGTGTGCATTATCAATTCTAGGTGGGTGGTTTGGCCTGCCTGCAGTGCAATCTGTCTTGCCGGATGGAGGACTGCCCGAGATTAACCATTTTGAGCCGGTTGCTATAGTAACCATGGTGATTCCATTTTTCGGAATTTTGGTTGGATGGCTGGTCTACGGCCCGAAAGCGATCAATGTAGATGGCATAAGAAATTCGCAATTGGGCGTTAATCTGGCGAAGTTTTGGGCATCCGGCTGGGGTTTCGATTGGTTATATGACCGTTTGATTTGTCGACCATTTGTGTATCTTGCGGAAATCAATAAAAGAGATGTAATTGATGCGATATTCCGTTTTGTAGCAGCTATTGCACGAGGGATGCATGCCCTGATGACCTTAACCCAGACGGGTCGCCTACGTTGGTACGCTGCAAATATGGCTGTGGGATTGTTACTTTTATTAGTCATCGTTGTGCTGGAGGTTGTATGAACGTTATAGCGCTCATTAGCTTCTTGCTGGCGGCAGGTGTTCTAGCGTGGGTGTCGGAGCGGATGCATAGGAACGCACCACGATGGGTTTCCCTCGTAGCGTTTGTCTTGGCGACTATATGGACGGGATTGGAATGGGTTGGTGCGCCGGCTGGAACGGAAGAATACGCCCGCCAATTTGTATCGTGGATTCCGCGTTTTGGAATTAATGTACATTTGGTCGTCGATGGATTATCGATGATGCTCTTGGTACTGACGGCTTTTCTTGGTGTGATCGCGGTAGTGTCGTCGTGGAATGAAACAGAGCACAGTCAAGGCTTTTTTCAGTTCAATATCCTCTGGGTTATGGCTGGGGTTGTTGGGGTCTTTTCAGCATACGACTTGTTTCTTTTCTTCTTTTTTTGGGAAGTCATGTTGATTCCCATGTACTTCTTGATTGCGATATGGGGACACGAGAAAAAAGCTTATGCGGCCATGAAGTTTTTTCTGTTTACGCAAATAAGCGGCTTGTTAATGCTGTTAGCGATCTTGGCTCTGGTTTACGCAAATTACGCTTCGAGCGGTGTAATTACTTTTGATTACGAACAATTGTTGGGCGCGAATATTGATTCAACGATTTCCTTCTGGTTAATGCTTGGTTTTTTTGTGGCGTTTATTACCAAATTGCCGAGTTTTCCTGTGCATACTTGGCTTCCGGATGCGCACACGCAGGCTCCCACCGCTGGCTCCGTGATTCTTGCGGGAATCTTGTTGAAAACGGGTGGGTACGGGGTTATTCGATTTGCCGTAGGACTGTTCCCGGACGCTTCACGAGATTTTGCGACCTGGGCGATGTTGTTGGGCATGATTAGTATTCTGTATGGCGGATATATGGCCTATAGCCAGACTGATTTCAAGCGTTTGGTAGCGTATAGCTCCATCGCTCACATGGGCTTTATATTGTTAGGTGTGTATGCGTTCAACGAGGCAGGAATGCAAGGAGCTATAGTCACCATGATTGCGCATGGTTTTTCTACCGCTGCGCTATTTATGATGGCGGGAGCGATACAACAGCGGTTGCACACTAGAGAAATGTCGAATATGGGTGGTCTTTGGATACGGGCACCTCGTATGGGCGTCATGACATTATTTTTTGTAGTGGCGTCGGTCGGTATGCCAGGCCTCGGGAATTTCGTTGGAGAGTTTCTTGCTTTGTTAGGTGCTTTTAAAGTTCATGTGCCTATCACTATAGGTGCTGCAGTGGGGATCGTGGTAGCAGCCGTTTACGGTTTATCGCTGATGCAACGAGC
>CEUY01097556.1_pt1 | contig 13524 bp, 14 predicted proteins | sample 361481 | NCBI WGS metagenome assembly CEUY01 (sample SAMEA2622737, study PRJEB7988) | marine metagenome | isolation source: saline water (ENVO:00002010), including
ACGTAATTCTGTAAGATGATCAATTAATGACATTTCTTTAAATTCTTCAGTATTCATAATATTTGCTAAATTAAATCAGCCTCATCTTGATTCTTATTTTTATCAGGAGAGTCTTTTTCAACTAAATTAGATGTTTCCTTTGTTAAACTAAATTCATTTTCTAAATTTTTCAGATCCTTAGCTTCGTTTTCAATTATATTGGTTGTTTCTTTTAATGATTTAATTTCAGATTTAAACTTACCTTTTAAATCTAAATCATCTTTTATTTGATTAACTTCATTTAAAGAGGACTTAACATCCTTAAAATCTTCATGATCAGCTATTTCATTTAAAGAAGATTTAAATTCTCTAGATAATTTTTTTAATGATTTAGTAAAAGAAGTTAATTGTTTTATTAATTTTGGAAGATCTTTAGGTCCAACAACAATAATGACAACAATAAGAACTAAAAGAATTTCACCCCAACCAAAAGTAAACATAATTACTTTTCGTTATCAGAATTATTCTCTATATTTTTATCTTCTTTTTTTTCATCGTCACTCATGCCTTTTTTAAAAGATTTTATACCTTTTGCCATATCACCCATAAGTTGAGGTATTTTACCCCTACCAAATAATAATAACACAATAACCAATACAATTAAAAGTTGCCAAATGCTTGGTGTCATAAATTATCTCCTTTTTTGTTTGCTCTTACCGTAAAAAATGAAAAAGTAAAACTCAATAAATGTAAGATAATCAAAGAAAATTGAAGAAAATCTAATTATTATGGATTTTCTTCAGAAATAAAATCCTCTAATGACTCCTCTTCTTCAATTTCCTTTTCATAAATTTGATCTGTATTTTTGGCAATATCACTTATTGTTGCTATAGCTGATCTTTTTTCAAGAAATCCACTAGCTTTCAATTCATCTTTGTTAGGTAAATCAAAGATGTTATCGATTCCAAAATGTTCTAAAAATAATTCAGTTGTAACCCACAAAGCTGGTTTTCCTGGTATATTTTTTCTACCTGAAGGTTTAATCCATCCAATTTCCATTAAATGATCAATTGACCCTCTACCCATTTGAACACCTCTAATATTTTCAATTTCAGATCTGGTAATAGGTTGTTGGTAAGCAATAATAGATAAAGTCTCTATTGCTGCTCTTGATAATTTTCTTTTTTGTGTTTTGAAAATTGTTAATTCATCTTTTATAGACTCTGCTGTTCTAAATGACCACTTATTCCCAGTCTTTATAAGATTTATGCCTCTATCTTTATAAAATTCTATAAGTTTATTGATTTCTTCTTTAAAATTTTTTTTGCTAATCATTTTATCTTTTAAATCATCTTCAAGTACAGGTGAACCTGATGCAAATAAAATAGCCTCTAAAATTTTTGTGTCCCTATTATTTGTCATTCTCTTCTTAACTTTACATATATATTTCCAAATATTTCATTTTGTTTAACATCAATAAAACCATTTTTTGCTAGCTCTAATGATGCCACAAAATTTGAAGATAATATAGATTTATTTACTACTTTTTTACCATTAAACTTGGGTATTATTTTTAAAAGATTTGTCCATTCATTCAGTTCACCAAAAATACTTTTTAATCTTTGTATAGCTTCATCAACAGAAAAAAGTTCTGAATAAGCAATTGTTAAATGACTGATTTTATCTTCTTTTCTAATAATATTTGAATACGCTTTTAATAAATCAAATAAAGTTGAAGAATAAGAGATATTATATTTAACTTTTAATCCTTCGGATGATCCACCGTAAAATACATCTCTTCCAATTAACGGTTTTGAATAAATTTTTTTAGAAACATCTTGAAATGCTTCTAAACGTTGTAATTGATATTTAAGAGCTTCTTCTAATTCTTCTGGTGTATGTTCATCTGATTTATTTTCTTTTGGAAGTAGAAGTCTTGACTTTAGATATGTTAACCAAGCAGCCATAACTAGATAATCAGCTGCCATTTCGAGATTCAAATCTTGATATTTATTAATAAAAACAATGTATTGTTCAGCTAATTGTAAAATAGATATTTCAGACAAATCTACTTTTTGTCTTCTAGCCAGATCTAATAATAAATCTATTGGTCCTTCATAAGAATTCAAGGATATGTTAAATCTTTTAGATAAATTATTATTATTAAATTCATCATCTATATTAAGCATAATTTATTATAAGTATTAATTGTGATTCTGGCTAATTTAAAATTTTGTCGTATCTATGATCAAACATTGATCAATTTTGGAAAGAAAATTCATACAAAAATCTTTTGCTTTTTTTTTAGTTTTAAAATTTTGATATAATAAAAAATATTCTTCACCAATATCTGTAAATAAAGCTAAAATATAAAATTTTTCTAAATCATAAATATTTTCATCAAGGTTAGTTATTTTTTCAAGATAATCATTGACTTTTCCCAAATTATTATCTGAATAAAATTGAATACTAAAATACAAATCTGTAGGCTTAGATAATGTTTTTTCATTTGTTTCTTTTGCGATCAAATTGAGACTTTTTTTATTTAAATTTTCTATTTTTTGACCACCTTTATCTTTAGGAATTATATAAAATTTATCTTTATTTTCCTTAATTACAATTAATTGTCCGTTATTAATTTTATTAATATAAAAAATATAAACTAAAATAAAAGTAATAATAACAAAAGAAACTAAAAATAATTTATTATTTTTTTTTCTTTTTTTAAATATATTACTACGAGGCATTACATGGTTTCGTGATAATCAATTCCAATAATGTTAAATATATTCTCAAAGACAATTCTCATAGATTGTAACCATATTAATTTTGTTTGAGTTTTTAGAACATTATTTTCATCTATAAAACGAAGAGACTCATTTTCTTTTCCTTTATTCCAAAATGCATGAAAAGAAGTTGAGACATCTTCAATAAAGTTAGTAAGTCGATGAGGCTCTCTTGCATTAGATGATAATTTTACAATGTATGGATAAGATAATAATTTTAATATTATTTCTATTTCATCCTCAGTTAAATATTCAATTATTTCAATAAAATTATTAAATGATTTTATATTAATTCCTAACTTACCCGCTTTATTAATTACAGAAGATGCTCTTGCATAGGCATATTGACAATAAAAAACTGGGTTATCTTTGTTTTTTTCAATCACTTTATTTAAATCAAAATCCATCGAAGTTTCACTTTTAGTTGATACCATAAAGTATCTCAGAGGATCTTTACCAACCTGGTCATACACTTCTTGCAAAGTAATAAAATTGCCTTCTCTTTTTGACATTTTTAATATCTGATTGTTCTTAATGAGTCGCACTATTTGACATGTTACTATTTCAAGGTAATCATCTTTATCGGAGATTGTTTTTAAGACAGACTTCATGCGGGGAATATAGCCAACATGATCTGCACCCCATATATTAATTAATTGATCAAATTTTCTATTATATTTATCGAGATGGTACGCTGCATCATTGGCAAAATATGTCCATTCACCGTTGGATTTTTTAAATGCTCGATCTTGATCATCTAGTAGTGTAGATGATTTAAAAAGTAATTGCTCTCTTGGTTCCCAATCTTCAGAGTCATCACCTTTAGGCTTTTCGAGAACGCCGTTATAAAGTAAATTTTTTTTGTCAAGTAACTCAAACAAATCATTAATAATATTGCTATTAACGATATCTGTTTCAAAAGAAAATTTATTAAATTTAATATTTAATAATTTCAAATCTTGCTCAATAAATTCTATTAAATACTTAACAGCAAAATTTTTAAAATAATCTTTTCTTTGTCTGGATTCATCGTTTAACCATTTATGTCCATCTTTTTTTTCAATTAATTTAGCTATATCAATTAGATATTCACCTGGATACTCATCGTTATTTAATTCAGCTTTCTGTCCGTGTAACTCTATATATCTCTTGAATAAAGATTGACCCAATATATCTATTTGAGATCCCGCATTATTTACATAGTATTCTCTTGTTACTTGGTGTCCCGTATTAGTGAGTAAAGAAGATATAACATCACCCAAGACCGCGCCACGCATATGGGCCACAGTAACTGGGCCAGTTGGATTTGCGGATACAAATTCAACATTCACTTTTTTTCCATCACCTATATTCGAATTACCAAATTGATTTTGCTCATTAAGTAAGTTCTTAACTTGATCTATTAAAAATTTCTTTTTTATATTTATATTAATAAAGCCATTTTTAGAAATTTCACATTTATCAATGAAATCAAGATCATAAATTCCAGAAAGTAATTCATCTTTAAGATTAAATTGTTTATCTAATATTTTTTTAATTGCTACTAGATAAAAATTAGAAGAAATATCTCCCTGTCTTGATTTTGATGAAAAATCTATACTAATTGATTTTCTATTAAAAGTATCAAGATAATTATTCTTAATACAAGTATCAGCAAAATCATTGAAATATGTAAAAAGTAAATCGATATGATTATTCATATAAATCCTTATGAAGCCTTGTGGCATATCTATCTGTCATACCCGAAATATAATCACAAATTACCCTTTCTATAGGTTCATTTATACTTCGCCAATCATCGGGAAGTTTATTTGGAGATTTATAAAAGTATTTAAATAAATTCGAAATAATTTTTTCTACATTTTGTCTTTTATTGAGTAAATTTTTATGATTATAAACATTATCAAATAAAAATGACTTTATATCTTTTGTTTTGGATTGCATAGAAGGAGAAAAAGTAACAATAAAAGCATTACAATTTTGAAAATCTTTTTTTGTCTTAATCTCTAAATCAAGGATATTTTTATTAGTATGATTATATACATCTTCAATCATCAAAGACATGCTTTTTCTCAAGACTTGGAACATTAATAACTTCTCATCAATAACAGTATATTCTTTTTTTAATTGATTAATTATATTTTTAAAAAAATTATTTTCTTGAAGCTGGTCGATAGATAATAATCCTGCCCTAATAGCATCTTCAACATCGTGATTATTATATGCCACATCATCAGAAATCGCAGCAATTTGAGATTCCAAGAAAGGCTGCTTGTTTAGAAATAAATGATGCTTACTATTATATAAGTTTGTATGAAAAGGAATATTGCTTAAGACTATTCCATTGTGTTTTACTATACCCTCTAAGCTCTCCCAGGTAAGATTTAATCCATTAAAATCAGGGTGTCTTTTTTCAATATGCGTTAAGACTCTTAGAGTCTGATCATTATGATTAAAACCTCCGTGATCTTGCATAGCAATATTTAATGCTTTCTCTCCATTATGACCAAAAGGTGGATGACCTAAATCATGGGCTAATGCTACCGTCTCTCCAAGATCTTCATTGAGTTTTAATAATCGACAAATAGATCGGGAGATTTGAGAAACCTCTAAAGAGTGTGTTAGTCTTGTGCGATAATAATCGCTTTCACTTTCAATAAAAACCTGTGTTTTGTATTTTAGTTTACGAAATGAACTTGAGTGAATTACTCTTGATCTATCTCTTTCGTAAGGACTTCTGTTATGATCAGAGTCATTCTCTGTAAATAATCGGCCTTTACTTGTTTCTGGTGTGGCAGCTAAATGGTCAAACATTGTAAATTGTGCTATAAAATCTATTTATAAATAAGTATATATTGTTTTAATATGAATAAGATAGAAATAACAGACAATGCGCAGGATCATATAGCGTCTATTTTAGAAAAAGATTCTGCTAGTTATTTTAGAATTACTGTTTTGGGAGGTGGTTGTGCAGGTTTCCAATATAAGTTTGATTTTGAAAACCATAAAAAAGATGATGATATATTGATTCAAGAAAAGAAAATTAATGTTGTTATAGATGAAACTTCTATGGAATTAATTCAAAATTCAAAAATTGATTATGTAAATGATTTAATAGGTTCATCTTTTAAGATAACTAACCCTCAAGCATCATCTTCTTGTGGCTGCGGTACCTCTTTTTCTATTTAATTTAATGAAAATATCAACATGGAACGTCAATTCAATTAATGCGAGAATTGAACATTTAGAAAAATTTATAAAAAAGGATCAATCAGATATTTATTTGTTGCAAGAGCTAAAAACTATTGAAGAAGGTTTTCCAAAAGAAATAATTAAAAATGCTGGCTATCACTCTTATGTAAATGGACAAAAAGCATGGAATGGCGTTGCAATTTTAAGTAAAGAAAAATTAAAAATTACCAATACATCAATTCCTAAATATGATGACCCAAATGCTAGATTCATTGAAACGGAGATACAATTAAAAAAAATAAAAAAATATATTAAATTAATAAATATCTACCTACCTAATGGAAACCCAATCGAAACAGAAAAATTTGATTACAAAATTGAATGGATGAAAAAATTAAATAGATATATTAAAGATCTTAAAAAGAATAATACTCCAATTATTATTTCAGGAGACTTTAATGTTATTCCAACAGATGATGATGTGTATTCTCCTGAAAATTTTAAAAATGATGCCTGCGCACATCCACTAACAAGGGAACAATATAGAATATTGATTAATTTGGGCTTTACTGATTTAGTTAAACACTTTGTTGAAGGTAAAACAAATTGGACTTTTTGGGGGTATCGAGGGGGTGGATGGCAAAAAGGTAATGGACTACGAATTGATCATTTTTTAACAACAGCTAATGTGACAGATCTAGTAAAAAATGTTGAAGTAAATCGTGAGCCCAGAGGCTGGGAAAAAGCTTCAGACCACACACCTGTAACAATTACAATAGAAAATTAAATATCAGCGTAAGTGTGTGTTTCATCTTTTGCTCCTGGCTGAGTAACAGCACCCTCATAAGCAGGACCAACTGTTTGAGCGTATTTCCAAATAGACCCTGAGTTGTGATTAGTGCTTCTAGGTTTCCATTCTTTTTTTCTTTTTGCAATTTCTACATCAGTTAAAGAGACATTTATCTCACCTTTAATTGCATCAATAACAATCTCGTCTCCATCTTTTAACAGGCCTATCATTCCACCAACAGCAGCTTCTGGCCCTACATGACCAATACAAAATCCTCTAGTACCTCCAGAAAAACGACCATCCGTAATTAGCGCTACAGTTTCACCTAAACCTTGACCATATATTGCTCCTGTTGTTGACAGCATTTCTCTCATTCCTGGACCACCTTTAGGACCTTCATAACGAATAATTACCGCATCACCAGCAACAATTTCATTTTTTAAAACTGCCGTTAAGGCATCTTCTTCACAGTCAAAACATTTAGCCTTACCTTTAAAGGATAAATTTTTTAATCCAGCAATTTTAGAAATAGATCCTTCTTCAGCTAAGTTTCCCCATAAACCAACAACCGAGCTATGATTACTAATTGGGTTATCACAAGTATAAACAACATCTTGATCTTTTGGAAAAATAACATTTTTATGATTTTCTGCTATTGTCTTACCAGTAACTGTAATACAATCACCATTTATATATCCACCATCTAAAAGGGATTTAATAACTATCGGAACTCCACCTACTTCATAAAGATCTTTTGCAACATATTTGCCACCTGGTGACATATCGCCAATATATGGTGTAGATTGATAAATCTCCACAACATCTCTTAATGTAAATTTTATACCAGCTTCATTAGCTATAGCAGGTAAATGCAATGCTGCATTAGTAGATCCTCCTGTAGCAGCTACAACTACAGCAGCATTCTTTAAGGACTCCAATGTCACAATATCACGAGGTCTAATATTTTTTTCAATGAGGTTCATAACAGCTTTACCACTTTCAAAACCGTAATTATCTCTCTCCTCATAAGTTGCTGGTGTCATAGCAGAATTAGTTAAAGCCAAACCTAGAGCCTCAGAAATACATGCCATTGTATTAGCTGTAAATTGACCTCCACAAGATCCAGCAGTTGGACAGGCAACTTTTTCAATATTCTTTAATTCTTTTTCATCAATTTCACCTGAAGCATGTTTTCCTACAGCTTCAAAAACATCAATAATTGTTAGATCTTTACCTTTATAATTTCCAGGTAAAATAGAACCTCCATAGATGAAGACAGAAGGTATGTTCAATCTTACCATAGCCATCATCAATCCGGGAAGCGATTTATCACAACCTGCAAGACCTACAATTCCATCATAACAATGACCTCTTACAGATAATTCAACTGAATCAGCAATAACCTCTCTACTCACTAATGAGGCTTTCATTGCCTCATGCCCCATAGCAATACCATCTGTAACAGTAATTGTTGTAAACTCACGAGGAGTTCCATTAACTTCTTTAACGCCCTTTTTGACAGCTTGAGCCTGCCTACCTAAAGTTATATTACAGGGTGCCGATTCATTCCAAGTTGTAGCAACTCCAACAAAAGGTTGATAAATCTGCTCTTCTGTCATACCCATTGCATAGTACATGGATCTATGTGGTGCACTTTTGGGCCCTACACTAACATGTCTACTAGGAAGTCTGGATTTAATATTTGAACCTTTATCTGACATTTAATTAATAGTATTTATTATTTCATTAATTTTTTCAATAGAAGAATTAATTTCCTTCTCTTGAATCTTAAAATTTTCTATAACATTATCAGGAGCTTTTTCAATGAAAGCTTTATTATTTAATTTTCCTAAGATAGATTTTAATTTTTCATTATAAGTATTTTTTTTATCTTCTAGTTTGATTATTTCTTTTTCAATATCAACTAAGCCATCTAAAGGAATTAAGATAGTAATATCATTCAAAACAATAAAAGCAGATTTTTTTTGTGATGTGTTTTCTTCAAACAATATTGATTTAATTTTTAAAAGTCTTTTAAATTCTGTTTGATAATTTGAAATAAAATCTATTAAGTTATTATTTTTTGTGTTTATGATAATATTAATTTCATTCTTATAAGATATATTTAAATCAGCTCTCAAATTTCTTAAAGACGTTAATATTTCAATTATTTTTAAGATATATTTTTTACTATTATCAAAAGATTGATCAAAATCTATTTTGCTAAAATTCTGACTCATTAAAAAAGATTCTTTATCAACAAGAGAAGTCCATAATTTTTCTGTAATAAAGGGCATAATTGGATGAAGTAATTTTAATGTTTGAACAAAGACCCATCCAGAAATTTTTTTGGTTTCTTTAGCTTTATCAGATTCTTTAAAATCAGATTTAATAAATTCAATATACCAATCACAAAATGTATGCCAGGTGAAATGGTATATTAAACTAGCTATTTCGTGAAATTGATATTTTTCAATTTTTTTAAAATATTTTTTTTGAACTTCTTCAAATTCTTTTAATATCCACTTACTGGTATCTAAGTTAATTGTGTTAGTATCGATTTGATCAGTAAATTTTACATCATTTAAATTTAAAAAATTTGCAGCATTCCAAATTTTATTAGTAAATGATTTATACCCTTTTACTCTCTCTTCAGCTAACTTTACATCTCTCCCGGGATTTAACAGGGCTGTTAGAGTAAATCTCAGTGTATCAGCCCCATACTTATCTAATAAAACTAATGGGTCTATTATGTTACCCTTTGATTTAGACATTTTTTGACCTTTTTCATCCCTAATTAATGGATGAATATAAATGTCTTTAAAGGGAGTCTCTTTCATAAAATACGATCCCATCATCATCATCCTAGCAACCCAGAAAAAAATAATATCAAAACCAGTTACAAGAACATTTCCAGGATAAAACCTATCAAGTTCATATGTTTTATCTGGCCAATCTAAAGTAGAGAAAGTCCAAAGAGCTGAAGAGAACCAAGTATCTAATACATCTTCATCTTGTTTTAATTCTACTTCTTTCTCATAATGTTTTATTGCCATTAATTGAGCATCCTCTAATGATAAAGCTACAAAACTTTTATTATCAGGTCCATACCACACAGGTATTTGATGTCCCCACCATAACTGTCTTGAGATGCACCAAGGTTGAATATTTTCCATCCAATTGAAAAAAGTGTTTTCCCAATTCTTTGGAACAAAAGTTGTATTATTTTCTTTAACAGACTTAATAGGATCTATTGATAATTTTTTAGCATTACAAAACCATTGATCTGTAAGCCATGGCTCAATGATAACTCCTGATCTATCGCCATAAGGAATAACCATTTCTTGTTTTTCTTCCTTAATTAGTAAGCCTAATTGTTTAAGCTCTTCTAATATTAATTTTCTAGCCTCAAATCTATCTAACCCTTGGAATCTTTTTGGTGCATTTTCATTTATTTTTGCAAATTGATCAAAAATATTAGTAAATTCCAATTGATGTCTTTTACCTACCTCAAAATCATTAAAATCATGAGCTGGTGTAATTTTAACTGCCCCTGAACCTTTTTCTGGATCAGTATATTCATCGGCAATAATTGGAATATTTTTTTCTACCAAAGGTAACTTGCAGAATTTACCGATTAATTCATTATATTTTAAATCATCAGGATGTACTGCTACAGCAGAATCACCCAATAATGTTTCTGGCCTTGTTGTAGCTACAACTATAAAATTACTTTCATCAATTGGATATTTTATATGCCAAAGACTTCCCTCTTGATCCCTTTGTTCAACTTCTAAATCAGAGATAGCAGTAAGTAATTTTGGATCCCAGTTAACAAGTCTTTTATCCCTATAAATGATTCCATCATTATATAAATCTACAAAAACTTTTTTTACAGCTTTTGAGAGACCCTCATCCATTGTAAATCTTTCACGTGACCAGTCAGCTGATGCACCCAATCTTTTCAATTGATTGTTAATAGTTCCTCCAGACTCTCTCTTCCATTCCCAAACTTTTTCTATAAACTTTTCTCTTCCCAAAGTTCTTCTATCTATTCCTTGCTCAGATAATTTTTTTTCTACAACCATTTGAGTAGCAATACCTGCATGATCGGTGCCAGCTTGCCACAAAACTTCTTTTCCTTGCATCCTGTGATAGCGAATTAATATATCTTGAATAGTAAAAGTTAATGCATGACCCATATGTAGGCTACCAGTAACATTAGGTGGAGGCATCATAATAGAGTATGACTCTTTGTTCTTTTTAGATTTAAAACTGTTGGTTTCTTCCCAGTTAGAATAAATATTTTTTTCATCAGCTAGAAAATCAAAAAATTTTGGAAGTTCCATATTATTTCTTTTTTTTAAAATAATTATCTAATGTAATCGGAAGTTGATTTTCAAGAACTTCAGTCATCTTTTTTTCTATTAATTCATTTAGTTTTTTATCAATCACTTTATTAATTGCATTAATTTCATCTGATTGATTTAATAATTTAACAGTTCCATCATCATTAATTTTTTTATTTAAAATAAGAATATTTTCATTTTTTTTAGTAAAATCACCCTCATCCTCTAAAGCTCTTCTAATCACATCGAGAGTATCTTTTATAGAGTCATTATTAGACATAATATTACTTATAAATTAAGTATAAGAAATACTAAAGTTAATTATAATCAGGTAGATAATTTTCAAAGTTTTCTAAAAGAGATCCCTCAAGAGCTAATATATTGAAATAATTTAAAATCATATCTTTTCTTGACGAGTGATAACTAACATTAATATCTAATAATTCACTTTCAGCATCTATTAATTCAGTTATAGTTTTGGTTCCAATCTTATACTCTTCTTTAATACTATCTAAAGATGTTTGTATTGATTTTAATTGCTTGTTATTTGAAGAAATATTAGATTTACTTATCAGGTAATTTTTATATAAATTTGCTGCTTGAATACTAAGATCTTGTTTTACATCTTCAAAGGTTAATTCACTCTGTAAAAGTTTTGACTGATATTTACGAACATCTGATTTATCATTATTTTTCTGAAAAAAAGGTATCGTTAAAGTTAAGCCAATAGTTCCATTTGTTTTTTCTGTTCCTGAGTCAATTCTTCCAGAATCTGAGTACTCAACAGAAGTTGATAAATCTAGGGAAGGTTTGTTACTTAATTTTTGTATAGCTAAAAGAAGATTTGTATTACGAATATCATTATCAAGTAAAGCTAAAGAATAATTATTATTTTCAACATTTTGAATAAAAGTGTTTAAGTTTATATTTTTATTTAAATCAACAATATCCTCTAAATTTACAGCATCTAATCCAACAATTCGATTAAAAGTAATTTTACTTACATCATAATTTTGCTGAGCCATAAATAAATTTGTTTCAGCTATAGCAAATGCTGACTCAGCATTTTGTAAATCATAAAGTGTAGCTGATCCTAAATCAAATTTTGTTTTTGTTTCATCTAAAAATCTAGTAACTGAATCAAAATTTTTATTACTTGCTTCTAGTGATTTTTCATAATTAATAACTGTTAAATAACCATTAATGGCACTTAAAATAAGATCCTGAATTGATGATTTGAAATTAATAATTTCTTTATCAAAAAGTATCTTTGATCTTTCAATTTCTAATTTTTTTTCACCTGCATCATATAGATTTTGAGTAAGTGACAATTTATATTTATCCGTAAACGTCTCAGGTGTAGTTGAAGCAGTTGCGGTAGATGAGTCAGAACTTGAGTAGGTGCCAGAGATTGTGCTAGTTATTGTTGGCAATTTTTGATTATAAGCATTCTCAATTAATTCTTTTGACTCCTCTAATTTTTCAAATGCAATTTTGACTTTTGGATTATTTTCAATTGTACTTTTAATTGCATCATCAATATCAATGGCAAAAGAAATTTTAGAAAATAAAAAAGCTATAATTATCAATACGTTTTTCATTAAAAAATAAACACCTCTTTTTGTTTTGTAAGATAAAAGTTTGAAAATACATCAAAAAGAAAAATTTTAGAATAATTATCTTCATATTTTATCATTTTGTAAGCTTTAGAAAGTTCTTCATTTATTTTTTCAATATATATAACTCTCCCTCCCACATTTACTTGATTTAATAAATCATGATTAAAATGATATTGTGGACAATCAATTATTATCAAATCATAAGATCCATAACTAATTAAACCTTCAGAAAATTCCTTTTTTACAACCTTACCATTGGTTACTTCATTATTTTTAAAATTTTGAATTATACTTTCGACAAATTTCTGATCATTATCAGTGACATAAATTTTATTGCATAATTTTGATATTAACACAGATAAATAACCTGTTAGGCCACCAATATGTAATACCTTTTCATAATTTCTTATTTCTGCATAATGTAAAATTTGAGCTAAATGTAAATTTTTAAGATATCCCCTTCTATCCTTAATACAAATATCTTGATCAGAATAGCAAATATTTATCTTATCCTCAGATATAAATTTTTCTTTACTGGTACTCATGAATACCTTTAAGACATCGTTATTTGTTATCTTATTTGGTCTAAGTTGATTTTCTATCATCACTTCACGATTTTTATCTGAATTCATAGCTATATTGGATAAATTATTAGAATTTTATATATATAACAACTTATAAAATTGATATGTTTTTTATTTTACTTTCTTATAGTTTTGATTAATTGACTTGAAGTCAATAACAGATTAATTGTCCAAAAAATTGGCTCGGTGGCAGAGTGGTGATGTAGGGGCCTGCAAAGCCTTGCA
>CEUY01190156.1_pt1 | contig 13512 bp, 7 predicted proteins | sample 361481 | NCBI WGS metagenome assembly CEUY01 (sample SAMEA2622737, study PRJEB7988) | marine metagenome | isolation source: saline water (ENVO:00002010), including
ACAAATAATTTAATTGGATTTTCAAATAGATAATCATTTTGAGTCTTGTTTTTAAACCAATTATCATACCATGCCAAATGAAAATCACTAAAACTTCCAATAGATGCTTGTTCCCCAAATTCTAAATCACCTGAATATGACAACTCAGGTTGCGAGGTGCCATGAGTCCATGGACCAATTATGACTTTAATATCAGATTTCTTTAAGTTACTTAAACCTACATAATTTTCTAATGTAGCTCTAGTGTAAGAATCATACCATCCACCTACATACATCATAGGGATATCAGGATGTTGATCCCAATATTCATCTATAGCAAATCCGGGTTGCTTCCAATAATCGTCATATTTTGTATTAGTAAGTATATCAAATGCCCATTTTTCATAACTAGGCACCAAACTTAGAGGGGTTAATCCTTTTTTAATTGGCCAATTTTTAAGTAAATTTTCGAAACTATAATTATTTAAGGCAAAATCAGTATCAAGGTTTTTTAAATTTTTGTTTGTATTTAACGCAGAATGCCAAAATGCCCACGCAATAAATCTTAATTCCATTGCACCACTTTGTCTTACAGTGGAAGTATAGGCATTACTACCTCCCATATTAACAATCATAGAATCAAGAAATTTTGGATTTTGTGTTGCCGCAGCGCTTTGCGTCCATGCCTGATAAGAAGTCCCAAATGTACCTATGGGGCCTTTAAACCAATCTTGCATTCCTATCCAATCCAATGTGTCTGCACCATCTTCTGCTTCTTGAGTCAAAAAATACAATTCTCCTTCTGAAGCATAACAACCTCTGCAATCTTGACTAACAACTATATATCCATTTTCACAAAAATAACTATATCTTTGAGTTAAATTTAAAGCTTTTTTGTCGTAAGGGGTTCTTTCAAGTAAGATTGGTAAATCATATATTGGTTTATGGTTTTTGTCTGACGGGAAATAAATGTCTGTTAAAAGATTAATGCCATCTCTCATCTTAATCTTTATATTTTTGTTGATCGTAATATTATATGTTTCCATGTATTGATTAATTGATAGTAATAAAAACAATATAACCTATAAGAATTACATCATCAATCCGATTTTTTTTGTTTACATATAAATATTATTTATATAGAATCAAAATATGAATACAAACAATAAATTTCTCAGTAAACTTTCTGAGATAGATTCTGAATCGACATCTATCTTTGGAGGTAAAGCAGCTAATTTAGGAGAGTTAATTAAATCGGGAATTAATGTACCTCCAGGCTTTGCCCTAAGTAAGGATTTATATTTTAATTTTATAGAAAATTCTAAAATTCAAAATACAATAGAAAATCTTCTAATAGATTCCGAAAAAATGGGGATCGCTGAATTGCAAAAGATTTCTACTCAAATTAAAAACTTAATTGACAAATCAGATCTAGATGTATCAGTTATTAAAGAAATATCTGATGAATATAAACATTTGGGTTCGCCAAGAGTAGCTGTAAGATCGTCAGCAACATCTGAAGACTCCATGGAGGCATCTTTTGCCGGACAACAAAACACATATTTGAATATTCAGGGATTAACATCTTTAATGGAAGCAATTAAATCTTGTTGGGCGTCAGTTTTTGAAGCGAGAGCAATTTTTTATCGTAACAGCCAAAACTTACCACATTTTGATTCCGGAATGTCTGTTGTGGTTCAAACAATGGTTCAACCAGATGTCAGTGGTGTTATGTTTACCTTGGAACCAACTACTCTTGATAATGAAAAATTAGTAATTGAAGCCGCATTTGGTCTTGGGGAAGCAGTTGTATCAGGATTAGTTACACCTGACTATTATGTTATAGACAAATCTTCGCAAACTGTCCTACGTCAAAAAAATGTACAACAAGTTTTTAAAATTGGTTTAAATGAAGAAAGTGCAGGCGATGGGATTTTCACTAGTGATATAGAAAATCAAAACATAAATATACCGCTTACTCCTGAACAAAGTGTGGAACCTAAATTAAATTTGGATGAATTGAAGAAATTAACTGAACAAGGTTTGTTAATTGAACAACATTATGATTATCCTCAAGACATTGAATTTGCTGTTAAAGATGGTGAAATCTTTTTATTACAAAGTAGACCGGTAACAAATTACTCAAGAGGAGTATTAAACACAGATCAGGTTAATTTAGATGTTTCTAATGCTACTATGATTATTAAAGGATCTGGTGCAAGTCCAGGTTTTGGTGCCGGGAAAGCAGTTGTTGTTAAAGATTTAAATCAGTTGGATAAAGTAAAAGAAGGAGACATTCTTATTACTGAAATGACAACCCCTGATTTTGTACCAATAATGAGAATAGTCTCGGGTATCATTACAGATAAAGGTGGAAGAACCTGTCATGCTGCTATAGTAAGTAGAGAATTAGGAGTTCCATGTGTTGTTGGTGCTTACGACGCAAAAAGTGGAAAATCAGCTACTACAGAGATTCAATCTTCAGATAAAATCACTATTGATGGAACTAGTGGTTATGTTTATGAAGGAATTATTGATATACCCGAAAAAGAAGTAGAAGAAGAATCTAAATTTAAAACTAATACTAAAATTTATGTAAATTTAGCAGACCCTGTATCTGCTCCTAAAGTATCAGAAAGAAATGTAGATGGAATAGGTTTGTTAAGGGCTGAATTCATTATTGCTAATATAGGAGAACACCCTAAATATGCTATACAAAATAATGAAGCTGAATTGTGGTCTGCGAAATTGGCAGAAAACATTTCAATTTTTTGTGAAAGTTTTGGAAATAGACCTGTTGTTTACAGATTAACTGACTTCAAAACTAATGAGTATAAAAATCTTAAAGGCGGCGAACAATTCGAGGATGACGAAAACAATCCTATGATGGGTTACAGAGGAGCCGTAAGATATATTAATGACACAGAAGTTTTTCAAATGGAAGTTAACGCAATAAAAAATGTACTTAGAAAATATAATAATTTAATAATCATGGTACCATTTGTCCGGACACCTGCTGAATTACGAAAAGTCATGGACATTCTTAATGTAAACGACATTTCTGCAAGTTTAGGTCATAAAATTTGGATGATGGTAGAAGTCCCATCTAATGTTATTTTGATAAATCAATTTATCAATGAAGGAATAACTGGAATTTCTATTGGATCTAATGATTTAACGGAATTAACTTTAGGCGTTGACAGAGACAATGAAAGATTAGAAGAATCTTTCGACGAAAGAGACCCTGCAGTATTGTGGGCACTTGAAAGAGTTATAACAGCCTCAAAAAAACAAGGAATTACATCTTCTATATGTGGTCAAGCGCCGTCATTTTTCCCAGATTTAACAGAAAAATTAGTTCAATGGGGTATCACATCCGTGTCTGTCAGCCCAGACAGTATAGATAAAACCCGTAATTTAGTTTATAGAATTGAAAAAACTTTATTATGAATAACGGAATGATCACATGCCCTCAGCCTATAGCTGGCGAAGTCGGTATTAAAATTTTAGAATCAGGAGGCAACGCATTTGACGCTGCTCTTGCTGCAGCTTTTTCGCAATGGGTTCTAGATCCTTTTATGTGTGGTCTTGGAGGTATGGGGATAGCACAGATTTATGATAAATCTTCAGAAAAAGTAATTTCAATTAATTTTGCAGGCGTGGCTGGTAGCAAAGCTTCAGAAGATATGTGGGCCAAAGATAAGGTCACAAGGAGTGAAATTTCTAACTTGTTTCAATTTTCTGACTTTAGAAGTGAAATAGGTTACACTTCTGTGATGACTCCAACAGTTCTAGCTGCATTTGACCAAATATATGATAAATATTGCTCAATGCCATGGAAGGAATTGTTATCACCGGCAATTAACATTGCTAAAAATGGTTTAGTTGTAAATTCAAACTTAGACCAATATTTTCAAACAGGATACGCAGGAGGAGACAAAGAGAACAATCCTTTACAACCAAATACATATCAAAGAATAACCGCTTCTATTGGAAGTAAAAATAAATATACCAAACCTGACGGTTCTGTTTATACTTTAGGCGAAACTATTGATATGTCTGATTATGCAAATACATTGTCTTTAATTGCGGACAAAGGAGCAAAAGAATTTTACGAAGGCGAATTGTCTCAAATCATGATAAAAGATATTAGTGAAAATGGTGGTTTTGTAACATCTGAAGATTTTAAAAATTACAGGCCGGATTTCCAAGATCCATTAAAAATTAAATACCTTGATTATGAAATAACATCACCACCACCTCCTAATACAGGTATGTCAGTTTTGCAAATGTTTAAACTAATAGAGCCGTTTCAAAAAGAATTAAATGAACATGGTTCATACAATTATTTAAAAGTATTAGCAAATGCCATGTCAATATCTCACCAAGATAGACTAGATTATAATGCTGATCCCAAATTTGTAGAAATTCCTGTCCAAAAATTATTAAGTGATTCTTATATCAATCAAAAGATTAAAGATATTAAAAATGGGGTCATTCCAAAGTCAGGCAATACAGAACCTGGTTCAACAACTCATGTTAACGTTATTGATGCAAAAGGAAACTGGGTTGGGATTACCCACACATTAGGATGGGCATCAGGAGTCGTAACACCTGGATTAGGTTTTATGTATAACAATGGAATGAATCTTGCTGATCCTAGACCTGGAATGTTAAATTCTATAGCACCAGGAAAAGCAAGAGGCTCAAATATGATCCCTACAATGGTTTTCAAAAATAACAAACCAATCAAAATATGTGGCGCTCCGGGGGGTGCTGTTATTGTAAGCGCTGTTTTCCAGGCATTATTAAATTCAATCAATTTTGATATGACAGCAACTGAATCTGTTTCTGCCCCTAGAATTCATACAGAAAGCGGTAAAGTCTTTTTAGAATCACGATTCAGATCTGATTATAAAGATATTTTATTATCTGATGGGTTTGATGTTGTTCAACAACCCTTCCCGTTAAATCCTATGATGGCTAGAGCTCAATTAATTACTTATGACGAATTAACAGGCCAATATGACGGAGGAAGTGATCCTCGCGGTGGTGGAGTTGTATTCCAATCATAAAATGAAATTTTTCCATTTGATAAATTATAATAGTTTAATTATATGCATTGGTCTAATATTTGTTTCTTTATTATTATTTTCATTTGTTTACAGAAGTAAACTATTGATTATTATCACATTACTATCACTAACATTTGGAATTCTTTTTATTACTTTTGTAAAAATACAATCAAATTATGATGACCAGAAATATATAACTGAGATAATTAAAACAAATGATCATACATTAGTTTATTTATATAGTAATTTTTGAGCGGCCTGTGTTGCATACAAACCTCAAGTTTTGAAGTTAAAAAATAACATTATAAATATTAAAGTTAATTATATTGAATATGAAATAAGTAGCAATCAGGCAAAAGATTTCATAGAAAAATACAAATACAAATCAGTTCCTCACATTATGCTTATAAATAAGCAAGGAATAATTGTAAACAAATGGCAATCTATTCCTGAGATTACTGAGATAAGTAAATATATATCTAAATAGATTTCAGTCCTGGAATGTTGCTTTTGTCCACCATATCTTCAAAATCAGCCAAACCTGATTCTTGCATAGCCTTTAATTTATCCAATTGCTGATCAACTTCATCTCCAATTTCCTTAAACACACCTATTGATTGATCTGTTGGTTTGAAATCTGCACTATCAATTACAGGGATTAAACCTGCTAATTTAACATTTAAAACTACAGGTACATTTAATCTGTCTCTAGCTCCTTTGTACTCACTAAATACCAAAGAATTTTCGATAGCATTTAATTCAGAAATTAATTTTTCACCATCTTTCTTGATTTTTTCATAATTGGTAACATTTTCAGATCTAGATATCCATCCACGTATCTCGTCTTGATTAATTCTTATAATTTCGACAGATTTATGAATTTCAGATAATTTAGAATTTATATCTTGTAATAAATTATATTGGTCATCTAAATCTTTATCTGATGCACTAACTCTAGGATCTTTAACAAGTGTTACATTCGTTTTAAGAGTAGTGGAATTTTTTCCTTTGGTTAAAATTAATTCGATGTCATAATCACCAGGAGTAACCATCGGGCCAGAAACTCCAGCTGTTAATTGCTCACCATCTAGTTTGTATGGATCATTTGCATACATATCCCATATAAATTCATTAAATCCTTTATTGATTGTCAATTCAGATTTCTTTTTTCCGGGTCCTTTAACTAAAGGTTTTTCTTCTTTTGAATTATCTTCAGTTGACAGAGACCTGACTATATTGCCATTTGTATCAGTTATAATAATTTCGGCATTTTCAAATTCATCATTAAGATAAAATACAACAGGAACTCCCATTGGGGGATTTTCACCGGAATCCAAATACTCTGTATGAACAATTCCGTTTGCATCTTTTGTTTTTTCAATTAAGACCGGAGTACCAAGAGAAGCCATATAAGCTTTTGCATTATCAGGGCTTCCTCCAAATAATCTAAACCCAAAAGGTGGTAATATTCTATAAGTTGGGGCTGGTTTAAATATAACGTTATTATCCTTTGTATTTGAATTAAGTTGTGAAATAACAGTTATATCATCTAATATCCAAAAAGAACGACCATGAGTTGCTACAACCATATTATTGTCTTTAATGTCTATGTCGTAAACTGGTACCACAGGGAATGTGGAAGATTCTAGTTTGTTCCAATTCGAACCATCATCAAATGAAACAAAAATACCTGTCTCAGTACCAACATAAAGTACATTGGGATCATTTTTGTCTACCCTGATTACTCTTGTGATTTCATGTTTAGGGAAAGAATCATCAATTCTTGTCCATGATTTTCCATTATCTGTTGTTTTATAGATAATAGGAGAATAATCATCAAGCATATTTTTTGTAGCAACAACATATGCAGTTGATTTTTCATGTGGTGACAATTCTATAGTGTGGATCCTAGCCCATTTGGGGAAATCTTCAGGTGTCACATCTTTCCAACTTTTTTCATTAGAATCTGCTCCGTCAGTTGAGATATGTATCTTGCCATCATCACTTCCAGCCCACATTAAGCCTTTAACATAGGGAGATTCTATGAATGAGTATATAGTACAATATGTTTCAGCAGCTGATGTATCTTTTGTAATCGGACCTCCTGAAACTTCTTGTTTGGATTTATCGTCTGTAGTCAAGTCTCCACTTATTTCTGTCCAGGATTGTCCTTCGTTTGTAGATTTAAAAACTTTGTTTCCTGCAACATATAACGTTTTATCATCATGAGGGGAAAATTGTATAGGAAAAGTCCATTGGAATCTATATTTCATTTGATCTGCACCTTTTCCTGTATTCATAACAGGCCAAACTGTGACAATTCTTACCTGCCCTGTTTCGTGATCATATCTTAAAAGATTTCCGCCGCCACCAGGAGAACTACCTATAGCCCCGGAATAAACAATATTTGGATTTTTAGGATCTGTAACAATATATCCACTCTCTGACGTTCCTGTTACATAGGCATCAGACCAAGTAATTGCACCTTTTTCTGTTCTATAAGGTACGCTTATTGCAGAGTTGTCTTGTTGGGTTCCATAAACCCTGTAAGGAAATTGATTATCAGTATGCACATGATAAAATTGTGCAGTTTTTTGGTTATATATGGTAGACCAAGTATCTCCTCCATTTAATGAAACATTCGCACCGCCATCATTACCTTGAATTAATCGATTACTATCATTAGGATCTATCCAAATATCATGATTGTCACCGTGTGGAGTGGTTACCAATTCGAAATTTTTACCACCATCAGTAGATTTGTAACAACTATAGTTCATAATCCATACTGTGTTTTCGTCTGACGGGTCAGAAATTATATGTTGATAATACCAAGGCCTACCTTGTAAATCTTGATTATCTGATACTAATTCCCAATTTTCCCCGTAATCTTCCGTTCTATACACGCCTGTATCTATTTCTGATTCGATTGTAGCCCACATTCTGCCTTCTTTCGCAGGCGAGATTGTAACCCCCATTCTGCCTTTCAATCCCCCAGGTAATCCAGGTTTTGTAGTTATATTTTCCCAATTTTCACCGGCATCAAATGATATATAGATTCCTGAATCAGGGCCTCCACTTTCTAAATTCCAGAAAGTTCTTTTAGCTTGCCAGATAGCAGCTATTAAAATTTTAGGGTTACCAGTATCCATAGCCAAATCTGCTACTCCAGCTTTATCACTTACAAATAAAACATTTTCCCATGTTTCTCCGCCGTCAGTAGATTTAAAGACTCCTCTTTCTTTATTTGAGCCAAAAGCATGACCTAACGCTCCGACGTATACTGTATCAGGATCAGTTGGGTCTATTCTTATTCTTGAAATATGCATTGTTTCTGCCAAACCTATATGTTTCCATGTTCTTCCTGCGTCAGTAGATTTATATACTCCATCTCCTGGCGAAACGTTTCCACGTATTTGTGATTCACCTGTACCAACATATATTACATTAGGATCAGATTCTGCTATTGCTAATGCTCCGATAGAAGATGTATTTAAAAAACCGTCAGTTATATTTTTCCATGTTGTGCCAGCATCATCAGTTCTCCACACACCTCCGGCACATGCTCCAAAATAATACTCATTAATATTAGTTGGATGGCCTGCTACTGCGACAACTCTCCCTCCTCGAGGTGGTCCTATGTTTCTCCATTTTATATTATTTAATATATCATTTTGCATTTTTGAACTCATTGTCTTCTCCTTATTAGTTATTATATTCCGATTGCTTGGCCATCTTTTCGTGGTTCGGAACCACCTATGAATATATTACCATTTACTTGAATTATTTGACCACCTCCAAAATTTGGAGTCGGGTCACTAACAATAATATTATGACCAAATTGTATTAATTGTTCTATTAAATCATTACTAAATGTTGATTCAATTAGCACCGTATCTTTTTTGATATCTTTTTCCTCATCATCCCATGGGGTAACACTAAACCTTGGGTAATCAAGTGCTTCTTGTGGTGTCATTTTTTTATCAATTAAGTTAGTCAAAACTTGGAAATGACCTTGAGCTTGTTGCATGCCTCCCATAACCCCGTAACAGTATTCCAAATTATCATCTTTTGTTACCATCCCAGGTATTAACGTGTGGAAAGGTCTTTTGTTAGGTTCTAAATAATTTGGGTGATTTTTATCTAAACTAAAACTTGATCCTCTGTTTTGTAAGAATATACCTGTTTCCGGCACAACTATACCTGAACCAAATCCTTGATACAAACTATTTATAAATGAACATCCATTCCCTTCTTGATCAACAACAGTTATATAAACTGTATTACTTGTGTCAATTTTAATTGTAGGTTCATATTTATTTGCCTTATTGTGCTTTATTAATTTTCTTTTTGATTCTGCATAAGATTTAGAAAGAAGTTCAGGTAAAACTTCTTTTGATATTTCAAAATCAGTTATATTAAATAATCCATCAGAAAAAGCAGCTTTTACAGCTTCAATTTTAAGATGAATTTCATCTTGAAGATTTTTGGTATCATTGCTACTAAATCCTTCAAAAATATTTAATGACATTAATACATTTAAACCTTGCGTATTTGGAGGGCATTGCCATACAGTATGTCCTTTATAATCAGTGTTTATTGGTTCTACCCAATCGGCTGAGTGATTTGATATATCATTTTCATCTATCCATCCACCAAGTGATTTAATATGATTTGAAATTTTGGAAGCAATCTCGCCATTGTAAAATGCATCAGGTCCTTCATTCATAATAGTATTTAATGAGTTGGCTAAATAAGGTAGTTTTTTTAGTTCACCAAATTTAGGTGCGCCTGGTGTAAGGTACTCAGAATATTTTGAATCTTCTTGAATTTTATTAACCGAACCATTCCATCCCTCAGCAATAACTTCACTTACAGGAAATCCATTTTTTGCATATAAATAAGCAGGCTCGATAATGTCAGATAAATTTAAATTGCCAAATTTATTCACAATTGCTTCCCATCCCCTAACTGCACCAGGTACAGATACTGAATAAGGTGAAGTTGGAGGTATTGAATTATACCCTTTATTTATCAATTCTTCCGGGTCCGCTTTAGATGATGATCTTCCACTTGAATTTAACGCATATACTTTTTTTTCATTAGCTTTATAATAAAGAGCAAAAACATCTCCACCAATACCTGTAGACATTGGTTCAACTACATTTAACACTGCAGCAGTTGCAACTGCTGCATCTACTGCGTTCCCCCCATTTTTTAGTATTTGTATTCCAGCTTGAGCTGCCAAAGGTTGGCTTGTAGCTACAATACCCTTGTTTGATAAAACATTTGATCTTCTCGAATTGAATTTCATAATTCCCCTTTATTTTTTTATATCAGATAATTCATTTATAATTTCGACAACTGCATTTACAATTCCATCTTCAGATAACACTGGTAATTTTTCTTCATTAATTAAAGGTTCTAAATTTTGATATTTATCTGTAAAAGGAATATGGATAAACACAAATTTTGTATCTAAATTTTCTGTGTTTATCTTATATTGATTCCAATAAAAATTTGCATTACACATGAATTTGCCAGCATTAGAAGATATTTCAGATTTAACTTTTGTATTTGAAATGTCATTTAGATTTTTTAGATCCAAAGAATTTTTTAAATTTACTCCCATATGAATGATAGGTTGATTTTGCAGTAAAACACCTTCGTTATCCGGAGAAAGAGAGCTGTATTCATTTTGAGCTATATATTCTAAATTAAGAGATTTTCTAGAAGCGCCTAAGCCTAAACTAACAATAATATCAGGATTATTTTTGTACAAATCGTAAATTTCATTTTTTATTGAAGAATAATTACATTTCAATATTTTATTAATCACATTGAAATTTCTATTATTTTTAAAAATAGCAGAAACTCTTTCTGCAACTGAAATTGTTGGATTATATTTGTATTTTGAAAATTGTTCAAAGCTTGTAATTATCAAATTAGTCATATTATATTCCTAATATTTCATAAATTTTTTCTTGTATTGAATTTTTATCAAATCCATAATATTCATATAAATCTACCTGATCTCCTGATTGTCCAAATTCAGAAATCCCAATAGATTTAGATTTTGTACCCAGAGCAGAGCCAATCCAATTAAGTGAATGTGGATGACCATCAATGACACATAAAGATGGCAATGAGAAATCCGCACCTAATATAGTTTTTAAATGGAAATTCTCACTGTTGTCCATATAATCTCTATATAAAGGTCCTGGTCCAGTTATGTTAATAAGATTTGAAGAAATCCCTTCATTTAAAAGTTCATTTTGAGCTTTTAATGATTCATTAAAAACAGCACCTAATGAAAATATGTTTACTTTTAATTTGTCATTTACATTTATATTGGAATTAAAAACATAAGCACCTTTGATAACATCTTTTCTTAACGTCTCCTGATTTTTATCAGAATTGTATTTATTAAATAAGTCTTGATCTAGTTTGGTGGTAGTTAACCTTAAATACATTGATGAAGTTCTTGATATAACATTTTTAATCCCGGATAAAAATATCCATTCTAATTCTTTACCAAAAGTAGGTTCATAATAATCAAGTTCTGGCATTTCTAATCCAATTGAAGGAGTTATCATGCTTTGATGCAAGCCTCCTTCAGGACTTAGTGATATACCAGATGGAGTCCCAATCATAATAAATTTAGCCCCTGAATATACTCCGTAAAAAAGTGCATCTAATCCTCTTCTAATAAAAGGATCATAAAGAGTACCAATTGGGATTAAAGTTTTGCCAAACATTTCTTCAGTTAATCCTAATTGGCCTAATGCCATAAATAAATTATTTTCAGAAATTCCTAATTCAATATGTTGTCCATTATTTGAAATTTGCCATTTTAAAGCACGAACCAAATCTTCTTCTGGCAATTCTGTTGACTCAATAGATTGCCAAATTCCCATTTTATTTATCCAACCACCTAGATTTGTAGAGCTGGCAACATCTGGACTTATAGAAACAAATCTATCTCTTAAATCATTATTTAATCGTGAATTTTCAGTCATCATTAATCCAAAAATTTGCTGAGATGACATCATATTTTTGTAATCATAATCAAAAGAATTTGGCAAGGTGTCTTTTAGCAAGAATTTCGAAACTTGTCTTTGTAATTTTTCTTTGATTTCTTGACATTTTAATTGCTCCGGAGAATCTTCTTTAAAATTAGCCCATATATCATTTTTATCAATATTTAGTTGGTTAGACAATTCATCAATTTGATTTTCTGTCAAAATCACAGAATGATTTTGAGGATCTCCTACTGAAGGTAAGTTCCATCCTTTTAATGTATAAGCAAATATGACTGTTGGTTTATTGGAATTAAGGGCGCTTTTAAATGCCTTGTCTAAAGAATAAAAGTCATGGCCGCCCAAATTGCTGAATATATCATAAAGTTGGCTTTCATCAAAATCGGAAATTAATTTTTCCATATTTTCTTTTTCTTTAACACTTTTTGGCAACCACTCTCGTAAGGCTTCAGATTTTCTTAAAAGTCTTTGATAAAGCTCATTTGGCATGTCATCAATAGCATCTTTCATAAGATGGCCGTTAGGTAGATTAAACACATCTTCAAGTTTTTTTCCATATTTAGCGTCAATAACATTCCAACCATTTGCTTCAAACATTTGGCGCCAAGTCTTAACTCTTATAAATGGGATTATTCTATCTAAACTTTGACGATTTAGGTCAACAATCCAAATTAAATTATTAACACCTTGCATTGCCGGATCAGCTATTGCTTCCCAAATTGTTCCTTCATCTAATTCAGCATCGCCCAATAAACTTATAAATCTGGCTTTTTTAAGATTATTATTATCTTCAAACATTGAATGATCTGACATATATTTATGAGCCATTGCTGCAAAGTTAGGTGCAATAGATCCAATACCTACTGATCCTCCTGAAAAATCAACAAAATCAGGGTCTTTTGTTCTACTTGGATATGATTGTAGTCCGTGTAATTGCCTTAAAGTTGTAAGGTATTTTTTATCCAAATTACCTAATAAATATTGAATTGCATGAAACACTGGTGAAGCATGAGGTTTAATAGACACATAATCATATTTTTCAAGTAGTTCGAAATATAAATAAGTTAGTATAGTTACTACTGAGCTACTTGAAGTTTGATGTCCCCCAACTTTTAAATCACTACGATTTTTTCTTACTGTGTTTGCATGATTAACTAATTGAATGGAAAGCCAAAGAATTTTATCTTGTAAATTTTCAAGTAATTTAATATTCATATTGTCTCAAAACGAAACTAATACAAATAATATAACAAATGGGTTATGTATTTTCTATATTAGACAGATTCTTTTTGCAGTATTGCATACCCAAATGGGCCTTCAGGAAAATCTGCTGTTATAAGTCTGTCTAATGAATAACCAGCATCATCACCGCAATTAAGAAGGTGTTCAAGTTTTTTGTCAAACCGTTCTTCTGGATA
>CEUY01093454.1_pt1 | contig 13493 bp, 14 predicted proteins | sample 361481 | NCBI WGS metagenome assembly CEUY01 (sample SAMEA2622737, study PRJEB7988) | marine metagenome | isolation source: saline water (ENVO:00002010), including
ATAACATGATTGCTCCTGTATCGGAAATTATATACTCAGGTAGATTCCAATTTGTGAATTGAGTTAAAAAGAAAAAGGATTATTGGTTATGGACCCAAAAAGTCTAAAGGAACTTCAATCTTCGGAACATTCTGTGTTTTTCTATGGCGACGATGCGCCATCAAGTAACATTCAATTTATAAATCAGTTAAAAGACATTTCAGATACAAGAAAAATGGCTGAGGATAATTATTCTATTGGTGGGGAAGTCACAGAATTGGAAACAATCATGGCAGAAAAATTAGGAAAAGAAGCTAGTGTATTTTTCCCGACGGGGACCTTAGCAAATCATATCGCGATTAGACAATTAGGACTCTCTAGAGGAAGAGCTATAGTTCCTAAACAAAGTCACATATATCAGGATAGTGGAGATTCAGTACAACAACTGAGTGGAATGAATCTCGTTCCTCTTGGCGGAGACAATCCATACTTCGACCTACCTGAACTGGAAGAAGCTTTAGATAGCTCGATAAGTGGCCGAGTGGTAAATCCAGTGGGAGTTGTGGTTATTGAGACTCCGGTAAGGAGATGCTTTGGAAGATCTATGCCATATGAAAAAATGCTAGCGTTAACTGAATATTGTAGGGAGCAAGGCATATCTACTCATCTTGATGGAGCTAGGCTTTTCATAGCCAGCGCCTTTACAAAAGTTTCGTTGAAAGAATACAGCTCTCTTTTTGATACTGTGTATATATCGATGTGGAAATATTTTAGGGCTCCTTATGGCGCGGTTTTGGCAGGATCAAAAGAGTTTTGTGAAAATCTTTTTCACGTTCGTAGAATGTTTGGGGGTAGCTTGCCTTTTTCTTCTCTTTCAGCAGCTTTAGCCCTTAACGGCCTTAGTCAGTTTGAAGAAGATGCACCGTTAGCGGTAAATCGATCTAACGAATTCTTCGCATTGCTCGGAAAAATTCCAAATGTAAAAGTGAATCGTTATGAAGATGAATCCAATATCATTCCCTTAGAGTTTGATAGCAACGTGAATCTTGAGGATTTGAGTAGAAATTTACGATCAGAAGGGGTCATCATAAACACAGAAACAAACAGTCAAAACATCATACATCTCACAATAAATATGACTATTTTAAGAAAATCTGCTCAAGACCTTTACAAAATATTTAAAAATGCTCTGCAAGCATCATTGAAAGTGTAACCTTATTATCAGGAATACTTGCCTTTAATCTGTGGGGCAGTATCACTATGCCCTTGTTCCTCTCGTTCTAATCTTGTGGCTCTTTCCCACTCTCTTTTCAGATCATCGCGAACATTTAGGGTCAAAAGTCCCATACCTTCCCCTTCCAGGGTCACTACATCCCCATCCATAATCGGACTGAGACCTCTGTGGTTAGTTCCAGTGGCCAAAACATCTCCAGGATTCAAAGTATGGATTGAAGTTATCCATTCCAGTGCTTGGGGAATTTTATGCGCCATATCGTCTGTGTTGAAGTTCTGTTTTAGCTCCCCGTTGACGTGCAATTTAATTTGCAAATTTTGCGGATCATCAATTTCATCAGCAGTGACAAGATAAGGTCCCATTGGAGCGAAAGTATCTCGCGATTTCATTTGAAAAAACACGCCACCACCACTCGTTAATCCTCTAGCAGACATATCGATGAAATTCATATATCCAAATATGTAGTCGTATGCATCTTTCGCTTTTATTTGAGTAGCTTTTTTACCTATGATCAAAGCCAACTCTGCTTCAGGTTCAAATATGGTTGCAGGTACGTCGGGCAAAACAATAGTGCCTCCATCTGGCAAAACCGAATTTGGAGATTTTGGGAAAGCATTAATTGGGGCAGGTTCTTCCCTGGTGCCATCTTCCATGTAGTTGACTGCCATACAAACGATGTTGTGTGGATTAGGAACAGGCGAATCGAAAACCACCGACGAAATATCCACTCCATCCTCAGAGGCCACCAAATTTTCTATACCAGGCCTGTAATCATCAAATGACTCAATTATTCTATTGAGCAAACCCTGTGCATGATTATGCTCGTTCACAGGAACTGCTTTAGATATATCTACAATCTTGTCGCCTTTGATAACACCCAATGTAAAGTTATTGAAAAATGCTAATTTCATACCTGATAATCCTCCTTTCAGAAAACGTTTCCAAAACGCTGTTCGTTAGCATATCATTAACCTAAGGTATCGTGACGAAATCTTTTCAGTATGCCGGTGGGACCGCACTAAACAGAAATAATTCACTGCAACAATGCTTTACAGATATGTACGCTTCAGCGCAACACTTTATGGTCAGTGGAACCCATTTTGAATCCTATAGGGATGAATATCTAAAATCATAAATGATCTCAATAATTTCTCAAAAGCTGCTTGGGCCCGCGATGGCATACCCTGCTTATCGAGCTTATTGGCTTGGAACTTTAGCCTCAGTAATTGGTTTCCAAATGCTGAATTTCAGCCAATTTTGGATCATGCGTGAATTAACAGAATCACCTTTATATCTTGGGTATGTTGGATTGGCAAATGCCGTTCCGGCTATTGTTTTGAACATTTTTGGAGGGGTGTTGGCAGATAAGCTGGATCGAAAAAAATTGATTAGCATCACCCAAACAGTAAATGGTGCACTCATATTAATTTTGTCCGGTTTAACCTTCGCAGGAGTTATCCAGGCTTGGCATGTAATAGCTCTTGCCTTCCTAGCAGGAGCCATTAATGCTTTTGACCAACCCGCAAGGCAGGCTTTGTACCCAAGTCTAATTGATAGGTCCGTTATGATGAATGCGGTAGCACTTAATTCAGCAATATGGACTGGGACTCGAATAATAGCGCCGGCCATAGCAGGAATAATAATTTATTTAACCAACACAGGTACTTCTTTTTTAATTTCAGCCTTAGGGTTTTTTACTATGGCTGCTATTGTTCTCTCTCTAAGTATTCCAAAGGATCAGTCTGATATTTCACAATCACCCAAGAAAAATGATCTATTTGAAGGGATCCGATTTATATGGAAAAACAACATATTCTTGATACTAATTTGCATCACATTTTTTAATAGTTTCTTTGGTATGTCCTATATTCCCATGATGCCTGTATTTGGGGTTGATATTCTGGAAGTTGATGCTGACAAACTCGGTATTTTAATGGGGTTAAGTGGCGTTGGAGCCCTCATGGCAACAATTATTATTGGGCGAACGGGAAATTTCAAACAAAAAGGCCTTTTAATAATAGTGGGGTCTTTACTATTTGGTATTTCAATAACTGTTTTCGCCTTCACTTCAATGCAATATGGAAACTATTATGTAGCGCTTGCTCTTCTTTTTATAGTTGGTGCTAGTAGCTCAACCTACATGATATCCATAATGAGTTCGCTACAAATGTTAGTTCCAAACCATATGAGAGGTAGGGTCATGGGATTCTATGGGATAACTTGGAGCATTATGTATCTTGGAGGAATGTATGTTGGTTCCTTGGCGAGATATATAGAGGAAGACGGGAACGGAGTCCCCATTGCTGTCGCCATAGGAGGTTTTTTTGTAGCTATTTTCGCAATAGGGCCATTTTTCATGAACCGAAACGTCAGGAACCTTGGAACCATACTGCAGACGCACCAAACAGAAACACGTACCGCTTAATTTGACCAAAATTAGGTTGCAATCGCCTATCTGGGACCTATAACATGAGACACTTAACTTCCTAATTAAAAGTTGAGGTTTTGTAGTGATTGATTTTTTGTGCACGGTTCAGGAAGGATGTATACCTGAAAATATGAGAGAAGAATTGGAGTCAGCTATTGAAAAAACATCCATTTCAATACTAGGATCGGCTAAAGGTCCCTTCAGCATTTCATGGTCAGAGATACCAAGAGATTTTGGTTTTCGCGGTGGGAAACCTACCACGACATCCCACGTCAGAGGCCAAATACCTGATGGGTGTGATTCAGAAACAAGAGAACGACTGATGAAAGAAATCGGGGAGAGATGGTACGATATCACTGGCCAAACAGAAGATGAGTTAATAGTAGCGGCTAGAGACGAAGGTTGGAAAGGAAATACAATCACAATTAGCTAGGAGAATGGTGTAATGCCACTTTATCGATGCATAATTCCAAAAGATTCCTTAGATTATGATCAAAGACAGGAAATTGCTGAAGCTTTTACCAATGTTCATTGTGGTATATCTGCTGCGCCAAGAAGTTTTGTACACGTGTGGTTCATAGAATCTGGTGATGGTGATAGGGTCAAAGATTCACATGGGGATGGGTTTCTCGATTATAAAACTGATTACTATATAGCTGGCGGTAATAGAGCTGGCCGACCTCCAGAAGTTAGGCAGGAAATATTGGGAGGGCTGATAGAAAAATTCTGTGAAATCTCTGGGGTAGATTCCAAAGATGTTAGTGGCCATATAAGTGAGGGTCCAGCTTCATGGACAATGGAGGCTGGGCACGTACTTCCAGAGCCAGGAGAAGAACCGGCCGAATGGTATGAGCACGCAACGATACCGGGATAAGTGGCTATTTTTTTCAGATTAAAACAAACTGACTATACTAAGAAGACACCTTCTTGAAGTGAAGGAATCTTGAGAGATAGTTCATTGTTTACAGATTCCCTGTGAAGTTCATCACCACTGGACAAACATTGGCATCACCACATGGGTATAGCCTTCTTTTCCAGTAGCTCTAACTACTCCTGGACTTGAGGCCGAAGTCATCTCGAATGCAACCTCTCCGTCTCCCAGAACATCCAGAACCTCTGCTAGGTATTTGTTGTTAAAAGCTATTCTGGAATCTTCATCCACTTCCCCCTCAACCGAACCATCTATTTCACCTTGATTGTCACCAACTTCTTCTGCTCTTGAGGAAATTGAAAGTTTTTCTCCATTTTCATCACTCACTATTTGAATTCTCAATATGCCACTTCCATCACGAGCAAATATTGAGGAGGTTTTCACTGCCCTTGAGAAATCAGAATTTTCAACAATTACTCGGTTTTTATATTCACTAGGAATAAGGGATCTGAAATTGGGAAATGAACCGGGCATTAGCTGAGATACAATCTCAACGTTCCCGATATTAAACAATGCATGTGTCCCTGCAGATGTAACTGTAAATTCCACAGCAGTATCATCTGTACCTATGAGTCGTCCGACTTCCTGAAGCGCCCTAGCTGGAATAATGAATTCCATTGGATCAGCTATTGGTTCCAATAACTTACCTTCATACACGGCTAATCTGAATCCGTCTGCTGCTGCAAAGGTGAAGTCGGATTGGTTTACTTCAACCTTTATTCCTGTTAGTACTGGCCGGGAATCCTCTGTAGCTGCTGCAAAGGCAACATGAGTGACGGTATCTCTAAGAAGTTGAGGGTCCACTTTTATAGTTGCACCTTCATCAACAGTGGGGATAGGAGGAAATTCATCAGGATCAGTACCATTGATATTTGCTGAGAATCTCTGACAATTCAACGAAACACTTAGAGGCTCAGCTACAGATTCAATTTCAATTCGATCATCCGGTAGAGAATTAACAAAATCGGATAGCAATCGAGCCGGTATTGTGATCTCTCCTTCCTTCTCTACTTGAGCCCCAACTCTAGTAGTAATAGCGATGTCCAAATTAGTGGCAGTCAAAACTAGCATGCCATCTTCTGTGGCAATTTTCACGTTTTGGAGAACTGGCAAGTTACTTCTAGTTGCAACCGCTCTACCCACTATTGCCAAGGCCCTACTTAGATTCTGCTGAAGACAAGATACTTGCATGTTGAGCACTCCTCAGTAATTGTGACTCAAGTATGAAGTAAGTATATTGGTCTGAAGAAGCCGTAGTCAACGATTACACTACATTTAGGGTCTCATATATGCCAAAATACAATATAAGGGTTACTATTCGATAGTTGCGACCACATCTAATTCAAGAATTATTTCGTCATCTACACTGATTATGAAAGGTAACCTTGGTTTGGAAAGAGAGAACTGATCCCAAGTTATTATTGTGGATATTAAACCGGTTACATTTCCATTTTCTTTTGTTAACAGACCTTCCCATACAATTGGTTCTGTGATTTCAGATATAGTCAGGTGGCCCTTTATTGAGACTTCCATATCTCCAACTTCAGGTAATGGCCAAGGATGGCCTAATACTTCACGTATATCGATGGAGATCTCTGAACCAATTCCGCCATTTCTCCTTACCCAATTATCCCTTTTATTCTCATCACTTTTCAGTGATTGCACATCAACCACAATGATAGAGGCATCTGAGTCACTGATGTAGCCCTCATTATTTAAATATACTTTTCCATTTATTACAGAGGTTTCGCCCATTGCAGTTATAGGTGTAGGTAAGCGTGCGAATTGCTCTCCTATTTTGTACCTAGCCACTGATCCAGTTTGAAAAGATATAGCGATCGCTTCCTTTCGTGTCGTTAGATCTGGCTGTTTTAAAGATGGAGAAGTAACTTTAGAAGAATTAATAGCGTTTTTAGGAGTCGGAATTGCCGAAATGACTGTTGGGGTCTTTAATTTTGTAACTATTGTGGGTTCAGCAGTAAGAAGAGGAGAGGAATTATTGTTAACTTTTGGTGGTGCTGAAGAGATTGTCGGTACAGGGGACAAACTATCCATAGACTGCACTGCACTTGGTCCGGTCTCAATTTTTTGAGCATCAGAATTGACGTTTTCTTCTGATGAACAACCCAGTGATAACAACACCAGACATGACAGCGCCCATATATTTGCCCTCAATCTTAAGAACTTCATATCAACGCCTCTATCCATTAGCAATCAATATAAATGAGAAATTATTGGACTATTATTTTACCCACCATACCAAGAGATTCATGGGGTATGCAGATCAGGTCAAACGTACCTGCATCTGAAAAAGTGAATGTGATTTCTTCAGTTGTGCCGGCATCAACTTCCACATCAATCCCGAGATCATCTACCGTGAAACTGTGAAATTCATCTTCAGATGTAAGTTTCAAGGTTACAGTTTCACCTACCTTCACTGTTATATCAGTAGGGTTAAACAGGTATTTGGCATTAGCATCGTTCAGGGCAACATCTAAGGAATAATCTGCTGGGGTCGAAGGAGAACTGGAAGCAGCAGTAGAAGACTGAGGAGATGTTGTTGCAGGAGGGGGAGAAGTGGCCGAACTAGTAGCCTGGTTAGAAGAAGTTGAAACAATAGGTGCAGGTTGCACTTCGTCGTGACTTCCTTTTGGGGGTACATTCTCACCACAGGCGTATACGCTCAGCAGTAAGCCAACAATAAATACTCCCCCAGCTAATCTTCGGATCATATTTCCTCCTTGGACTATGACGCATTGGTGATATCTTTCACATTCTAAGTGTAGCACCGTAACTTTTAGAGGGTCAACGAATGTTTATAAGAAATCTCATCGGAACCTGTCATAAAGCCAATTGACATAGCACACCTGTTCTGATAATTTGTTCCGAACATTAGTACTTATTCTGTATCGCAATATAAAAATAGGAAGTGATATTAATGAAAAGACCGTTATCAAAACGACAACAAACCATGCTCAATTATATTAAGGACTTTATGGGTAAAAATAGTTACCCCCCTACTGTTCGTGATATTCAAACTGGATGCGAAATTAGTTCAACTTCTGTAGTTGACTACAATTTACAAATACTCCAGCGCGAAGGGTATTTGCAGAGACGCAGAGAAGTATCAAGAGGTATTGAATTATTGGGTGAAACCGCGACTTCAACTTTGAGAAACCTCGTATCTATACCAGTAGTCGGAAGCATTGCAGCAGGTGAACCACTACCCTTAGCAAATACCGAGCAATGGAATGATACTGACTTTGACAATGTAGATTTGCCGCCTTTTCTGACTAAAGGAAAAGAAAATGTGTTCGCACTCCGTGTCAAAGGTGAATCGATGGTTGATGCCTTGGTGGGAGATGGTGACCTTGTTTTGTTGGAATCAATAGAGCAACCTCAGAATGGAGACATGGTGGCCGCTTGGTTGAAGGACAGGGAAGAAGCAACGTTGAAACACTTCTATCTTGAAGGTGACAAAGTAAAATTGGTTCCTGCGAATTCATACATGCAGCCCATTACTGTTGCAGCTGCCAATGTGTCGGTGAGGGGACGAGTAGTTGGAGTGGTCAGAACGATGTAACTTAGTCTATTTTATAAATTACCTTGAAAAGGCCGGCACTTTCTGCCGGCCCTTTCTATTAGGCGTATAATTCTATTAGGTTGACGCTTAGTTTCAAATATGGTGAGCAAAGGAATGGTTGATCAACAAGGCGTAACTTCCATAACTATTCCAGTTGTTGGAATGACATGTGCTGCTTGTGTATCACATGTGGGAGAAGCTCTCGAAAGCTTACCGCAAATTGAGAGAGCTGTGGTAAACCTGGCTACGGAAAAGGCTACAATACACATCCCAAATGGGGACATGGAGAAAGAAGATGTCAGATCTGCAATTGAAAACGCTGGATACAAGGTAGGAACTGAATCAATAACGCTGTCTATTGAAGGGATGACCTGCGCTGCATGTGTATCGCAAATTGAAACCTCCATATCAGAATTAGACGGCGTGGAAGAAGCATTCGTAAATCTGGCTTCTGAAACAGCTAAGATTAAATATGTTCCAGGATTGGAATCAATTTCATCCATTAGAAGAGCAATAAGCAGTGCTGGCTATTCATCGTCGTATGTGGATAAGGAAGAGTTCGGATATGCATCCACCGAGAGGGCGCAAAGACTCATAATTCAGCAGGCTATTGTAAGTCTCTTAGGAGCAGGGTTTATCATGTTTGCGATGATCCCTAACGTTGTGTCATTGATTCCTTTTGATTATCAATATCTAGCTTTTATAATAGCCAGCATTATACAGTTCTGGGCCGGTTCTCAGTTTTATACAAGTGCTTGGAATGCTGCCAAACACCGAACCACGAATATGAATACTTTGATCGCAGTTGGAACTTCAACTGCGTACTTATATAGTGCATTCGTAGCTATAAGTGATTTTCTTGGGATAAATGACAGCTTTAATGAAACTCATTTTGGGACTTCCTGCGCAATAATTGGGATGGTTTTATTTGGACGGTATTTGGAATCGAAATCACGGAGGCGGGCGACTGATTCCATCAAATCCCTGATCGAAATGGCACCCAAAATGGCAACCATCATTCAAGATACTGAATTAAAAACAATTCCTGTTGATGATCTTGTAATTGGCAATGTTGTAGTTGTTAAACCAGGAGAAGTTATTCCAGTAGATGGTTCAATAATTGAAGGATTTTCGGAAGTAGATGAATCTTCTCTTACTGGCGAAAGTATCCCATCCGTAAAGAAAATTGGCGACTCTGTTTTTACCTCCACTGTTAACGGTACAGGCAACATAAAAATAGTGGCAGAGGCCCTTTCTGAAAACACTGTTTACTCAAAGATAATTTCTTTGATTGAGGATACACAAGCATCAAAGGCACCAATTCAACGTATTGCTGACAAGTTGGCAGCATTGTTGGTACCAATAATTATATGTGTATCATCTTTGACGTTTTTTATATGGATGCTTTTTGGCCCAGCTCCTGAACACTCTTACGCAATAATGGCTGCAGTAGCCGTACTTGTAATTGCTTGCCCATGCGCCATGGGTTTAGCCACTCCGATAGCAATAATGGTAGGAAGTGGAAAAGGTGCTGAGAACGGTATTCTATACAGGGACGCTCTAGCAATAGAGACTCTACAAACAATCGAGGTTGTAATTTTCGACAAGACAGGGACTCTTACTAATGGTGAGCCAAAAGTTAGTTACATAAATCCCTCGTCAGATTTTAAAGAAAGTGAGATTCTAAAATATGCTGGATCTGTAGAGAAAAATTCGGAACATGTTTTAGCAAGAGCTATTGTTTCTGAATGTGCTTCCAAAAACATTGAACCGTACGACATTGACCAATTCCAAGTTTTCCCTGGTTTAGGAGCTTCAGCAACGACTGATAAGAAGGAAATTTTAGTGGGAAATAAACTTTTCCTTGAAACTCGTGGGGTAGAAGTTTCTCAGAATCCAAACCCCGGTCGGTTTGGAGAAATTCACGTCTCAGTTGAAGGAGAATACGCGGGTTCCATTTTGGTTTCGGATACTATCCGAGATGATGCGAAAGAAACTATAAATCGACTTCAAAGTATGCACTTAGACTTGGTGTTGCTGAGTGGTGATGCAAAAGAAGTCGTTGAAACCGTGGCTGACGAACTGAGTATAAGAGACCATAGATCCAATTTTCTTCCTCAAGACAAAGCGGAATATATATCAAAACTTCAAGAGAACGGAAAGAAAGTATGTATGGTTGGGGACGGAATAAACGATGCACCGGCTCTTACTCAGGCAGATCTGAGCATAGCCATGGGTAACGGCACTGATGTTGCTATTGAATCAGCTCAGATCACTATACTGGGTAACAGATTGTCTTCAGTGGCCAAATCAATACAATTGAGTAAATCTTGTATCAAAACGATAAAACAGAATCTCTTCTGGGCTTTTGCTTACAATATATTGTTGGTTCCAGTAGCAGCAGGCATCTTGTATCCTTTATTTGCTTTACAAGCGGTACCAGAATTCCTATCACCTCTGATAGGGGATAGAGGATTCTTAAACCCAGTGGTAGCAGCTGCGGCAATGGGTATAAGCTCAATAACAGTGGTATTAAATGCCCTTCGCCTGAAAAATAGTAATTTATAAGCATTGAGAGGTTCCACGATGAAAATCCCTTTATTTTCAAAGCCCAGAAAAGAAGCTATAGATCCTGTGTGCCATATGTCCGTCAATGCAGAAAATCCCAATGGAGGGTCCTACGATTACAAAGGAAACTCTTATTATTTTTGTGCCCCTGGTTGCAAGATAGCATTTCAAAAAGATCCGGAAGGATACTTATCAGGAGACAAAAAAATAGATATGTAATGCGGTGAGTTGATTAACTTGGATCTAATTCACCCCTAGCAGGCAAGCTCAACCATATCTATAATTACACTTCTTAAAATGCCGAAGTGGCGGAATGGTAGACGCGGCGGTCTCAAAAACCGTTGAGGTAACACTCGTGCGAGTTCGACTCTCGCCTTCGGCACCATGATATTTCCTATCGAACTACAAGAATATCTGGTCTCTGACGAAATCGGGTAAATCCGCGTGGGCTCCTTTATGCCCAGCCACAGCGGCGCCGGCCTGACATCCAACTTTAAGGACGTTCATTGCTGGGATTCCCAATAAAATACCCATTGCAAAACCTGCGCTAAATGCATCTCCAGCTCCCGTCGGATCTATCTCCGTTATTTTATTGGGTCGATATAGAAACCCCTGTCCATCAAAGAAAAATCTGGCTCCTTCATACCCCATAGTGATCGCCAAATGAGATAAATTGAAGTAATTCATAAAAGCAAAGGGGTCTTTCATTGAAATAAAGCTCTTAATTTCTTGCCATTCCTCTAGATTTACTTTGACTATATCTGCCATTTGCAGGGAATTGAAAATTATCTCTTTTGAGTAAAAAGGATGTCGAAGGTTCAAATCTAGGAAAATTCTTGTATTAGAGCTTGTGAGTAAGGCAGGGAGCTTCCCACGATTGAAAGAGCTTGTTTGAGCCAAGGTACCTACATATAGTAAATCATAAATACCTGCTTCCAGTTCAGGGATTTCTATGTGGTTCCAGGCAGCGGGGTATGTAATATTGAATTTCCCATCTGAATTCACAATAGCAGTTCCAGTACTCTCTTTGGAGAAATGAATATGACTGTCAATCCCGTAATTTTCTATGATTGATACAGCTTTTGATCCCAAAACATCGTTTCCTACCGCACTTATAAGGGTAGCTTCTCCACCCAATTGATTTACAAACCAAGCGAAATTTAAAGGGGCCCCACCTAAATAAGGTTTACCCTCAACCAAATCGAAAATTATTTCACCATAAGTGAGAATTCTAGGTTTTACCACAACCGTCTCTTTTATTGCTTTACAGAACAGTGTAATTTATATACCTCTTAGTCACTATTCAAGGTAGTATATTGGCGGAGAATATTATGCCGGTAAGAATGCTTAGAGAATTTTTCCTTCTAGAGTCCGCAGGAGGAATACTTTTAGTTATAGCTGCAGTCATTGCTATTCTGATTGTCAACTCCCCGTTAGAAAATTATTACAATGATATTTTGCATGCTCCGGTGTTAATCCAGCTAGGAAATTTTTCCATAGACAAAGATTTCCACCATTGGATAAACGATGGATTGATGGCTATCTTCTTCCTACTGGTAAGTTTAGAAATAAAAAGAGAAGTACTCGATGGGCAATTATCAAGTCGGTCTCAAATAAGCTTACCGGCAATTGCTGCGCTCGGTGGATTAATTGTTCCTTCACTGATTTACATATTCTTTAATTGGGGTGACTCAGCCACCATACAGGGCTGGGCTATTCCAGCGGCAACGGACATAGCGTTTGCACTTGGCGTATTGACACTTTTGGGAAGTAGAGTTCCAGAATCCCTTAAATTAACGTTAGTATCTATTGCGATAATTGACGATCTTGCAGCAATACTCATAATAGCTGTCTTTTATACTGATAGCCTAGCTTTATTGCCTTTGGGAGCTTCCCTAATATGTATATTGATTCTCATGGCACTCAACAGAAGGAAAGTCACTGAATTATCTCCCTACATGGTCACCGGCACCTTGCTTTGGGTCTGTGTTTTAAAATCAGGTCTTCATGCCACACTGGCCGGAGTCATCGTGGCAATGTTTATTCCAGCCAGAGGTAAGAACGACCCTGTAGCCAAAGAACGTATATCGGAGTCAGTGACATTAGTTGAAACAGGTGACAACACGGGTGTGTTTCGGGGTTCCATTGATGACAGGTTGTTTGTAGAGCTAGTGGATGCTGACCTTAATAGTAGTGCTACCGAGGTAAATACGGGTGAAGTAAACATTACTACACCAACCGATCAGGACCCCCTATATCGTTTGGAACATGGCTTACATATGTGGGTGGCCTTTTTAATTTTGCCCCTATTTGCTCTGGCTAATGCAGGAGTATCTCTTAAGGGACTGAATCTAGATTTTTTCGTAGAACCAGTGACACTAGGGGTGGGATTAGGTCTACTTTTGGGTAAGCCGATTGGAGTAATGCTTTTTACCTATTTAGCTAGCATTTTAAATGTATGCTCACTTCCAACGGATATAGAATGGAAACAATATTTTGGCCTAGCTCTCCTCGCGGGAATAGGATTTACGATGAGCCTATTTATTGGTGGGCTAGCTTTTGATGACGAGAATTTCCAAACTTTCGTTCGATTAGGAGTTATAACAGCGTCATTAATATCGGGGATTCTTGGATATTTCACATTAAGAATTAGCAGTGCAAACCGAATCGATATTTGATTTCTAGTCTTTTGATAAAACGTTTACTTCCCCCTTGTGTAAGGGTTTTTGAAATCAATCGTTGTCAATGGAGCCAGCAAACGCATATTTCC
>CEUY01105237.1_pt1 | contig 13477 bp, 13 predicted proteins | sample 361481 | NCBI WGS metagenome assembly CEUY01 (sample SAMEA2622737, study PRJEB7988) | marine metagenome | isolation source: saline water (ENVO:00002010), including
TTACTCATGCTCACAAGCATAATTTGAATTTTAAAATATTCAAGGTTAATCAAAATGATGATAACTATCGTGAATTAATCTATGTTTCCTATGATTGGGAACATCCTCCCGTAATGCGATTTGATCCTCCAATGACCTTTGAAAATGAAGATGGATTTGAATTGGAAGCAACTTACTATAATGATACGGATGAAGAAATTAACTTTGGGCTTTTAAGTACAGATGAGATGATGATCTTATTTGGACTATTTTATACTGGTGAACAATTGGAAGTGGATATAACTTCTCAACTTCCTGATTTACCATCACTGCATGAAAACTACCCCAATCCATTCAATCCGATTACATCTTTTCGCTATGACTTGCAAAAAGATGGATTGGTCAATATTACTATATATGATATGATGGGAAGGGTAGTTAAAACGCTCATAAATAGCTATCAAACCGCAGGATATAAATCTATTAGCTGGAATGCTACCAATAATCAAAGTCAACCAGTATCAGCAGGGTTATACCTTTATACGATACAGGCAGGTGAATTCAGGCAGACTAAGAAGATGGTACTCTTAAAATAGAATTGATATTTAAACATCAAGCAACACATCCGTAGGCTTTTTTACTTGTGGAAGGATTGGTAGCATGCCCTCACACATAGTAATGCTATTTTTTAAAAGCTTGGATAGATTTGGTTACTTTAGCAAAGTAAGCGATTTAATTTTTATATATGAGAGACGAAAAATTGAATATAATTAATTTAAAAAAAATATTTATTCATATTTCCTTTTCTTATTCATTATTGTTTTCAAATGGGCCGTTTTCAATGGAAACTATTACACAACAGGATGGTTTAAGAGACGGACCCCATTATTCTGAGGCTATTGCTTACTACCCTTTGGATGCACCAGTCCCTCTTCCCGTGGTAGTCTTAGTACCAGGTTTTACAAATTCTATATCCGATATTGAAAACTGGGGATATTATTTGGCATCATACGGTTTTGTTACATTGCTTGTAAATGTAAACTCATTTTGGGATCCGCCGACTTATAGAGCTGCTGCTTTGCTTGATGGAATCGTGACAATGAAACTTGAGGATGAAAGATTAGACTCACCATTATTTGGAAATTTAAACATTGAAAACTTTACAGTTGGAGGATATTCCATGGGTGGTGGCGGTGCTCAATTAGCGGCGCAACAAGATTCATCAATCAAAGCGGTTATTGCCTTATCTCCTTGGCTTGAAAATCCTGATCCGACAATAAATAATAGTACTCCTATTTTATTTATCAGTGGAGAATTTGATAATGTAGCTCCAAACGATTATCATACTAATGTTTTTTATAATAGTACTCCTGAAACAACAGATAAATTGTTATATGAAATTTCAGGAGGAGATCATTACACTGTTGTAAGTCCATACTATGATCAAGAAATGGGGCTAAAGACAATATTTTGGTTAGAAAAATATATCTTTCTTGATTTATCAAATTGCGATTCCTTAATAATTCAACCCTTTACTGCATCTGATTTCTCTACAAACATAGAATGCCCATCTAATATCGCAGGTGATATCACACAGGATGGTTTAATAAATTTTTTAGATTTAGTATTATTGATTTCATGGGTAATAAATGGGAATAATCCTTTAGATTTAGAAATATCTCACGCAGATATAACAAATGATGGTGTTTTAGATATTTTTGATATTGTTATTCTAATAGATATTATATGGACCAATTAATATAATATACTTTGAGAGTAGAAAATTTTAGATAAAACAAAAAAATAATATTTTAAAAACAAATTTATCTTTGTCCGTTACGCCCTGCATTCGTGGTTTTTTGTTTTAGAAAGGATAAAATTATTTTAAGAGTACCATCTTCTTAGTCTGTCTGAAGTCACCTGCCTGTATGGTATTTAAATAAAGCCCCGCTGATACTGGTTGACCTTTATCATTGGTAGCATTCCAGAGTACTGATTTAAAACCAGCCTTCTGTTGACTGTTTACCAGGGTTTTAACAACCCGTCCCATCATATCGTAGATGGTAATGTTGACAAGTGCATCTTCAGGCAAATCATAGCGTAGAGTTGTGACAGGGTTAAACGGATTGGGATGATTTTGGTACAGTGTAAAAGTTTCTGGAATAGGTATTTCATCTATGGAAAGGACTTCACTCTCACCATATAAATGGATAACTACTTCTCCTTCATCAGAATCATTGCTGTAAATGGTGACTGTTCCAGAATAATCTCCGATAGAGTCAGGGTAAAACTGCACTGGGACTTCAAGAGTTTCTACTGGTTCTAAAGAACCGTCAGTAATAATACCAACATGGAATGGTTCCGTAGCAATTATATCATCTATCTCTAATGGCGTATTACCCAAATTAAAAATATTTATACTTTCAAAATTACTGTTATCATCAATCTGAGCATTATAGAAATAAATAGTATCAGAATCGAAGTCTGTTTCAATATAGATTTCTCTTACAGGCGATAATCCAGTAGCATATACTGGTTCATTATGAGTTGGCATATTTTCATCATTGGTATCAAAACTTAGATTCCCGCTATAGAATCCCGCTTCTTCCGGAGCGAAATGAACTATTATAGAATCAGAGCCTTCAGGTGGAATTACAAGTAATGCCTCTGCTGGTAGTTCCAGTTGCAGACTGTCTATAGTAACACTAAAGGCAGTATTTGGATTATCATTTATTTCACCAATGTGGATATTGGATAAAATTAAATCACTATATCCTGCATTTGAAACTATGAGCATACATTCGCTTGTATCATTAATCTCAATTATTCCTAAATCCATCCAACCGTTGTTTACCCCTCCGTGGCAGTCAGTATCAATATCCGTTGCTAATGCAGGAAGGAGAGTTGAATTTCCTTGTCCCGGAGTACCGTAGTCACCACTTGGCAGCATGTTTGTTGATTCTTCCCAGTTGCTACCAACATTATTATCAAGGTTATGATAGATTAATTCCATTGAAATCCCATTCGGGTCTGGAAAGTTTGTACCATTATCGTATTGTACTCTATCAACTTCACGCCCGTAGTTGTCTAAAATAATAATTTCATCTTCAGAATTTCCAAGATTAAATACATCTCTGTCATACAATAAATCATAGTTTACAATGCCACCATTAGTTGCACTGTCACCATTGCATATCAGAACAAAATATTCATTTGGAGGGATATTGATACAGCAATTGGCATCTAAAGTTAATGAATCGGAATCGACATCCCTAAAAGTCCAGCCAGAAATATCCACTGTATCATCACTGGCATTGTATAGTTCAAACCATTCACCATCACTATCAGATACAGCACCAGGATTTTTCATAATTTCATTGATAATAATATTTGGTGCAGGATCACTTATTAGTGCGGGTCGGTAAGTTACAATTGCCCAGTCAATACGCTCTTTTTGCCCTTGAGTAAAATGTGTCATACAGTTATCATCCACATAATCCATATAATTCCCTATATTATCATTACTTTCACAAGAGTAGTTTGATGAGGGACAGCCAAAATTTGCTTCTTCTTGATCGGGAGTGTCATCAACATAATCACCAGGCATTGTGCAGCCATTTTCAAATATGTGGTATAATCCTAGATAATGACCTACCTCATGTACACCAGTATAACCTTCTGTCCAGCCAGATTCTCCTCCAGGAATAGTGTAGTTACCACAAAACAGTCCATGCCTGTTATCATCTTCGGGGAAAGACCATGGAAATACACCAAGACCAGAAGTTAGTCTTGCCCCAGTCCAATAGTAATTGATAGACGTAGTTACATCTATGGTCATTACCTGAGCCATATTTAGGTATTGATCGTCATTTTCCCACTGATCAGTTTCAAATTTGTGACTATCGGTGGCATAGTACCACCCAGCATTCATGGCACTATCAACACTGGCAGTGGTAAATGAATAACCAAACTGATTGTAAACACTGTTAAGGACTGCTGTCTGTTGTTCTATTACCTCCATGGTTAAAAGGCCATCGTTGAAATTTCCCTCGGGAGCGGTAAAATTAAGAAAGGTGTAATATTCCCAAGTACCTTGATCTACAGAAGCTAGCACAGTTCCATCACTTGTAGTTACAGTTGCTGATATACCTCCAGTTCCAAATTCATCATATAAAAAAAGACCATAATCCCCTGGAGGTAGAATACCACCTCGAGAATAAGAATGCCCTGGGATTTCAAATTCAAAACCAGGGTAAAATAAGAATGTATTATTATCATAGTCCCTGATATCCCACATACAGTGCGGATAATGTTGGTTATCAACAGTTACATTCATATAAATACTGTCTCCTGAAACATAAATTAAATGGTAGTTAATTAGAATTTCTATATTTCGATTATTTTGGTTCCGGATGATGGGGAAAAATTCTTCTGGTGTAGATTGTCCAAACGGTAATATTTCATTACCACACGATTTTTTTTGTAACTGAATAGGAATTCTGTTATCTGCCTTTTCAGGATAGGAGTCCTGTGACCGTGGTTTATAAGCTAAGATAGATGTACAAACAAACATTAGGATGGTTAGTTTTATTTTAATCACAGTTTTACATCTTAAAAAATGATTTATAATTTTGCTCTTTCGAGAAAATAATCATTGAATTTTAATCATTACAGGTAAATGATCTGAAATATGTCTATTATTATTTAATCTTTCATTAATGTGTATGTAAGAAAGAACTTTAATATCTTTAGTAAAAATATAATCGATCCTCTTTACAGTGGGAGAATCTGTATTAAATCCATTATATGTCCCGATCGGTCCATTTAAATCTTCTAAAGAAATTTGTAATGCGTCACTCAGTTCTGTTTTTATTTTTTTTATAGATGGGCTATTAGGAATTGAATTAAAATCCCCCATAAGTATCATAGGTAAAGATCGGGGATTTATCTTAATTATTTTTTTAAGGATCAATACTGACGATTGTTCTCTTGCTATATCACCTATGTGGTCAAAATGGGTATTAAAAACCCAGAATTCCCGCTCTGTATTTTTATCCTTGAACAAACCAAATGTGCAAATCCTTTCAAGCGCTGCATCCCAACCAACAGATATAGTATTAGGGGTTTCAGAAAGCCAGAATGTAGAATGTTGAATTACATCATATTGAGTTGTATCAAAATATATCGCACAAAATTCTCCCTGCTCTTTTCCATCATTTCTTCCAACACCGATATAATCATATTTTATAAGACAACTGTCTAAGTACTGGACCTGATTAATTAATCCTTCCTGTATTCCTATAATAGAAGGGTTATATTTAAACAATATCCTCCTAACATCATTTTTTCTTATTCCCCAACTATTCTCCACATCCCAGCTGTTATCATACCGTATGTTATAAGACATAATTGAGCGGGATTGAGGATAAATACTGGACAAAATAGCGAACAAGATGAAAATTCTAATTATCGATGAATAAATCATTTCAATTAAATACCAAATTTTAACATGGCAAACATTCATCTCTATCCAAATTCTATCGTAATACACCATTCATCCGAGAAGTAAAAAACTGCATGAATCTACGTATTTTATATTGGAAAAGTATTTTTGTTAATTTATTAATTTTAATGAAATGGGTATTTCACCAAAATATACAGATTTTGGATCTCCATATTCCTTGATAGATTTTGATATAGTGATACTATTTCTATGGACAATACCGTTGAAAACTTCTTCGCCTGAATATTGAACTATTATTCTTTTGTCCATATCAATAAGATAATCATTTAATCTGATTATGATGTCGGATATCGTTGTTTCTTCAATAGTAATAGTTTGATTATTGATGCTTGCAATTATTAAAGAATTTTTCAAAGGTTTATCAACCTTTAACCAATAAAATCTTTTGTGGGTAACATCATCTTGTTTCCAAACAACTTTTTTTGGGAATGGATCACGAGTAAACTTGGTAATCCAAGAAATAGCAGATGAATCTAATCCACCCATCCAGTGACCTTTCCCTTCATGTATCTTAACCAAATGAGAATAACCATTTAAATCATTCTTTCTCAAGGTACGTAATTGATTTTTCCATTCTATCGCAACTTTGTTACGATTATATGAAGAATCATTTTCCCCCATGTGGATAGTAAATCCGATATTTCTTAATCCCAAAGGTGATGTTTCATTTGGATGACCTGCCATCATCGCAGCAGCTGCGAATCTATCAGCCATGCGCGGAGCTAACTGATATACTCCATCACCCCCTGCAGAATAACCCATCAGATAAATTCTATTTGGGTCAACATCATGAAAGATAATCATATTTTGAATGAGTTTGTTAAAAAAAATATCTATATGATCTTGATGCCACATATCCCATGTATTAGTTGGAGATCGGGGTATTAATAAAATACCATTTTTTAATTTGTATAACGTTTTATGTCTATTCCATTGTCTTTCATTTACTGAATCAGTCACTTCTCCTCCTCCGTGCAAAGAGAAATAAAGGTTCCATCCATTTTTAGGTTTTTCCCCAAAGAATTTTAAATCAAATTTCATTTCTCTATCATCTATTTTGATTTGATAATCTTCCATTTCTTTGAATTTATTAACTAAGACTGCTGATTTATATTTTTTATAAAGGTCTTCCTTATGTTTTATAGCTTCGGATTTGTTTAATGGAGTATGGAATGTTGTTATTGCATCAACAGCTTCGAGTTTTCTATTATGGTAACAAGTAAAAATAGATATAAAAAATATTATAATATATTTATACACGAACAAATCTACCCATCCACCCACAAATAAAAAACCCAGTCGATAAGGGATTTATATATAACTTTAAGAAAGTACACTTGCTTGCTTAAAATCATATATCATTTTAATTATAACAAGACGATAGGTAGATTTGTAAATGAAACAAATTCAAGAAAAAGTGAAAATATTTTGTGAAGAAAATAAATTGAGTTTATCAATAGAGCACAGAGTATTAGACACTATGTCTGAAATTGGTGAATTATCCAAAGAAATTCTCAAGGCAAGTAACTATGGTAATAAACCGATTGTATTAAACGACAAAATGAGATTGGAATTTGGGGATATTCTTTTTTCACTAATTACTATAGCAAACTCACTTGAAATAGATTTAGATGAATCCATAAATCAAGTTCTCGAAAAATATCAAAAAAGAATAAAAAAGAATTTTTCTCCCAGCTCTAATAATTATTAAGGATTGAATATTTATATTTATAACAGCATTAAGACTCCGTATTAATGGAGTTTTTGTTTATTTAAGGATGGGAAGATTTGATTATCATTAGAGATATCGCTATACTAGTATTTGTTGGGTTGCCCTATTGGGACTGTAATTAATCTTCAAAAATTTTAAACAAAAATGGTTTTGATGCAGTTAATCTTAAAGGCGGAATAAATGAATGGAGTGGCGATATAATTTCAAGTAGATGAATTAGTAATTTTATTATGCAAGTCCTGCTTAATCAGGGGTTTTTGATTTAAGTTTGATAATAAATATTGTAACCTTGATTCCACAATACCATTTGAATTAGCCATATCCCAAATAAAATAATAGCCAAAACTATTGGTTGTATTTCGGGGTTTTTATAATGATAATAAGATATAAATATTACAGGAATGGTAAAATAAAACAGTAACAATATCTGATAAATTGGCAACCAATTTGTGATAATTGTTATATTGCATCCTATATATTCGATTAAATCTCGCATATCCCTACAATATAAACATATATTATTTCAAAGTTAGTGGGAATTTTTCTTTTTTATATAGCTTCATCCACCAAAGTTAATTTATTCCACTTCTTCCGGTATAAAATAGTAAAAACTTCTACTGGCTGAACTAAATAGAAGTGATAACAAGGAACAAGCTAAATAAGAAAATTAGTAACAAGTCTATTGAATGCGTCCTTATGCTCAATTTGAGTCCAATGACCACATCGTCCAAATATATGTAGTTCGGCATTATGGATAAGATTGGAAAGTTTAATTGAATTTTCCTTTGGTATTATCTTGTCCTCTCTCCCATGTATTATTAAGGTTTGGTTCTCTAGTAATGATATTTTTTTTTGAGGTTGTGACATTAAATCAATCCAACGCTGTCTCGGAGAAGGAAACATAGAAGAAAAAGATTCTTGGATCCCTTCTCTAATACTTGCATTGTAACGCAGCTTGGCTAATTCGTCAGTCACTAATGTACGGTCATATGCAAATAAGTCTAATAATTCTCTCATGTTATCAATAGAAGGTGTATATCCCCATACCTTATCAAGACCTTCCGTTATTTTAAATTTAAGACCAACACTTCCCATTAAAATTAGCTTATCAACTTTTTTTGGATATCTAATTGCGATTGCAAGTGCTAAAGCTCCACCAAAAGAGTTACCTATAATAGAAACCCTCTCAATCTCTAAAATATCAAGAAAAGAAATAATATGTTTTATCCAAAAATCTATGGAATACTGAATATTTTTAAGATGTTGGGTAAAACCAAAACCAACAATATCGGGAGCAATTACCCGATTCTCTTTACCTATATCCAATATATTAAATCGCCAATTTGCCCAAGCACTCACTCCAGGGCCAGAACCATGAAGTAGAAGGACTGCATTTCCTGTTCCATAATCATGGTAATTCGTTTTAATGCCATTTACATCGATGTATTTACCTATTTCAGAATTACCCATAGTATTGTCCTTCGGAATTTTATTTAAAAAATTATTATTTCGCCATTTAAAATGAATAACACTAATTCATAGAGTAAAACTCATAACACTAGAATAGCAAGACGAATTTATGCAGAGATTTAGTTTTCCTATCATAATTTGATGAAATGGAATTAATAAATAGTAATAGTGCTAGAGGCAAGTATTATTGTATTACCTTTGAAGGTTGTTATCATATAGGAGCTATTATATTAAACAATACCTGCCTCATAGTGGTTAAATTATATATATATTTAATTCTAAGGATTAAATTCGTCTCGTATCAATTCGGCCCATATAATTAATCTTTCTTCAGTTAATTCTTCTTCATTATCATTATCGAGTCCTAAGCCTAGAAATTCATCACCATCTAATGCTAATGAATTATCAAATTCATAACCTTCTGCAGGCCAACGCCCAATCAATAGACCACCATTATTCATAAATGGTTTAGCAAGAAGACCTATTGCATCTAAAAAATTATCAGGATATCCAACCTGGTCTCCGCATCCAAAGAATGCAGCCTTAATTCCAGAGAAATCAAGGCTTTTATATTCTTCATAGATGGTATCCCAGTCATCCTGTAACTCGCCAATATGCCATGTAGGACAACCGATAATTAAGATTTTATAGTCTAACATTTTATCTGGTTTAGTATCAACTATATTATACTCATCAATTTTGAAACCTTCAGAAATCATATAATCTTTTAAGAATCCTGAAGCCTCTTCCTGATTACCAGTATTGCTACCCCAAAACATTCCTATTACTTCCATTAAATATCCTTTATATAAATTTAATTATAATGAGACTCAATATCATTATTTAAACTACATAGATTTTTTATTTTATAAAAATTATTTTTTGACATAATGCCACTACTCTAAGTTTTATTTTTATAATATGATAAAAAAACAGAAAGAATTATAATTAAAGGAGTATCAAACAAATATCTGTCTTGCCATTCCTTCTATTGGGAAACCAGGATAAGAACTCTATCTATTTCCTGGAATAGCATTATGGAAAAAACATTTTTTAGAAGAGAATAAATCTTATAATGATAGTGATTTTAAAATTAATTATTTTGGTGATGGTTACGTACGGGGATGCGCTGGATATGGTATTACATTATGTGAATGAAAAAAACTAAATAGAAAAAAATTTGGTGGCTATCTAATGACTAGCTTAACTAAAGAAGATATTCAAAGTAATAAAAAAGATTATTTGATAATTAATACCTTTTCAGGGTTCTATTTAGGTTTAGTATTGCCCTTAATTGATTATTACTTTTACCCGTAAAAATTTTGTTCTATAATCAATAGTATTAATAGCTACCCAGGGTTTTTTGTTTGTGAGAGGATGGGTATATTTAGACAAAAATAAATGAGGATTAATTAATGCAGAACGGAAAAATTAAATTTTATAATAAAGAAAAAAAATATGGGTTTATAACAGGGGATGATGGAAAAGATTATTTTTTTCATGTATCCGGAGTCTCTAATGAAACCTATGTCAGTGATGGAGATAAAGTTGAGTTTAAGGTTGTAGATGGGGATAGAGGGCCCAAAGCGGTAGAAATAAAACCGATTTGATTAAATAAATTTTTTTATAAAAATGTAAGTTAATAGATAAATCACATGTGCCTTACACAAAATCTATATTATGAAAGTAGAAAAAATAAGATGGCTCAATAATATTACCTGGTTTTTTATTGGGTAGACATAGATAGATTATTATTTATATTTTTTATTACTATTATTTAAAAAATAAATACTGTTGGTGAAGCTAGGAAAATCAGTTTTGATCATATTGAAATAAAACTATGAATAAAAATGCAAATCACATAATTGCTACAATTTTTTTGGTTTTTTCAACACTTTTTGGTCAATGAGCTCTTTGAAGTAACCCCTCCTTACCGGTCGGTGAGCCAAGCAAAGGTTTCGGCGCAAAAAAAGGCCGAGTTTATTATTTAATCAGAGGAAGTTTAACTTATATAAATTGGTGGCACGAAGAACTTTCTAATGAACCATTTGAACATAGCGGTATACTGAATACTTACTTTATCAGACCAGGTATTATTTACGGTTTAACCGATAAATTTAATATTTATATTAATTCCACACTAGGAATACGAAAAATGAATTGGCATGGAACACAAGAATCAATTCATCACCGTGATGAAACATCACTCACAAATTATATCAATGCTCAAGGTAGCGTATTAGGAGATTCAAAATTAATTTTCAGATATCTTATGAAAAATACAGAGAGTGGAAAAGGATTTAGAATTTTTAGCGGGTACGGTATTACCATTCCATCAAAAAGTGTACTTACATCAGACCCTTTTTTTCTTGAAGGAAATGAACAAAAGGGACACAGGCATTTTAGCCTAAGTAATGGAACATATAATGGAGTCATTGAGAGCCAGATTTATTATAGACGAAATACAAACCCTGTATTTATTGGCGGGTATATTTTTTTTGAAAAACCATTTAAAGAAAGTGCTTTTGGATACTTGCCATCATCTCTAACTACAGTATCCTTTTCGTGTACTTTCATGAACTTTGACCAAAGAGAGAGCTCTATTGACTATGGTTTATCTTTTGTACATGCATCCCAAGGATATTGGAATAATCTTCCTGCCCCTAATAGTAAGTCACTAACCGTAATTCCAAGTATTGGATATTTATTCAATTCAGTTTTAGGCGGAATATCAGTTAACCTACAAAAACCATTCTATATTTCTGGTGCTATTGCAAGTAATGAAGGAGATATTGAACAGACAAGTTCTGTATGGAGATTGTCCTTTTCTATCAGGTTTCTTACAAGATCAAATTGAACATTAGTTTTTATTGATCTTCCAGAACAATAATAAATAAACAGCTATAAAATATTTTTTTATCTACATTAATGAATAATTAATTTTATTTTTATATGACTAGATGTTAGTATAAGAAAACAATATGTCTGAAAAATCATTAGATAATCTTTTTAAGGAAATTTATCCAAATTTGGCTCAACAATTAAAGAAAGCGGGATTAACAACTTTATCATCAATAAATGAAAAGGTCTTTAATGAAAATGAATTATATTTTTTTGAAGTTCTTGGTTACAGTATTGATGACAATGAGCGAATAAAAAATATTCTTCGAAAAGAGAATACAGAAGATGTATTAGAATCATTTATTTTATCATCGGTCGAATCAAGATTCGGTTCTGATTTGTTTAAATCATTAATGCTTATATTGGCAATATTAACATTAATTATTGCACTGATATTTTTTATCGTAAAAACAATTATAACATAAAATATTTTTTAAGTATAAATACTTAAATTTCTTATTCTGAAAACTTACAACACTAATAAATGAGAATAGTAAAACTATCAATTTTAATCCAAATTATTCTATTCGAACTGCAATTCGGGCAACAATTAGGAGTAGGGGATTATATCCCTGGATATATATCATTGCCTTATTGCTCAAATAATTTTACTGGAAATGATAGTTTAAATATTTATGATTTCAATGGCGATATTAATGAATCAGGAGAACACTTTGTAATCTGGCTAGTACTATTTTCATCCTGGTGACCGAATTGTCAATCGGAGGCTCCGGTTACAGAATCAATATTTCAAGAATATCAAGATTCTAACCTGGTAATTATCGGAATCGGTGCAGATTGGAATCAGCCATATAGCTGTGCAGAGTGGACGGAAAATTTTGGTCTTACTTATCCAATTTTAGATGACAGCGATTTGTTTGCCTGGAGTTTATTTGGATCTATGGTAAAACCACACAATGTAATCATTAATCATGAGATGAAGATAGTTTATAGCAATGAAGGATTTGCACAAAATCAAATATTAAATTCTATTAATTCTGCATTAAATCATCTATCCAATAGCTTGAAAATTTCAAATATTGATCCAGAAAAAAGATCTTTTAAAATACATCAAAATTATCCAAATCCATTTAATCCTGTTACGACTATTGCTTATGAATTGTCTCAAGACGCAATAGTCAAAATCACTATATACGATACGATGGGAAAGATAATAAACAATCTTGTTCAAAATTTTCAAACTGCAGGACATAAATCTGTTCTTTGGAATTCTATGAATAATAAGGAAATATCAGTTTCAGCAGGTCTTTATATTTATACATTAGAGATTGGACATTTTAAGCAAACAAAAAAAATGGTATTACTAAAGTGATATCGAACCTTATAATCATTGGATTATTATTTATAGATATTCAGAAAATTTTGATATTAATATTATCCCAAAAATAAAGGGTATTTACAATACAAAATGCGAAATAATAAAAAGCCAAGTTCTTTAAGAATTTTTATTGTAATTGCAGGTGTAGCAATTATAAATATTCCAATATTTATGTTTGCCAGTTCATTTGCGAATATGTCTTCATTCAATTCAATAATTTTATCATCACTAGCAGGGATATTTTCTGCCTTTTTAATTGCCACAATTGTTGAATGGACTGTACACCGTTTTGCTATGCATAAAAGTAATCACCTGCCTATCTTCCGAATAGCGACTGCACTGCATCACAAGGCTCATCATTGGGTACATGTTACTCCCGATCAATATGTAAATCATGGTCAAATCAAACGTCCTTCAATTTTTTCTTCCGATAAGACTAAACTATGTCAATCATCCCTGCCACGTTTTTTGACAACTGCTTCTCACGGAGCTTTTTACAGCTTTCTCACATCGCCTATTATTTTATTTGCGT
>CEUY01115250.1_pt1 | contig 13473 bp, 12 predicted proteins | sample 361481 | NCBI WGS metagenome assembly CEUY01 (sample SAMEA2622737, study PRJEB7988) | marine metagenome | isolation source: saline water (ENVO:00002010), including
GGAAATTTCTGGCGGTGTTAAAGGCAAGCCTAGACAGTACACTTTCAATAAGTCTATGGACAGCATGACTCAGTCAATTTCTAAACAGCTAAGTGCTAAAACACTTCCTATTAATAGCGCAGGTAGTGAAGCTAACATTAGAAAATCTCTAGGTAGCATCTTTGAAGCCAAAGGTAACGGTACTATGTCAGCTCAAAATGCTATAGAAGGAGATAAAGTATCTAGAAACGCTGCTGCTAAAGCTTCTGCTAAAGCTCAAGCTGGAGCAACAGCTGCTAGAAGTTCATCTTCAGCACCTGCAATGTCACCAAGAGGTAGCGGCCACGGTAGCGCAAGCTCTGGTGCATGGAGCCCATCAAAAGGCACAGGTGGTTTTGGTAACAAAAAATAGCTAAGCTATAAACATAAAAAATATCCTCAGAATTAACTGGGGATATTTTTTTATATAGTTAAATAAAATTAGATTGTTTATTCTACTAAGCGCCAGCGGCCATATGAGTCACGGCATACCATACCAATTGCTGAGTAGCTATTACCAGTGCCTGAACGTGTTGTTTCAAATAGTCGGCAGTTTTGGTTTGGTTGACCTTGTGGAGCTTGCACTGTACCAATTGGCGTAATTGTACTTGCTGTACCAGTGTTAGGGTTAACCCAAGCTTTATAAGTATTATCTGGTAAGTATTCAAATGCACCATCACTTGTTCTTGTTCTGTTTTGTAGTTGGTAACGGTCTACAGCATTACCCCACTCATTACCTACAGCAGCACCATATAGACCACCTGTAAATCGTGCGATGTCATTACCAGAACCTTTACCAATAGTACTACCAACAACAGTACCTACTACAGCACCTGCTACAGTACCCATATCTGAACGTCTGTATGAACCATCACCTCTAACACCACAAGCAGTTAGTGATAATGCTATTAGTGAATATGCTGCTATTTTTTTCATAATTACTCCCCCTAATTTATAAATTAAAATATGGTTTAGATAAGTTTTAATTTACATATATTTTTATGGTATTTTGAACGACGTGTACAAACTAACAAGGCAAAGCCAGAGTACACGAGAGATAAAATAACGAAAAAAGATAGTAAATTTAACTTATCTATCGAATAGTTTTTCAATATCGGGCATTGATATCTTTACATAAGTTGGACGACCATGGTTACACTGTGCCGAGTTTGGAACTTGCTCCATTTGGCGTAACAATGCATTCATATCTTCAACTGTCATCTTTCTACCCGCTCTAATACTGCCATGGCATGCCATAGTGGCTAATATATGCTCTAATTTAGATGTTAGACTATCAACACCTTTAAATTCTTTTAAATCCTCTACAATGTCTAAAATAAGCGTTTTAACAGACATATTACCCATTAAAGCTGGCGTACCTCTAACAGCAACTGCTGTTGGACCAAAACCTTCAACCTCTAAACCAAATCTTGCTAGTTCTTCACTTGCGTTTGAAATAAGCTCAACGTCAAATTCATTAAGTTCAATAATTTCAGGAATTAGTAAACTTTGCACTTCTACTTGCTTAGTCATAATTTGAGATTTTAGCTTTTCATAAACCATACGTTCATGCCCTGCATGCTGATCAAGCAAAATTAAACCATCTGTAGTTTGTGACACAATAAATGTATTATGCACTTGCGCAACTGCTGCGCCTAATGGATAGTTAATAAAATCTTGCTTTGACAGAATTTGCTTTTCTTCATCAATTACATGAGCTGAAGGAGCTGGCGTTACCGGCGCCTGAAAGTCCATAGCTGTTTGAGTCATATTAAAATTATGACCTGTTGATGTTTCAGAAATCATTTCTGTTTTTGCAGATTGTGCACTAGCTTGCCATAAATCATTAGCGATATATTCTGGCTGTGGGCGCACTTCTGTTTGTGGTTTAAAGTAGCTCATTGCCTCAGTTGTTGCTGCAGATGTTGTTTCTTTTGAATGCTCATCTAAAATTGACTTAACTGAGTTATAAATTAATGAGAAAACTTCTCTATCATTTTTAAATCTAATTTCTGCTTTTGCTGGGTGCACGTTTACATCAATATGACGTGGTGGTAAATCAACAAATAATACGCAAATTGGGTGACGGTTCTTAGCTAAACGGTCATGGTATGCTTGTTTTAAAGCGGCAAGCATTAAACGGTCTTTAACAGGGCGGCCATTAACAAACATATATTGTTTTGTATTTGTACCTAAGTTATGAGTTGGTAAAGTTGTGTAACCAAAAATTTGCATTCTATCACGAACACCTTCAACAGCTACTGCACTCTTAACAAAGTCTTTACCTAGTAATTGACCTAAACGAGGAAGGTAATCTTCTAACTCGGCACCTGTTGTTTTACTAAAGTTAACTTTTTCAACACCATCTAAAATAAGCTTAAAGCTAATTGTTGGGTTTGCAATAGCAGTACGAATTACAACATCTTGAATTGCTGAATTTTCTGAACGTGCTGATTTTAAGAATTTACGACGTGCTGGAGTGTTAAAGAACAAATCACACACTTCAACTGTTGTACCTTTTTGATGTGACGCTGGCTTAAGGTCAAATTCTTTAGCGCCTGCTGTTTCAACAGCCCATGCGTTTTCATCTTCTTCAGTACGAGATGTTAATGTAAATTTTGAAATTGAGGCAATAGATGGTAAAGCTTCACCTCTAAAACCAAATGAATTAATTGAGAATAAGTCTTCTGTTGATGTAATTTTAGAAGTAGCATGACGTTTAAGTGCATTAAGCAAGTCTTCTTGTGCAATACCACAACCATCATCAGTAATGCTGATTCTATCAATACCGCCGTTTTCGGCAATAACAGTAATTTGTGTTGCATCAGCATCAACACAGTTTTCTAGTAGTTCTTTAATAACAGAAGCTGGGCGTTCAATAACTTCACCGGCAGCAATTTGGTTAGCCAAATAGTCTGGCAATACTCTAATTTTGTTCATAAATTCTTTCTCTTAATTAATTGGCATAATTATAACACAAATAAAAATCTATTTCTAGTATACAAGAGTTGGTGTAACCTACGCTAGGGACAAAAATTTTCAAATAGATTTTGTGATGGCATGGTACGAAGTGTACAAACAGTATGGAGAAGCCCCGGTACATGAGTACCAGGGCTTCACAAAATATAACAGAAAATTTTTAGTCCACTAACGTAGGTTTTGGTTTACCGAAATAATAACCTTGGGCATAGTCAATACCAATATCGCTAAGTAGTTCAGCTGTTTTAAGGTCTTCAACCATTTCTGCGATTGTTTTAATTTTCATTTCGTTTGCTACGTTGTATAGTGCTTTAACGAAAACGTGGTCTTCTGATGAGTTTGTAATGTTACGGATAAATGAACCATCAATCTTAATAAAGTCTACATCTAAGTTTTTAACATAGTGGAATGATGAGTAACCTGTACCAAAGTCATCTAAAGCGAAGTAACAACCGTGACGTTTTAAGTCTGCAATAGCTGCTTGAGCTTTACTTAAGTCACGTAATGCTGCTGTTTCTGTAATTTCAAATACGATTGTACCTTTTGGTAAGTTTGCATTTTTAACCATGAAACCAAGTTTTGCGATAAGCTCGTCATCATCAAATGAAAGGCCTGAAAGGTTAATTGCAAGAACAACTCTTTTACCTTCTTCATGGTACCATTTACGAGCTTGCTCAATTGCTTGAGTAGCAACTACAGTATCAATTTGAGTATGCATACCAAAGTCTTCAGCTGCCTGGATAATTTCAGCTGGTGGAACAATATTGCCTTTTCTGTCAATCATTCTCATTAGAACTTCATAACGTGCAACATGGTTAGTATCTGATAGTAATACAATTGGTTGGTAGTGAAGAACTAGTCTGTCGTTTTCTAAACAGTCTGAAATAAAGTCAATCATTTCTAATGATTTAGCAATTGCAGAGTCGTTATGCTCTTCAGGGTTAAAGATGTGCAGACGGTTACGGCCTTTTTCTTTAGCACGAGTTGTTGCAACTTCTGCCTTACGTACTAGTTCTGATGAGCTAATACCATGGTCTGGGAAGCCAACTAAACCAACAGAAACAGTTGCTGAAATTTTAGCACCTCTGTAATCCATCTTATTATCTGAAACTTCTTTAACTAATGCATCTAGCATTATTTTTGCTTCTGGTAATGAAATTTCTGGCATCATGATAGCAAATTTATCTGATGTAATACGAGAAACAATATCACCTTGGCGAATAAATTGTTTTAATAAATTACCAATGTGCATTAAGTAGTTATCACCAACTTCGTTATTGTATTGGCTATTAATAAGCTTAAATTGGTCAATATCTAAAATTGCTAGAACACCCTCACGCTCGTATTTACGTAGGTTTTGTAATGTTCTTGATAATTCGTTGTAGAATCTTGTTTGGTTGAATAGACCTGTAATAGGGTCATGGTTACCTAACCAGTAAACTTGGTTTTGTGAGTTCTTCTCTGCTGAGATATTTCTTGAAATACCTCTATAACCAATAAATCTGCCTTCTAAGTCATACACTGGAACACCAGAAACTGACCAACAAATTTTACCGCTAAGGTCTCTACCCCAGAACTCTTCACTTTGGAATGGTTGAGGGTCTTTCATTAAACGCTTAAATAAACGTTGGATACGGTGTTCTTCATCTGGCACAAAGCTCTTGAAGAATTTTTCACCTTGGAATGAGTTATACATACCTTGGCTCTTATTGCCAACGTGGAAGTATACGTAGTTAAGGTCAAGGTCAATTTCCCATAACCAGTCAGATGTGTTTGAAACCATATCAGAAAAACGACGTTCGGCTAGTTTTAAACGCAGGCGTAAATCAAAGTTATGTTTAGCTGATAGCATTGCATCTGCAACTGTGTGCTTTGATAGGTTTTCTTTTCTTAATACGATTGTTGCGCCATGGTCTACACATGAGTGAACAATATCATCGCCACACTCTGCTACTAATACCATAGAGCCAATAAATTGGTTAGAAATAGTTCTGCATAGTGAATCTACAGCCATTGAGTCAATGTCTGTGTTAATTAGCACTATGTTATAGAACACATCTGTTCTAAAGTGGCTTTCAATAACCTCACGGTCATCTAAAAGTGCTACCACTTCAATATCGTCCATCGGAGAAGATTGTACTACATAGTCATGTAGTTCTTTCTGCATTTCTGGGTCAAAACCCACAAGCAGAACTGTACTTCTCTGGTAGTTGTTGTACATAAATATTTCCTTATCCTAAAATTCCGTTTTTAATTAGATAATAAGCTTATTTTCTATTTGCTGATAAAGTGTTATCTAACAGATACATAATGTCTACTAAGTTGCTTGTTTCTGTTTGCTTATTATCAATTACAGCGTAGTTAACTTTAACATCTACTATTTCGCCGCCAACCTCATACTTCATAGATACATCTTCTTGCACACGTTGCGCTAAAATTTCTGCACCTTCTGCTTTAGTTTCTGGTAATACTAATAAGAATGTATGTGGGCCAGTACGACCTGCTGAGTCTGAAGTTCTTTTAAATTTTCTAATTTCGTTTGCTACTTTGCTAATAAGCAGGTTTTCAGTTTCTGCACCTAGTGATAAGAAATCTTCATTACCATTGTCAATTTCAAAAGCAATTAGTGAGAAATCATTTTTATATCTACGAGAACGAATAATCTCTTTTTCTAGAATGTTAAGAATATAACGACGTGAGAACATGTGTGTAATTTCATCATAAATCATTAACTCTTTTAATAGATCCATAGCATCGCCTAAACTATTACCTGACCTGTCAAGATCTGTAATTAGTTTAGCAACTTTATTCATATCGTCACTATCAATTTTATAAACACCGTCTTCTAGTGTTAATGACAATTTGTTATTTTTAATTTTTTTTAAAAAATTCTCTGTCTTTTCAAGTGCTTGCTCTGCTTGACGAATAAGTTTAATATCTCTTAGAACTGATGAAGATTCTTTCATTCTGAAACCCTTTTTATTTTGTAATTTTGCTTAGTTTCTATAGCTTTATTAAGGATACTACTTTTTTTTTACAAAGTAAAGTAGTTATAACGACTTTAACGTTAATATAAGGATAAAATTTACAGTTTTTAAGTTTTGGCACGCTTTTTGAATTAAGTAGTATTGTAATTTTAACACAATTTTAGGAAACATTTCATGAGCGAAATCTACACAATGACATCAAGAATGCTGAATCAATCAAAAATGATGGATACAGTTTCTCATAACATTGCTAACGCGAACACTGTTGGTTATAAGCGTCAAGATATCACATTCCAATCTGTTTTAGCTGAAACACAAAAGACTGCTGAAAACCCTATGAGCTTCTCTACAGTGGGTCAAAAGAATGTAGACTTTTCTTCTGGTGATCTTAAAATTACAAATAACCCATTAGATGTTTCTATTAATGGCGAAGGCTTTTTTGCAGTAAGAAGAGGCGAAGGCACAGCTTACACTAAAGCAGGCCACTTTATGCTAAACCAAACAGGCCAGCTAGTAACATCAACAGGTGAAGAAGTTTTAGGTATTGATAACCAGCCAATTGATATCCCTGTTGGAACAAGCGTTAACATTACACCACAAGGTGAAGTTAAAGACCTTAACGGTGCAATTTTTGGCCAAATTGGTATTTTTGAATTTGATAACACAGCTACACTAGTACCTGCAGGCGCATCAACATATGTAAGCCCACAAGAGCCTAAGCAAAACCCAGATGCATTATTAATTAAAGGTTCATTAGAACAATCAAACGTTAATGCTATTCAAGAATCTGTAAAAATGACTGAAGTTTCTAGAGCATACCAATCTGCAGCTAAGTTAATTAAAACATTTGAAGACTTAGAGTCAAAAGCTATTACAGAACTATACAAAGTACAGTAAGTTTCAACCCAAAAGAATAACCACCTAGGCAATTAGGTGGTTATTTTGCTTTTAGTCGTATGGAGAGGGAGTTAAGCTTTAATAGCTACAAGTTCAGAAAAGCCTATTACAAGCATACCTTCTAAAGTATAATATTTACCTGTAGCAAAATCGAATGTAATTTTTTTTGGTTTCTCTGCTTTTTCTAAAAAGTAGCCCAGCTTTGTAACAATTGCCTCTTGTGATAGATCATACGCTAGCTCTGCAAAATTATTTTTTACATTCTTCATTTTCAATACTCCTGAATAATTATTTTAACGACAATTATCTATATAACAGAGCAAATAAAAATAACTTACAAATACCTGACACAACAAAAAAGCCCGCAAATACGGGCTTTTTTAATTATTCTGTAGAGCTTCTTAACAAGCCTCTCACAAATAGTTGCTTTCTAGTTGCACTAACTGTATACATTCTAATAGCACCTGTTGCATGGTCAGTTCCGGTATCAAATCTATCATTTAAAGTATCAAATAAATTTTGAATAATTCCAGCCTTTTCAGCGTTTGTTCCATCAATCATAATCCACTCATAACATCCAGAAGTAGCTGATGAACAACCTACTATGCTACTAGACCAACTATCATTAGCAAATCTATAAAAATAAGTTGCAAAGTTTAAACCTGAATGTCTAGTATAAAAATTATTTGCAGATACTTGCTCATAGCTAATATAAGGACCAGCCCATCCAGACTCACTATCTTGATTTGATATTAAGTTACCAGCTTTTAATGAGTTAGTATCACCAACAATAAATGGCAGCTTACTACCTGTATCTAAATAATAAGCTTCTGAGGCCTTATTTATTTCTAATAAGTTTTGATATAACGCAACTGCTTTAGACTCTGAAATAGCTGAATACAGCGCAGCACCACTAATAACACTCAACGCACCAAATATTGCCAATGCTATTCTTGCATCTAAACCAAACATTGCTGCTTTTTTAATTAAAATACTCATAACCACTCCTCTAAAAATAAAAAGCCCGCACTTGCAGACTTTTTGTAAAACATAAACTGTTTAACATGGATTTAAAATTAAACAGCCGTATTTAATGTGGAATTTAAAAAATATGAATTAAATTTCCGTTAAATATTAAATTATTGGCCTTCTACTCTAGCCCATACAAAGTCTGTTACTTTTTGAATAACTAGGCAGATAATAGTTGCAATACCTAAACCGATGATTTGCCATTTAAAGTCTGGCCAGTAGAAACAACCTGCTGCAAAAGATGCACCTGCATAAACCCAAAGACGACCTAATGCATATGCTAAACCTAAACATAGGCCCATTTTCATACCCATTAAAACACCACCCGCTGTAGCGCCCATAATACCGCCACCAACAATGTGGAACAACGCTGTAACAACTGAAACACCAATTACACCAACCATAACAATTGGGTAGAAAATTTCAGGTAGTACAAATGATAGCTCACGGCCTGCTTGTTGTGCAAAGTAAACATAAGTAACTGCAAATGTAAACATCATTAGCACACTGTGTACAGCTAGCATAACGCCTCTAAATTTTTGTGTAATCATCTTTTATAATCCTTTATTTAATCTTTTAGTAAAAATTTAGGATCAACTGCTTGGTGACCAACATAAACACCCCAATGTAGGTGAGAGCCTGTACTTCTACCGGTAGTACCCATAAGCCCAATAGGATCGCCAACTTCTACAATATCTCCTTTATTGGCGATTATATCATATAAGTGAGCGTAAATGCTATATATTTTTTTACCGTGGTCAATTATAACTAGATTTCCGTTAAAGAAACTATCTTTCATTGCTAGCACTACTTTACCCTTTAATGGAGCAAACACCATAGTACCTTCTTTATTGGCAATATCTAAACCTTTATGCCAGTTACGTTCTTCACCGTTATATGTTCTGCTTGATCCATACACGCCAGTTTCTACACCTGTAGTTGGTAAAATAAACTCTGGTAAAGCTGTATTAAAGTACTTAGCAGAGTTACCCACTCTTGATGCTTTAATTTCTTTAGATTCTTTACCAATACGCTTTAAATGCTCAGGGTCTGGTGTTACGTGTTTCTTTTTAATACCTTTAATATGCTGAACTTTATACTCTTGCTTTTCTAGTTCGTAATACTTAGTTAGGCTATTTGCAACACCTTTAGGGGCATACTTAACTTCTAGCTTTTCTGCTTTACGACCTACTGGGTAGTAAACATCGCCTTGTTCTGTCGTATCAATTTTAGTGCCGTTAATAGTAATTGAACTATATTTGTTTACATCTTTAACTGCAATTAAACCACCTTGTTTAAATACACCCTCAAGCTCTAATGCATTTGCATTAATTGCAAATAAAGCAAGTGCTGTTATCCATAACTTATTCATTTTCTAATTTTGCCTTTCTTGATCCATCATTAAAGTGGATTTTAACTTCTTGTTCTTGTGTTTTGCTAGATTTAATAATGTGCCCATCGTTTGATTCAACATATGCATAACCCCTATTTAATACATTTTTAGGAGATAAACTTTCTAGCAGTTTTTTGTTTTGGATTAACTTAGTGTTTTTATCCATATAATACTGCTGCAATGCCTCTGTTAACTTAGACTTAAGGTATTTAAACTTTAAGCTAAGTTCTGTAATAAATTTAGCATTTTCATTTAGTTTAAAGCGTACTCTATCTAAACGATATTCTAAGTTATTAATGTATTGCATAATTGTATTTGTTAAATTCTTTTTAGAATTTTCTACCGTATACTTTAAATTAGCTAGCTCGCATGTTGCAAGTTCTGCTGCACCTGTTGGTGTTGGTGCGCGTAAGTCTGCCACGTAGTCTAGCAATGTATAGTCAGGCTCATGCCCAATAGCAGAAATAACCGGAACTTCAGAGTTAAATGCCGCACGTACTACATTCTCCTCATTAAATGTCCATAAATCTTCTAAACTACCACCACCTCTAGCAATAATAATTGTATCAATTTTTTTAGTTTTAGCTAAAGTGTTAATATCTTGAATTGCATTAACAACTTCTTTATCAGCCCCTTCACCTTGCACCTTTGATGGATATAGCAATACCTCACAAGGGTAGCGTTGTTCAATACGGTGCATAATATCATGGAACACATCACCTGTTTGCGATGTAATAATGGCGATAGTTTCTGGCACTTTATTAATAGGCTTTTTATGAGCCTCATCAAACAAGCCTTCTTTTTCAAACATTGCTTTACGTTTTTCAAAAAGCTGCATTAATGAACCCATGCCAGCTGGTTTAATTTGACTAACATTCAGTTGATATTCACTACGTGCACCAAAGGCAGTCATCTTACCAGTTAAAATAACTTCTAAGCCATCTTCAGGGAAGATTTTTAAACCTCTAACGCTAGATTTCCATACAACTGCGTTAATTAAGTTCCTTTGGTCTTTTACTTTAAAGTAAACATGGCCACTAGCTGGTGTTGAAAGGTTTGAAATTTCACCCTGCACTACCACCCTACCAATTCCTTCAACCATTGTTTTAACAATACCTGAAAGTTCAGAAACACTTAAAGGGCGCTCATCTTTAAACGAGTCACCCTTTACTGTTAAATCACTTGGGTTTATTTTATCTTTAAAAGATTCTTCTTTTTTATCACTTTCAAAGTCAAAGTCAAATAAATCCATAATATTCCTTTAATATTTAATTACATACCACCAACGTATACGCGTGATAAATCTACTTCATTTTTAATAATTTCTTTTGCAAAATCGTTAACTTCGTCTAAAGTTACTGCTGCAACTTTATCTTCCCACTCATTTAAGTAGTTAAGGTCTAAGTTAAATTTTTGCATAACGTTTAAGTAGCCTAGTAGTTTATCAGATGTACGTAAACGAACTGGGAATGAACCAACTAAAAAGTCTTTAGCATCATTCATTTCTTTTTCTGTAACACCTTTATTAATAATTTTACCTAGTTCTTTTCTAATTAAGCTTTCAGTTTTATATTTATTAACATTTGAAGTTTGTAATGAAATTGTAAAGATACCTTGGTATGGTAGGTCATATTCAAAACCGCTACGTACGCCATATGTTAAGCCACGCTTTTCTCTAATTTCTTCCATTAAACGTGAGCTAAAGCCACCGCCGCCTAAAATGTAGTTAAAAATAACACTTGGATAGTAGTTAGCATCTGTTCTGCCAATACCTGCTGTGTATAACATTACTGTTGTTTGTGGTAATTCTTTATGAATTAAAGCTCTGTTTGTTTGACCAACTGGAATTGGTGCAACTAGTTGCTTTCTAGCACCTGTGTGCATTGCAGATAGGTATGTATCTAGTAAAGTTTCCATTTGCTCTTTTGGTAAAGATGCTACAACACTTATGCTTACATTTTCTTTTGTAATGTATTCTTCATAATAATCTTTAACATCATTACGAGAAATTGTGTTGATTGATTTTAAAGTACCAAGGTTTGATACATAAGCTTTAATGTTATCTTCGCCATAAAATTCTTTACGAGCTTTACTTACTGCTAAAACATTAGGGTTTTCTTTTTGTTGCTTAATAGCTTGAGCAACTGATGATTTAAGAATGTTAACTTCTTTTTCTGGGAATGTAGCCTTTGTTAAAACATCTTGTAAAATTACTAATGTTGGCTCAATATTTTCAGCAAGTGAAGTTACCTCAACCTTTAGCTCATCTCTTGATGAATAGATATAAATATCTGATGCTAGTTTTTCTAACTCTTCTTGAATTTGCTTAGCTGTTTTATCTTCTGTACCGGCTGTAATTAAGTTAGCCAGTAAGTTTGCTGTACCATGAGCGTACTCATCTTCAAAAATAGTACCAGCTTTAAAGCTTAATAAAACTTTTACTGTTGGAATTTGTTCTTGCTGTACAAACAGTGCTCTATCTGTAACATTAAGGTTTAATTTTTCAACATTAACAGCTTGCGCTATGTTAGACATAACTAAAGCCGCAACAAATAATGCTATTCTTTTCATCTTTTTACCCCTTCTCTAATTAAAAGACTATTAAATATCTTCAACTGCAGACCAATTTGCAGGCCATGCATTATTACTCATTGTTAGTAAGTCAGCATACATTAAAACAACTTGTGCCTGTGTTTTTTCTAAATCTACATTTGTGTTCACTATATTTTTAGCAAGCAACACAAGGTCCTTATCTTTCAGGCGACGATTATTTAAAACTTTAAGTCTTTCTTCGTCTAAGCCTGGGCGATTTAAAGCTCTTTCTGTTGCAGCCTCATCACCGCATGAACAAACAACCGTAGTATCAACTAAGCTTTGGAAACCACCTTCAAATAATAATGGAATTTCTAAAACAACCATGTTTTGGTTTGCTTCTTCTGCTGTTTTAATTAGCTTTTTCATCATTACTTTTAAGCTTGGGTAGTAAATTTCTTCAAGCAGTTTTAAAAGTGTTGGATCTTTAATGATTATTTCTGATAGTGCCTTACGGTCAATCCTACCATCTTCAGTTAAAATTTCTTCACCTAAAATTTGTACTAATGCTTTAGTTTGCTCAGTATCTTTTTGCTGTAGTAAATGAATTAGCTGATCACAGTCTACAGTAACAGCACCTAAGTTCTTAAACATGTTTAAAACAGTTGATTTACCACTGGCCATTCTGCCAGTTAAACCTACAATAATCATAATATTATTACTCTTTCTAATTTTCTTGACTTTGTATAGATATACATATATAGTATAGGTATATCATATATTTTCTACGGAAAATAGTCAAACTAAATTTCCCCAAAACAATAAATCAAGAAGAGAAAATCCAAATGACAGAGAAGTCTACAACTGTTATTGCTGAGGCAAAAACAGAAGAAAAGAAAACACTTAAAGTTACAAGAACAAAAAAAGCAGCTCCAACTGAAGAAAAAAAGGTAGCAGTTAAAAGAAAACCTGCCGTAAGAAAAGCTGCTGTAAAAGATGAAACAACAGAAGTAAAAAAAGCTCCTGCTAAAAAAGTACCTACTAAAGAGGTTAAAGAAACTAAAGCAGTTGAAGAAGTTGAAGCATTAGATAAAAAAGATGAAAACATTATTAAACTAGGTATTAAACACCTAACAGAATTAAAAGAACTAAGAACAGTTGATTTAGAAGAACTAGCTGAAAAAGCAGGCTTTGATGGTTCAAACATGCACCGTAAAGATATTATGTTCCGTTTAGTAGCAAATGAATTAAAAGACTCTGCAGTTAAAATTAACTGCCTAGGTGTTCTTGAAATTCTACAAGACGGTTTTGGTTTCTTACGTGCACCATCAGATAACTACCTACCTGGACCAGAAGATATTTACGTATCTCCTAACCAAATTCGTAAATTTGGCCTTAAAAAAGGTGATACTATTGAAGGTACTATTCGTCCACCTGCACCAAACGAGCGTTACTTCGCTTTACAACAAATTGATAGCGTTAACTTTAACGAGCCAGAAAAAGCTAAATACAGAACAAGCTTTGAGAAGTTAACTCCGCTATACCCTGAAAATAAATTTAACCTAGCAGATAATATCGATCCTAAAACTAAAAAACAAAACCTAACAGGTCGTGTTATTGATATTGTTGCGCCAATTG
>CEUY01089421.1_pt1 | contig 13400 bp, 11 predicted proteins | sample 361481 | NCBI WGS metagenome assembly CEUY01 (sample SAMEA2622737, study PRJEB7988) | marine metagenome | isolation source: saline water (ENVO:00002010), including
GCTAGTGATCGCACTGACGACTGGCAGGGACTGGGAGTCTCCATCCTACATCGCCTGTTGGTGGAAACGTGCCTGGGGCATGAAGCTCCGCCTAAGCCAAAATATGTGCACCTTGTGCAGGAAGTTGTTGATAGCCTAACAGTCGGAACAGATGATGATGGCGAGGCTTTCGGCCTGGCCGCGCTCGTCATGCCTGCCACGCTCGAACACATTCGTACGATCAGTAAAAATGGTGAACGGATGCCGGCTAAGAGCACTTACTTTTATCCGAAGCTATTAAGCGGACTGGTCATTAATAGTTTGGAGTAGTTTGGGCTAGCGAATTTCTTCGAACGCCTGGATTGCCCGGCTGGCAAAAGCCGAAACTTTGGCAGCATCCTTTTTGCCTGGCTCAGATTCAACTCCACTTGCCGTATCTACAGCATCCGGACGTGCCAGACTTATTGCCTGAGTCACATTCTCATCCGTAATCCCACCGGCAAGGATTAAGTCATACCCCCTGAAATGACTAGTAAAATCAGGGAATGATTTCCAATCCAGCTGGTGGCCTGTACCACCGTAGCTGCCTGGTTGGTAGGCATCAAGCAATAGTGCCTCGAGTGAAATATCAAATGTAGTACACGCGGCCAGATAATCGATCAGGGAGGTAGGTTCTGTATCTCTGCAACGCAGAGCTCGAATTAATGGAAGATGCGCGAGTTGCTTTAAGTAGAACGGGTCTTCATCTCCATGCAACTGAATGAAATCAAAAGCCAGTTCGTCGTGGAGTCTGAGAATAGTCTCGATTGATTCGTTGACAAACAAGCCGACCAGTTGGATTTCATCACCGACAGCGGAAACGATTTCCCGGGCCTGATCAGCAGTAAGTGATCTTGGACTGGGCTGATAGAAATTCAAGCCAATCGCATCCACTCCGGCGGCGACACACATTCTGGCGTCTTCCGGAGATGTGATTCCGCACACTTTGGTCTTAAATAATGTGGTCATGGATTATCGGGGGATGAGTTTCTGCCGTTACTTCTTCGCGAATCCTCATATTTTAACGCTTCAGGTTAGAAGATGGAGGAAATAGCGAGACTTGCAATCTGAGAAGTATCATTTTTCAGCTGTTCGTCAATACAGGCCGAAAAACAAAGAGAGGCAAGTTTTTGTTCAATACTGGACCATTTTAGGTTAGTTAGCCGGCAGGAAGCCACAAGCCATGTATGAATCATATTATCAGCTCAATGAGCGACCATTTATCCACGCTCCGAATACCGAATGTTTCTATGCTGGCGACTATGTACGTAACTCGCTGTCCCAATTGGTTCGTATTGTCACTCGAGGCGAAGGCGTTTCTTTAGTTGTTGGTCCAACAGGTACGGGGAAATCATCGGTATGTCAGCTGCTGGTCGAACATTTTCAGTTCAGCCATCAGGTTCTGTACTTTCAACACGGTAGTTTTTCCAGTCGCCATTCGTTTTTGGAAAGCGTTGTGCTGGCGTTGGGAATCGACAATGTACGAAACTCGGAGGCACAGAATCGTACGGCCATCCGGGAACATTTATTCGACCTGGATGAGCATCCACGATCATTGCTATTAATTATTGATGATGCGCATCAAATGAATTCCGACGTACTGGAAGAGTGCCGTCAGCTTACCAATCTCGTCTACAGCGGAGCTACCCGCGTCCATCTGGTGTTGTCGGGATTGCTGAAGCTCGAAGATGCCATGACGCACCCGTCACTCGCTTCGTTGAATCAGCGGGTAGTCCATCGATGTTACCTGTCAGCGTTATCAGGCATGGAATCACGCTGCTTGATCGGGGATTGTCTGGAACGCGCCGGTGGTAAGCTGGCCGAGTTGTTTACTCGCGATGCATTGCGCAAAATCTATGAATACACCGAAGGTGTGCCAAGAGTCATTGTCCAGTTAGTAGACCGGACGATGATGCTTGGAATGCAACGTGAACAACCGATGCTTGATACGTATGAAGTCGAGTTGGCCTGGGCTGACTTACAGCAGTTGCCCGAGCCGAAATCAGCGGAAGAACTGGAGCAGGTCCCGGCGCCAGCGTCCAGCGCGATCGAGTTTGGGTTGTTGTCCGAATAACCCGCAGGTAATCCAGTATGCCCATTGCGACAGTCACTGGTGGAGCAGGCTTTATTGGCTCTCATCTTGTCCATGCGTTGCTTGCGCGCGGATTTCACGTACGCGTTCTGGATGACTTTTCAACGGGACGATTGTCCAATCTACAGGACGTTTTGGAAGACATCGAATTGATTGAAGGTTCGATACTGGATGCGACTCCGCTGACAACGGCCATGACCGACGCCGAAGTTGTCTTCCATCATGCCGCTCAGGTTTCCGTTCCGTTTTCAATGCAAAATCCGGAGCGAACCCGGGAAGTCAATGGCGTCGGTACTCGCAGCGTTCTCGAAGCTGCGGCTGCGGCAGGATGTCGCCGGGTTGTGTATGCGGGATCGAGCAGCTGTTACGGAGATGTCGCCAATCCCGAGCAAACAGAAACAGACCCGATTGCGCCTATTTCTCCTTATGGCGAGTCAAAGTACGAAGGAGAAGAGCACTGCCACGCTTTTGCCGACTCGGGTCGTCTGGAAACAGTCGTCCTGAGGTATTTCAATGTCTTTGGCCCCGGACAGGATCCAGATAGCCCGTATTCGGCAGTGATACCAAAATTTATTACGCTGATGCTGACAGACCGGCCCCCAACGATTTTTGGCGATGGTCTTCAGTCTCGGGATTTTACATATGTCGAAAATGTCGTCGCCGCGAATTTACTGGCAGCCACGGCAGCAGGAGTTTCCGGTCAGAGTATTAATATTGCCAATGGGCGTAGTATTTCGCTTCTCGAGCTTGTCCGTTTGCTTTCTGATTTCTTAGGCAAGATCGTGGAACCTGAATTTGCCGATCCGCGTGCCGGCGACATCCTCCATAGTCGAGCAAATATCTCCAAAGCGACTTCGTTATTAGCCTACGTACCCGAAGTCTCGATCGAAGCAGGGCTCAAACTAACGGTCGACTCGTTTTTGAGCACGACATCATGAACCAATGGAAAACGATCGTTTCGATAGCGACTTACAATGAGCGTGAAAATATTGCCCGTTTGGTGGAAGCCGTTCGTAATGCTGTACCAGACATTCACCTTCTTGTGATCGATGATGGAAGTCCTGACGGTACAGGCGAGTTATGCGAGCAATTCGATCAGGAGCATGCCTGGTTTCACTACATCCAGCGTGGCAGCAAACAGGGATTGGGTACGGCGACGATTTGCGGTATGCAGTACGCCGTCGAGCAGGGGTTCGATCTTTGGATAGGAATGGATGCGGATTTTAGTCATCCTCCGGAGAGGCTTCCGGCGATGATTGAAGCCATCGGCCCGCGGGAACTTCCTGTTGCCGACGTGGTTATTGGATCACGATATTGCCCCGGGGGTGGCGTGGATGGCTGGCCTCTCAAACGCCGTATTATGAGTCGTTGTGTTAACCTCTATGCTCGTGTTCTGATGGGATTATCACCGAAAGACTGCTCCGGCGCCTTTCGATGTTGCCGTACCTTGCTGCTTGAGCAGTTGGATTTTTCCGGGATTCAATCAAGAGGCTATTCATTTTTTGAAGAGTTCCTTTGGCGACTCAAACGTCTCGGCGCCCGGATAGTTGAAGTACCGATTGTATTTGTCGATCGTGAATATGGCCAATCCAAACTGAATCGGTCCGAAGCCATTCATTCGCTCTGGATGATGTTTAAGCTGGGGCTGCGCAACTGGCTGCGACTTGGCTGATTTCGGGTTGATTTTGGGCTAAAATGTGAGTTCAACTGTCGCTGTCTGGGACTAAACTCAGACACCGTATGTCGCTCACTTTTAACCCTGAAAGAGTCATCATGAATCGCTTCCTGACCAGCCTACTGTTAATAATCATGGGATTGTCTGTTACGACTCCGGGAATCGCTCAGGTGTCAATTGAAATCGATACCGGAGATCAGGCACGCAAGAACACACCAGTGAAAGTAATTCTGCGGTCCAAAGATGCTCTGGCGGCCAGCGTGGCAAAGATCAACTTCAATGGTGTTCGTCTGAACGGTCAGATCACCGAATTGGGATTGGAGTCGTTACGGGAATTGGGAGATGACGATGTAGATCTCTCTAACTTACGGGAGCTACATTTTATCGTGCCGCAGTGGCCCGCCGAAACGAAAGTAAAGGCCACAGTCTCCTTCGGTTTAGCCGGCAAGGGTAACGAAGGTCGATTCCATTTTCAGGACAAAGCAGGTCTTTATACTGACGTGCTCTATGGCGAACGTCCAGTGATGCGGTACATGTACGAGGCATTGGACAATTCAAGTCCACAGCGGATTGGTGAGACCTACAAAGTTTATCACCATGTTTATGATCCCAACGGAAAACGCTTTGTAACCAAAGGCGCGGGCGGGTTGTTCCCTCATCACAGAGGGTTGTTTTATGGATTCAACAAAATCTCATACGTGGTGAATGACCAGCCAATGACGGCAGATATCTGGCACTGTCGAACTGGAGAGTCTCAGGCTCATGTCGAAGTCTGTGCTGAAGTCGGAGGTCCGGTTCTTGGACGGCATTTATTAAAGGTGGACTGGAAAGGTCGTGACGGCAAACCTTTCGCCACAGAATTGCGTGAGTTGACAACTTATCAAGTCGATGGTGGTGTGATGATCGAGTTTGCATCCAAACTGACTTCGCTAGTCGGCGAAATTAAGCTGGCCGGAGATCCACAGCATGCAGGATTTCAATTTCGCGGCTCCCAGGAAATTCCAGATAAAACCGCGGACCAAACTTACTATGTACGTCCTGATGGTAAGGGCGAACCAGGCGTATTTCGCAACTGGCCGGGAAACAAAGAACACGTCAATTTGAAATGGAACGCACTCTGTTTTGTCCTCGGAGAAGATCGACTCACCTGTTGCTATTTAGACCATCCGAACAATCCTAAAGAGGCACGGTTTAGCGAGCGAAACTACGGTCGCTTTGGGTCTTACTTTGAAGCCACCGTCACTGAATCCAGGCCACTGTATCTTAATTATCGGATCTGGCTGCAGTACGGTGAGATGTCGGTAACTGACATTGAAAAGGTCAGCAATGATTTTGTCTCCGGCCCGACCGTAACTCAGCACCCGACCGCAAATTAGCACCCGCCAGCAAATTAGCAATACTCCAGTTAAAACTGCATGATTGCATCGACAGAAAATGCAATCTAGAATTTGTTTCTAAACCCAATGAACACATCTCTATAGAGGTAGATATCAATGTCAGAAAACACTGGCGGCTCAATCGACAATGTAATGCAGGAAAGCCGGTTGTTTCCCCCATCCGAACAGTTTTTAGATGGGTGTACGATCAATTCAATGCAGGCCTATCAGGAACTCTATGATCAGGCTGCTGCAGACCCGGTGAAGTTCTGGGAAGATCTGGCCAGACAGGATTTGCATTGGTTCGAAGATTTTGACACGACGTTGGAATGGAAAGAGCCCTACGCGGAGTGGTTTGTCGGTGGAAAGACGAATGTGTCTTATAACTGTCTGGATAGAAACCTCGCAACCAATGGCGATAAAACGGCGATTATTTGGGAAGGTGAGCCCGGGGACATTCGGACGTTTACCTATAAAGAATTACACAGCGAGGTGAGCCGTCTGGCCAATGCCTTTAAGAAAGCGGGAGTGAAGCAGGGTGATGTGGTTTCTATCTACATGCCCATGGTTCCCGAATTGGCATTCGCGATGCTCGCCTGTGCTCGGATCGGCGCTGTGCACAGTGTAATCTTCGCGGGATTCTCGGCTGAGTCCATCGCAGATCGAAATAATGACGCGAACGCGAAAGTACAGCTAACGGCAGATGGTGGTTACCGACGTGGTAAAGTATTGGCGTTAAAAGAAATCGTCGATGAAGCCCTGGAAAAGTCACCCACCGTGGAAACCTGTATCGTCCTGAATCGAACCGATTCGGAAGTGTCGATGAAAGAGGGACGGGATATTTGGTGGCACGAGTTGTTGGAATCAGTTGATGATGATTGCCCGGCCACACCGCTCGATTCAGAATCACCCCTGTTCATTCTCTATACCAGCGGATCGACAGGAAAACCCAAAGGCATCAAACACACGACTGCAGGCTATAATCTCTACACCAAAAAAACGTTTGAGTGGGTGTTTGATATTCGGGATGATGACATTTACTGGTGTACCGCCGACTGTGGTTGGATCACCGGGCACAGTTACATTGTCTATGGTCCGCTGAGTGCCGGAGCCACCTGTGTCATGTTCGAAGGTGCTCCGAATTATCCGGCAGAAGATCGATTTTGGGATTTAGTGGAAAAGCATAAAATCACGATCCTCTATACCGCTCCGACTGCCATTCGCGCGTTCATTAAATGGGGTGACGAGCATGTTGAAAAGCACGATCTCAGTAGCCTGCGTTTGTTGGGAACTGTCGGTGAAGGCATCAACCCTGAAGCCTGGATGTGGTACCACGATAAAATTGGTGGCGAGCGATGCCCGATTGTCGATACCTGGTGGCAAACTGAGACCGGTGGCATCATGATGAGTCCGCTACCTGGGGCCGTACCAACAAAACCTGGTAGCTGCACGAAACCGCTCCCGGGTATTCTCCCGGCAATTCTGGACGAGACCGGTGAAGCTGTTGGAGAGAATCAGGGTGGAATGCTGGTCATGACTCATCCCTGGCCAGGAATGTTACGCGGGATCTGGGGAGATGACGAACGATACAAGGATCAGTACTGGTCGAAGTTCCCGGGGAAATATCTCGCAGGCGATAACGCTCGCTGTGACGAAGACGGTTATTACTGGATCATGGGGCGTATTGATGATGTGATTAACGTCTCGGGACACCGCCTCAGTACCATTGAAGTAGAAAGCGCTTTAGTGAGTCATACCAACGTAGCGGAAGCCGCAGCGGTAGGGCGAAAGGACGATATCAAGGGGCAGGCCGTAGCTGTCTTTGTGACGCTTGTCGATGCCGAAGCTTCTGATGAGATGAAGCAGGAACTGAAGCTGCACGTCCGTAAGGAAATTGGTGCTCTGGCTCAGCCCGATGACATTCGTTTCACCAGTGCTCTTCCTAAAACTCGAAGTGGCAAAATCATGCGACGATTGTTGCGAGATATTGCTGAGGGGAAAGAAGCTGTTGGAGATACGACGACGCTGGAAGATTATTCTGTGCTGGCGCAATTGCGAGCTAACGACGAATAATTCAGCACTTACCTCTCAAAACAAAAAGCCATTCACTTACAGCAAGTGAATGGCTTTTTTTGTTGCTTGGTATGCGTGTCAGCTTAAGGTCCGACACCGACGGTGGCATCGCCTTCGTTCTGTTGGGTTGCGAGTCGACGGTCAGCTTCCTGCCAGATTCGAATCATCTCTTCAGGCTCTTCGAAATTCAGATAGGTGGGGGCTTCGTTGGCAGCGACTCGCGTCGCCATGCCGGCAATTCTCCAGCCTTCCGGTTGCTGACGCAGAATCCAAATGATATCGAACTGATGTGTTAGTCCATCTTGGCCGGGCTCTTTCCACAAACTAGTGACATATGCTCCACCGGATACGAGTTCAACTCCGCCTACTTCAAACGAGGCATTGGGCGAACCGGGGCTACGAACCACGAGATCATGTTTCTGAGTTTCCTGTTTGGCACGTGTCGTTAATAAATCAGAAATTTCTGCATCCTTGCCGAGTTGCAGGGCAGTCAGAAAACTTTGCACGATAGACTGCGGAGTAGTAGTTGTTGTTGCGGTTGTCTCGGTGGAAGGGACGGCAATTTCGGAATCTGTGTCAGGTAATTCCGTGGTCAGTGTAACCTGAGGAGCCTGAGTTTCGGTGTCTGGAGTGGCAGTTTCCGATGGTTCCGATGAATCGGAGCAACCTGCAGACAGTAACAAACATCCGGAAAGACAGATGGTCCAGTAGAAACGGTTGAGAACGCGCATGGGTCTCGCCTTCATGTAAATACAGTTAAATCCTGAATTGTGCCGCATAGTTTGGGAAAAATACTCAATTCTGTAAAGACGAATACCATTGAATGCCGAGGATGATGTTGGAGCGCCGTCCACATCCCACGAGTGGCGGTTTGTGATCTTTTGACCCATGAATAATAGGTAAGGAACCTAACAATGAAGCGTTTTGGCGTAAGCGGATTGGCTTTGCTGATGGCGGTGACGCTGGTCGTCACAGGCGCAGTTCAAGCTGACAATGACTCGAAGAAACTCATCAATTTCTCGATACCAAAAATCAGTTTGAAGAAATCAGACTGCTGTGAAGACGAAAAAGAATGTTGCGATAAGAAGGAAGCTTGCTGTTCTGCAGGAAGTAAACTTCTGAGTCGATTAAAGGGTTTGGTTAAAAAGGCTGAATGTACCGGGGAAGAAGACTGTCCCGTATGTAATGCTAAGAAATTGACTGACAAAGCCGCTGGTACCGCCAGAAATCTGACTGGTAAAGCTGGCGAAGTTGTCAAAGATGGTGCCGACAGAGCGAAGGAAACCGTAGGTAAACTTCGTGCTCGCACCGAAAAGGTGATTGAGAAGATTAAGAAGTAGTCCACTCAATCCAACGGACCTAAAAACACGCTGTGCCTGTTTTCAGACACAGCGTGTTTTTTTATTGCCGTGTTTTGTTATTGAATTGGCCAGACCAGACGGTGACAGGAATTACGCCAGCGTCTTTCTGAGAACGTCCAGATAATGTTTGGATTCTTTGCGTGGATCACCTGCCTCTTCGTATTCCAGTACAACGAATCCTCGATAAGAACTGTCTTTGAGAATCTTACCCAGACGATCGAAATCGGTGGGTGTCACGTTACGTTCTGCGTCCCGCGTGGCGACCTTTACCTGAACGTTCATGGCATACGGAGCTACTTCAGCCAACTCGGCATAGACATCTTCACTCGAAAAATTACCGGTGTCCAGATTGACTGCAAACCACGGGCTTTGAACGTCATTGACAAAATTCATCAATCCTTTGGCTGTGGAGGTTGGTCCACCGTGGTTTTCCAATGCCAGGAAAACGCCTTTGGTGCCGGCGTAGTCACAGCATTCTTCGATGGCCGATACCATCAATTTATGGGACTCGGCTTCAGTCTGCCCCGTTTTTGCATGTCCGGCAAAAATGCGAATCGCAGGAGCACCCATCACGGCAGCATAATCGACCCAGGTTTTCACGTAGTCGATCTGTTCCTGACGTTTGGGGTCGCCTGTGGGATGCCCAAAGTCGTTGCCGACTGCCGTGCCGGAAATGGATAATCCTAATCGGAAACAATGCTCTTTAAGTCCGAGCAGGTATTCAGCAGTCACTTTTTCGGGGAAGTAGTATGAAGTTAGTTCTGTTCCTTCGAGTCCAAAGGCCGCACAGTCGTCAATGAAATCATGCAGTGTCAATTCGGCTTTATCGCCCTTGAGTAAATTGCGGTAGCTATAGGCAGCTAGCGAGTACTTAAACTTAGCTTCCCCATTGCGTTTAATGGGGTCGATGGCGTGCGACAGTGAGGTGAGTGAGGTAGCTGTGACAAGTGCGGCGGAGCCTGTAAGGAAATGTCGGCGATGGAAACGTCCGAACGCATGGGTGTTTGAATTCATGATGGTTGATCTTTTATCTATAAAGTTCTATTTGGGGTCAATTCAGTGTAATCAATTATTTACCGGTAAACAGTTTTTGTAATTCCGGCCAGCTCAGTGTATTGGCAACATGAGCTGCTGTCAGGCTCCCCCGCCGCGCCTGTTTCACTCCGTATTTCAATACATCCAGTCCCGGAATCTTATGAGCATCACTGCTAATCACAATTGGAATTCCTCGTTCCCGAGCCATCGCACAGTGCACATCGTGGAGGTCGAGTCGAGCTGGATTGGCATTGAGTTCCAGCATCTTGCCGTTTTCTCTGGTAGCCTGAAACACAGCTTCCATGTCGACATCATAGGCTTCGCGTCGATTAATAAGTCTTCCGGTTGGATGCGCGATAATGTTGACATGTGGATTTTCCAACGCGCCTGTGATTCGATCGGTGATCTGTTCACGTGATTGTCGTTGGCCGAAATGTACTGAAGCAATCACCCAGTCGGCCTGCTCCAGTACGTTGTCGGGTAGATCCATTGGACCGTCTTCAAGGATGTCGCATTCAATTCCCTTGAGTATTAAAAAATCGTCCCTGCGAGCGGCATTGATTGCATCAATTTCTTTCCACTGCTCCAGCACTCGCTGAGCGTCCAGTCCATTGGCAACCGAGACGCGTTGCGAATGATCGGTGATGGCAATGTACTTCAAGCCTCGTTGTTTGGCCGCGTCGGCCATCTCTTCGATGGAGGATTTTCCATCGGTGGCAGTGGTATGCATATGCAAATCGCCCTGGATTTGTTCGACTTGGATTAAGTCGGGTAATGCATTGCTGGCCGCTAATTCAAATTCAGTCCGAGCTTCTCGTAGTTCAGGCGGGAAGCAGGGAAGCTTCAATGTTTGGTAGACTTCGTCTTCAGACGCTCCGGCAAGATACGTTTCGGTGTCACCGTCGATCTGGAAGATACCATACTCGTTAATCTTCATTCCCAGTTGTTTGGCACGGCCACGCAGTTCGACATTGTGATCTTTCGATCCGGTGAAGTACTGCAGAGCCGCCCCGAAAGCTTCGGCTTTAACCACTCGCAGATCTACTTGAAAACTGTTACCAACCCGGATCGACATCTTCGTCTCTCCTCGCACAATCGTTTGCTCAAGATCCGGATAGCCCGCAAAGTGCTCCATCACTGCTTCAGCATTTTTTGAATCGACAAGAATATCCAGGTCACCAACGGTTTCTCGTCCACGTCGATAGCTGCCGGCAAATTCCAGTTGCTCGATTCCCGGGCAATGTTGGAAGTGCTCCCTGAGTGAATGAGCCAGCTCGTCTGCGTCAGCCCAATAGATTCTCTCATTGGCAGCCGCAGCGATGGCCATTCCCTCGAGAATACTTGTCTCTGTTTTCGCAGCAAACCCCTTGAGCTTCCGGACTTCACCTGCTTCGCAAGCGGCCTGGAGTTGTTCGAGTGTTTGGATGCCGAGTTGTTGATAAAGTGCAGCCGCTTTTTTGGGGCCGAGTCCGGGAATGCGTAGAATGTCGAGTACGGTGGAAGGGACGGTCTCGAGAATCTCGTTGATCTCAGCAATTTCACCGTCCTGGACCAGTTGAGTGATTTTTTCTGCGACTCCTTTACCGATGCCGTCGACTTCAAGTAATTGCGATGGGTCGCTCGTTACCATCGTTGCAAAGGAATCCGTCGAATCCTTCACGACGCGGGCCCCGCGGCGGTAGGCTCGAATCTTGAACGAGTTGGCACCTTGAAACTCAAGCAAGTCTGCGAGTTTGGTGATCTGAGCTGATATCTTCCCGTTTTCCATGGCTTCTTTTCCGTTGGAGACGTTTTACCAACAACCTGGTAAGGAAAATTATAGTGGAAAATGGATGGAGAACTGATAGCAGCTGTTTCGTAATCCAGCCTTTGCGAAAAAGTCAGCAGCAACGAAATCAGAAAAATAAAATTTTTATCTCACTCGCGCTGAAATCAGTAACCTACCTTTTTTACATAACGTGAGAGAGCACAGTCACGGCAACTGAGTTTATCCCTTGAAAAGCTGACGCGGGAGTTAGTTTTTCAAGGCCTCACGGATTAACATCCGGCAGGTATGTGAGAGTATCTGCTAACCAGCATTCAGCGGCGGAATAATCCTTACAAACGTAATATTCCGTGAAATGACCAGCAATGCGAAATTGCTTCTTGCCAGTGGTGAGAGTCGCTAGTCAAACTGAATGTAAGGGCGGCACTGTGAGAGGTGCTTTTTAGAAGCTCAACGCGAAGAGAGAGAGAAGTAGTATCATGAAGAATAAGAAGATCCTGATGGTTTGTACCATCGCAGCAGCATTCCTAATAGCGCGTCCGGCAGACGCTCAGGTATTGGACTACCTAACAGGTAAAAAGCCAATTCTTAAAGTACACACTCCTGAAGAGCCGGAAGGCAAAGTGGAAGTTCGTAAACCTTATTCTGTAGGGGCCGAAGTCATCAATCCACTTAACCTGCTTTACCCTCGTCAGGTAGTTGTGGATTACAAAAAAGAGACTCGGTACGAAACCAAATGGGTTAAGGTTCCGACCACTCTGTATCGTCCGGCACTTGAGCTTGGCAATAAACCAGGTGAAACCGTTTTGCTCAAACCAGTCGAAACCTATACCTGGCAACTACGACAAGTTCCGGTGGAAAGCTATCGTCCGGTTTTAGAGGCATCAGATAAGAATTTAATGTCACGTGTCTACGTGCCACGGCTTGGTGATGTTTTGGAACCAATCCTACCGCGCTGTGCACTGCCAGCCGGCGAAGCGACCGCGAAAGAAGACGATACATACTATGACAAACAGCAGGCCAAGCCAGCCGACACGACCCTGGAAAATGTTGAACCAGCTGATACTCGGCCTCAGCTGAACCCGGAAGCTCTCAAACAACCGGCCGATGACCAATCAGAACGTACCGAAGTCCAAAAAGTGGAAACGCCTTCAGCTTCTGAAGACGAGGAATCTGTTTTGAAAAAACCGATCGTCAATCCGGCTCCGGCTGAAGCAGCCGCGGATAAGCAGAAAGAGGCTGCACCTGCTAAGGATCCCAATGCCCCGATTCCGGACCCGGATGCCAAAGAAGCGGATGCAGGGGAAGAAGCTCAGAAAGCGGACGCGACACCCAGGTTGATCAACCCGCTTGATAAGACTGCTCAGGGTAAAACTCCAGTGATTGGCGAACGCTATGTAGTTCCCGCTTCCATTTCCAGCCGTCCTCGAGTGATCGTGATTGATGACGAAGGATGGACACCTGTTAAATAAAACATCTCTCTGTCAGCTATCTCAATTTGGCTGACGAGGATTCGCGTTAACCGGTAGTAAACTAGCCATTTATTGCCGGTTTTTTATTGCGCCGTTGATGATAGAGATCGTAGCAGGCAAAGAGCATTTCGCGACAATCGGGAGCATGTTGGCTGAAGAGCCTTGCAATATCGTCCTCGGTTATTAGCGGAACAAAGCTCTGGTTTTGTTGCAGCCTGGCTACGATTGTCTGCATCGTTTCCAGATCTGGCATCAGCGTGAGTAACGGTTGGAAGCCATGGGTTTGATGTCCAATAAGGACTAGCCGAAGTTGCATACCACGGGCAAGTCGCTGGGCCTTGCGACGTTGTAAAAAAGATAACTGTTCGTATTCGTCCAGAATGACGAGGCTGCCGGGCTCGAGTGGATGGAAGAGTCGTTTGGAGATTCTCGATTTCCCACAGCGGATGAGTTTCCCGGTAATACCCTGATCCCGGGCGTGTTGTAGGAGCGAATGAGCAAGCGTCGTCTTGCCAGCCCCATGCGGACCAATG
>CEUY01122266.1_pt1 | contig 13370 bp, 11 predicted proteins | sample 361481 | NCBI WGS metagenome assembly CEUY01 (sample SAMEA2622737, study PRJEB7988) | marine metagenome | isolation source: saline water (ENVO:00002010), including
GCACGATACAAGTATGATGAACCGTCAATTAACAACAGAGTTTTCATAAAGTTCTTATAAAGGTTATTTATGATTAGATAAAATAAATTATTTAATAATATAACAGCTGAGCATACAGATAACTGGTCCTCACATGAATCATGGTGTATTTCTAATAAATCACCTATTGTAGGCTCCAATCCGCAATGACAACATGAGTTATATAATAATACCTATCAAGATATTAGCTAGACTTTTAAGTATTTCTTACATGTAAATATATTTTTATTAGGCTTGTCACGACCAATGTAGCCATAACAGATGGATTTAGTACACTTGACGAATTAATGGAAGCACTTACACTAATACAAATTAAACTAGAAAAATGTTAATAATTCTAGTCTACAATAATTTCTGGAGCTACTTTCTCTGCTAGTTTAAAAGCTCACTAATAATTAAGAATATGATTACTATATAAGATATGATCTTAATACAAATAATAAATTTTTCTAATCAAATAGCTAAAGAAATATTTAAGTATTGTATAACCTGTATCTATGAACCTACTGTGGTAAAACTGAAAGCCCAATTTACTCTATAATATTAGATGTAGTTAGTATGTATAAATTAATTAATCAATGGACCATTAAGCTAATTTTTCTTATACTGTTATTAATTTTTGCAGGGACTACAACCGCACAAGAATCATTACAACCACTTAACCCACCAGAATTACCAGAGCTACCAGAATTGCAAACCGAATCTCCAGGTACAGATGATCCCACTTTAGAAGAACCCCTTGTCATTATTAGGAAACGAGGAGAAGATAAAATTGAAGAATATCGTGTAGATGGGAGAATTCAAGTAATAAAAGTTACTCCTCTTATTGGTCTTCCATATTATATATATGACGATACTGGAGATGGATCATATGTTAATGATGGTGTGCTAGAAGATGGAGTGCGCCCTCCAATGTGGCGAATATTTCAATTTTAATTTTATTAACAAATAAAAACAACTCGCTCTTTAATTCCTATTTTTATCTAAATATTATTCATGTCTGTTTTCACTACCGTTACTAAAGAGCAACTTTCTATTTGGCTTCAAAGCTATTGCATAGGTGAATTAATCGACTTACAAGGTATATCGTCAGGCATTGAGAACACGAATTATCTTGTTACAACTTCACATAGAAAATATATTCTAACTCTTTTTGAGAAGCTCTCTTCCTCTGATCTACCCTACTATCTGAATCTTATGGTATATCTCTCAGACCATAATATACCTTGTCCTGTTCCAATTGCAGATCTTAAAAATAATCTCTTTGGAAATTTGAATAATAAACCAGCAAGCCTTGTTACCTATTTACCTGGAAGCCAAATTGAGGACCCTACTCCAGAGCAATGTGCAAATGTAGGGAAATTATTAGCAAACATGCATCTATCTACTCTATCTTTTAAAGAAAAAATGAGCAATATGCGTGGCCCTGAGTGGCGAGAAACTGTAGCACCAACCCTCATACCACTACTTCCATATGAAGAAGCTAAATTTCTTCAAAAAGAACTAGATTTTCAATCATTACATCAATTTGAAGGGCTACCACAAGGTGTAATTCATGCAGACTTATTTCGTGATAACGTACTATTTAATAATAATAATATAAGTGGTGTAATAGATTTTTATTTCGCATGCAACGATGTGCTATTGTACGATCTTGCTATTGTTACAAATGATTGGTGCATAAATAAAGATAAGCAGATTAATAAAGATAATTTATTAGCCTTACTTCATGCATACCATCACATACGCCCGCTTATTACTGATGAATTAAAAATGTGGCCAGTAATGCTACGAACTGCAGCTCTACGATTTTGGATATCAAGACTATACGATTACTATCTACCTCGGGGAGGGGAAATTATTCATGCTAAAGATCCAAATCATTTTAAGCAAATATTACAAGAACATTTGTTAGCCCAGGATAGACTGTCTGAAATATGGATTTGAAAGAAAATCAGTGAACCAAAATTAGATCTTAAGCTCCGCTATAAGAAAATAGGAGATATACCAAGCAATGAAAATAAAACAAGTTGGAACAAAACAAGGGTTACAATGGATTCTAAATGGTGTATACCAATTCCGCCAGAGCCCTTTAGTTTGGATTATCCTTTGTAGTGCATTATATATAATTATAGCAACTCTTTCTTATGTACTACAGTTATATGGACTCCTTGTATTTATAATATTATTTCCAGCTCTTCAAGCTGGGCTATGGGCTGGTTGTCGAGCACTTGAACAAGGTGAAAAATTAAAATTCTTACATTTATTCTCAGGATTCAAAACAAGCCCTGTTCCATTACTTACTTTAGGCGCAATTTCACTAGTAGGGCAACTATTAATTTTTGGCATAATATCAACAATTGCTGGCGATGTTGCAATGGACTATGCAATCGAAGGAGCTAGGGTTAATGAAGAGACTGAAGTAATTAAGGCAGCTGATAATATGCTATCTGCCCTACTTGTAGGATTAATATTGCATATACCTCTTATTATGGCTATTTGGTTTACACCATTGTTAATAGTATTTAATAAAATTCCTCCGTATGCAGCCATGAAATTAAGTTTTATTGCCTGCCTATCAAATTTTATAACCCTCCAGGTTTTTATTACTTCTTTATTCCTATTGGGAATCATAGCCCTCATACCCTATATATTATTTGGTTCTGTTGCATTGAGCTTTGGATTAGTTAATTTTGTACTTATGCCAATAATTTATGCATCAATTTATGCAAGCTACAAAGCTATATTTTATGATATTTAGTATAATTAAGTTTATTAGCTTTAATTGACTTTAATCAAATAGAAAGAAATTTAGCATATTCCAGTGATAACCATTTTGTTCCATATTCATTGAATTTAACCTGAACACGCGCATCTACACCAGCACCTTCATAGCTCACAATTACACCCACTCCAAATTTCTTATGAACTACTCTTTTCCCTATATTCCATTTTGATGAGTCTATAGCATGAACCTCTAATGAACTGCTTTTTTTCTTTAGAATTGAATCTTTAACTGAAACATTATCCCTATAATTGCTATCAATAGATATCTCTTCTATATCCTCAAATTCTTGTATAGGATGTAGAACTTTTAATAAATTTTTAGGAATTTCATTTAGGAAACGAGAAGGAACATTGTAATGAGTCTGCCCATGAAGCATTCGACTCTGTGCAAAACTAAGATACACTCTCTGCTGTGCACGAGTTAGCGCTACATACATGAGACGGCGCTCTTCTTCTAGCCCTCCAGCCTCATTATAACTATTATCATGGGGGAACAACCCTTCTTCTAGGCCACTGAGAAAAACACTGTGGAATTCTAACCCCTTTGCAGAGTGCACTGTCATCAGCTGAATAGCATCCTGATTATCACTATTCTGATATTCACCTGCTTCTAATGAAGCATGAGCTAGAAATGCTGTAAGACTACTGTCTTCAGATTCTTGAATGTAAATTGTAATAGCATTAATTAATTCATTCAGATTTTCTAGCCTATTCGCCCCTTCACGATGATTATTATAATAATCTGCCAGTCCACTATGAACTAACATATGATCAACTATTTCTGGTAATGACAACTCTGAGCAATCATGCCGCATTGATTCAATTAAAAACACAAAACTGTTAATCCCTTTTCTTGGGGCATCTATATTCTTATTCTCAATCCGAGACGCTGAACTTCTACCTTTTCCCCCTTTACCGCAGCTCATTTCTAATGCTGCCTGCCATAGGCTTCCTCCTTGCTCCTTAGCACTATCTTGTAACTGTTCTAAGCTACGTGCGCCAATTCCACGAGTAGGAAAATTAATAATTCGTAATAATGCATTATCATCATCTGGGTTAGCTATCATTCGTAAATATGCTAAGGCATGCTTGACTTCTTGTCGTTCAAAAAAACGTAATCCACCATATACTCGATAAGACAAAGAAGCATTAAATAAAGCATGTTCTAACACACGTGATTGTGCATTAGAACGATATAGTACCCCTATTTTTGAAAATCTTACCCCCTCTGTATGTAATGATTTCACTTCATTTACAATGAAGGAAGCTTCATCAAGATCAGTTGGTGCATTGTAGACTTTCAATAATTCGCCATGATCTTCAGCAGTCCAAAGATTTTTATCTAAGCGACCATTATTATTACGTATTAATGTATTAGCAGCATCTAATATATTGCCATGTGAACGATAATTCTGTTCTAATTTGATAACTCCTGAAATATGAAAATCTCGCTTAAATTCTTTCATATTTCCAGTATTAGCACCACGAAACGCATAGATACTTTGATCATCGTCACCTACAACAAATACTGACGATTCACTCCCTGCAAGTAACCTAAGCCATTTATATTGCAGCTGACTAGTATCTTGAAACTCATCTACTAATATATGGATAAACCGGCTGCTATAGTGTTTCTGTAAAACTTCATTACGAATAAGTAATTCATAACTACGTAATAAAAGTTCCGAAAAATCTACTACTCCTTCCTTATTACACTGCTGTTCATATGCCAAATAAAATTCGACCATTTTACGTGTAAAATCATCATAAACCTCAACCTGCAATCCTCTTAGCCCATCATCTTTAGCATTATTAATAAACCACTGAACCTGCCTTGGCGTAAATTTCTCATTATCTACATTAATATCTTTTAGAACTCTTTTTATAACAGCCAACTGATCTGATGAATCAAGAATTTGAAATGCTTGTGGTAATCCAGCATCCTGATAATGGGCACGTAACATCCGATTACACAAGCTATGGAAGGTCCCCACCCACATACCCTGAATATTAATTGGAAGCATATTAGAAATACGTGCCCGCATTTCCTTAGCCGCCTTATTAGTAAAAGTAACAGCTAAGATATTATGAGGACTAACCTGCCTTGATTGAATTAAATATGAAATACGAGTAGTAAGCACTCGTGTTTTACCGCTACCTGCACCCGCCAATACCAAAGCCGACTTCTCTTCCAAAGTAACTGCTTTTACTTGCTCATTATTAAGACCAGAAAGAAGTAGAGACATTAAATGAGGCTGTTACCAGCAATATATCTAAACTGAAATTATACAGCCTCAATCAATTCCTTGAATACCAAAGAACCATAGATTACTTATTTCTTCTTTTTCTTAACTACCATATCTAATATTAATGGTGTCAATATTAGCTCTATCGCCAATCCCATTTTCCCACCAGGAACAACTAAAGTATTTGGACGCGACATAAAAGAGTCATGAATCATAGACAAAAGATAGGAAAAGTCAACTCTCTTATAGTCTTGAAATCTGATTACAACAATACTCTCATCCAATGAGGGAATCTCTCTTTTTATAAAAGGATCAGAAGTATCTACAGTTGGCACTCTCTGAAAATTAATATGAGTACGTGAGAATTGAGGAGTAATGTAATGTGCATAATCATGCATTCGCAATAAAATAGTATCTGTTACTGCCTCAACTGAATAACCACGAGCATTTGTATCACGGTAAATTTTCTGAATCCACTCAAGATTAACTGCAGGCACAACTCCTACCAACAAGTCTACATATTTAGCTACATTAGCATTACTACTCTTCACTCCTCCATGTAGCCCTTCATAGAATAACATATCAGAACCTTTGGCTATAGGAGACCAAGGAGTAAACGTTCCAGCTTTTTGTTTATAAGGAGCTGCTTCTTCTTCATTATGTAAATAAAGGCGTGTCTTACCCTTACCATTTTTACCATATTCTTTAAAAAGTGTTTCCAGTTTCTTAAATTCATTTGCTTCAGGCCCAAAATGGCTAATAGGATGGCCATGATCTCTCTCTGATTGAGCTACAGCTTTTTTCATAGCAGCACGATCATAGCGGTGAAAGCTATCTCCCTCTACTACAGCCACATTAATCTTTTCTCGATGAAAAATTTGCTCAAAACTATTTTTAACAGTTGAAGTGCCTGCACCAGATGATCCGGTAACAGCTATAACAGGGTGTTTTTTTGACATACAAGATTTCTCCTGGAACAATAAAATAATACGGATAAAAAATTACCCAAAACTACTAAACATTTAATAAAATTTTTAAAAGAGAGAATTATAAACCTTCTATCTCGATATAATACGGCTTTTATTATTAGATTATCAAGGGAATAAGACGTAACTTACTAAATATTATTATTTGTAATAATATTTAGTAAGTACTATGTGCTTATTAAAACAAAGCGATTTCTTATTTATTAATATTGTAAAAAGAAAAATACCTATAATTAACAATAATCAAGTAATCTTCAAGTTATAATTATCTGCTTAATAGCGAATAATTTTATGCAAGAAAAATACAATCCAAAAAAGATAGAGCTAGAAGCTCAACGTTACTGGGATAAAACTCATTCTTTTAGCGCTACTGAAGTGCTAGGAAAGAAAAAGTACTATTGCCTCTCAATGTTCCCATACCCATCTGGGAAACTCCATATGGGGCATGTTCGCAATTACACAATTGGCGATCTACTGTCTCGCTATTACCGCATGCAAGGTTATAACGTCCTACAGCCAATGGCTTGGGATGCTTTTGGCTTGCCTGCAGAGAATGCAGCCATACAAAATAAAGTGCCTCCAGCAAAATGGACTTATGACAATATAAACTATATGCGAAAGCAACTAAAGAGTCTGGGATTAGCTATAGACTGGAGTAGAGAATTTGCCACTTGTGATCAAGATTACTATCGCTGGAATCAATGGCTCTTTCTACGGATGCTAGAAAAAGGAATCGCTTATAAAAAAACTCAAGTGGTGAATTGGGATCCAATAGATCAAACTGTATTAGCTAACGAACAGGTAATAAATGGGTGTGGATGGCGAACAGGCGCATTAATTGAGCGACGTGAAATTCCTGGTTATTACCTTGGTATCAAACAGTATGCAGAAGAGCTACTCAGTGGCCTTGAAAAATTAGACGGTTGGCCAGACCGCGTAAGAACAATGCAAGCCAATTGGATTGGCAAGAGCCTTGGTGTAGATATCGTTTTTCCTGTAGATAACCCAAACAATATCCAGAAAACAATAAAAGTTTTTACAACCCGAGCGGATACTCTAATGGGTGCAACTTATGTTGCAATAGCTGCAGAACACCCAATAGCATTATATGCGGCAAAAAATAACTCAAATATTTCTCATTTTATCTCTGAATGCAAAACCAGCGGCACCATGGAAGCAGACCATGCTACTCAAGAAAAAAAAGGAATATCTACCGGGCTGTTTGTTATCCACCCACTTACAGGAAAAAAATTATCAATATGGATTGCAAATTATGTATTGATGGGATATGGCGAAGGTGCAGTTATGGCAGTACCAGGGCATGATGAACGTGATTTTGAATTTGCAAAGAAATACGATTTACCAATAAAACAAGTTATTTCGATACCAGCAGAATCTCAATCTAAGTCAAATTCAGCATTTAGTACTGAACAATGGCAAGAATGGTATAGCTCAAAAAAAGGAGTCTGTATTAATTCTGGGAAATACGATGGAATGTGCTTCCAGACAGCAGTTAATACTATTGCTACAGATTTATCTGAATTAGATTTAGGCACTAAGAAAACTAGATTCCGTATACGTGACTGGAGTATTTCCCGCCAACGTTATTGGGGTTGCCCAATTCCACTTATACATTGTAGCAAATGTGGGACAGTACCTGTTCCAAATGAACAACTACCAGTAGTGCTGCCAGAAAGTATAGTTCCAGATGGAACCCGCAATCCATTAGACACAGATCCATCATTTTATAACTGTAACTGCCCTAAATGTGGCAAGGCAGCAAAACGTGAAACAGATACAATGGATACCTTTGTTGATTCATCTTGGTATTACATTCGCTATACATGTTCAGATCAAAATGAATCTATGGCTGACTCGCGTTCAAACTACTGGTTACCGGTAGATCAATATATCGGCGGAATTGAACATGCAATTCTGCACCTTTTATATTCACGTTTCTGGACTAAAGTAATGTACGATCTAGAATTAATTAAGTTTAATGAGCCTTTCTTGAATTTACTTACTCAAGGAATGGTATTAAATGAAATTTTCTTTAGAAAGAACAAATCTGGAAAAATCACTTATTTCAACCCTATTGATGTTGATATTCAAACAAATTCCCAAGGAAAATATAGCAAGTTAAGCTTACGTAAAGATAAAAAACCAGTTGAATTTGGGGGTATAGGCACTATGTCAAAATCTAAAAATAATGGTGTGGACCCACAAAAATTAGTTGATTTATACGGTGCTGATACCGCAAGATTATTTATAATGTTTGCAAGCCCACCTGAACAAACACTCGAATGGGCAGATACAGGAGTAGAAGGTGCATTCCGATTTTTAAATAGGCTTTGGAATCAAGTTTACAAACATCTACAACCGGGCATAATTCAGACTAAATCTAACAATAATATATCTCCCAAACTTAAATCTATGCGTTTCCAGCTTCACTATACTATTGCTAAAGTTAGTGATGATCTAGAAAGACGGCATACTTTTAACACAGCAATAGCTGCAATAATGGAATTGATGAATACTCTCACTAAAATTCATGAATCAGATAAGAACTCTCATAATTTAAGACAAGAGTCTTTAGAAAACATTGTTATCCTTCTCTCACCTATCGTTCCTCACATATGCCATGCATTATGGAGAGAACTAAGACCAGAAACTGAATTACTTGATCAGCCATGGCCAAAAGCCAACAAAGATATACTGGTACAAGATGAGATTAAAATGGTTGTACAGGTTAATGGCAAACTACGTGGCCAGATACATGTAGCTAAAGAGGCAGAACGAGAAGCTATTGAAAATATCGCCTTAGAAAATAAAAAAGTAAAGAAATTTATTGGAAAAAATATAGTAAAAAAAATAATAGTAGTGCCAAATAGACTAGTAAATATTGTCATATAAAAAACTAAAATAAATTTATATCCGCTGATAATCTATTAAATAATATTTAGTAATTTCTTAGCACGAATCTAATAATTCTTTTAAAAATATATTTGCGAATATAATTAATGTACATTCAGCCAGAAAATCTTTCACAGAATCTAAAGAAACAACTCTTAACATTTTATACTGTATGTGGAGATGAACAATTGTTGGCCATTGAGGCTGCTGACTTGATTCGCACAGCAGCTCATATTAATGGCTATATAAAAAAAGAAATATATACAATAGATGCTCAATTCAAAAAATCGGATATGCTTGTAAGAAGCAACAGCTTATCTCTATTTGGGGAAAAAAAATTAATTGATATACGAGTACCTTCTGGGAAACCTGGAAAAGAAGGTAGTAAAGCTATTGAGGATTATTGCCATTCCCTACCATCAGATACACTAACCCTAGTAACATTACCAAAAATAGATAGGCAAGGAAGAATAACTAAATGGTTCAAGGCCCTTGAAAAAATGGGCCCTATGATCTCAGTTCCATTAATAGAAACCAGTAAGCTCCCAAACTGGATTAATCAACGTCTAAATGCCCAAAACCAAAGAACTGATCTAGACACTATAAAATTCTTTGCTGAAAAAGTAGAAGGAAATATTCTAGCAGCTGATCAGGAAATTAAAAAGCTTGCACTACTATACCCACCTGGAGAATTATCTTTTGTTCAAATAAAAAATGCAATAATGGAAGTGGCAAGATATGATGTTTTTAAATTATCAGATGCAATGGTTACAGGAGAAATCGCTCGTTTCTTCCACATACTAAAAGGTTTGCAAGGAGAAGGAATTGCTACGCCATTTATCCTGACAATACTTGTAGCACAGATTCGTTCATTGATTATTATTCGCAAAGGATTAGATACTGGAAGGCCTTATGCACAACTAATGAAAGAAGCAAAGATATGGGGAAACCGTCAAAAATTAATGGAGAATGCCGCCAAACGAATCGGATTAAAAAAATTAGTCCAAGCATTATTACATGCTGCAAAAATAGATAAAATAAGCAAAGGTATCGAAAAGGGGAGTATTTGGGATGAAATAGAACAGCTAGGATTACATTTTATATCTAAGGTACGTTAGGACGAAGCATACTAATAGTATAAATTAATAAGTCCATATTATTGTATTTTTTAATGCCAATTAACCTTAATTGCTATACTGTATCAATATTTATTTAAAATTTAGGAATCTCAGAATGAATAATGTAGATATCAAGACCTACATGCAATTAATAGGGCGTAAAGCTCGCGATGCGTCAAATACAATGGCAAAAATAGATTCTTCCTACAAAAATATAGCCCTTACTGAAATAGCAGCTTCAATCCAAAAAAATGAAAAAAAACTATTATCTGCAAATAAAGATGATTTAGAAACAGCAAGGGGTCAAGGTCTAGAATCAGCTTTGATAGACCGACTGAAATTAACTTCTAAAGGCGTATCAAATATGGTAGAGGGTCTATTACAAATATCTGCACTTACCGACCCTATTGGGAAAATAAGTGATTTAAATTATCGCCCCTCTGGAATCCAGATTGGAAAAATGCGTGTACCCCTTGGTGTAATTGGCATTATTTACGAAGCGCGACCTAATGTTACAGCTGATGCAGCTGGATTGTGCATAAAATCAGGCAATGCAGCAATATTACGTGGCGGTTCGGAAGCATATAATTGCAATCAAGCTATTGCTAAATGTGTAAGAGAAGGCTTAGTGAAATCTGGCCTTCCAGAAACAGCAGTACAAGTATTAAATACCACTGATCGAGAAGCTGTAGGTGAGCTAATCACTATGAAAGAGTTTGTAGATGTAATTGTTCCACGTGGAGGCAAAGGCCTTATTAAGCGTGTTTCAGATGAAGCGTGTATTCCAGTTATTAAACATCTTGATGGTGTATGTCATGTGTATATAGATGAAGGAGCTGATTTGGATATGTCCATCAGTATTGCTGACAATGCAAAAACTCAACGCTTTGGAACCTGTAACACTATGGAAACTTTACTAATACACAAGAAAATTGCAAGGAAAATACTCCCTCTCCTATGTAAGATTTACCTTAATAAAGATGTTGAGCTTCGAGGTGACAAATTTTCTTGTGCTATTGTAGAAGAAATGGTTCTAGCTACGGAAGATGATTGGAAGACTGAATATTTAGCACCAATTATAAGCATCAGAATAGTTAGCAGCCTAGATCAAGCAGTAGAGCATATTAATTCATACGGTTCACATCATACCGATTCCATAGTTACAGAAGACTATGCTCGTGCCAGACGTTTCCTACGAGAAGTGGATTCTAGTTCAGTAATGGTAAATGCTTCTACTAGGTTCGCTGATGGCTTTGAATATGGCCTAGGCGCTGAAATCGGTATTTCTACTGACAAAATACATGCGCGAGGACCGGTAGGGCTAGAAGGGCTAACTAGCGAGAAATTTATTGTATTAGGAAGTGGTCAAGTCCGATAATAAATAACATAATTTATATAGCATACTATGGCTCAGCTTATTGAAATCAAAGTGCCTGATATTGGTGACTTCAAAGAAATTCCTGTTATCGAAATACTAGTGCACCCTGGAGATAGCATAGAAAAAGAAACCTCTATTATCACACTGGAAACAGATAAGGCTACAATAGATATTCCTTCCCCTTATAGTGGCACAGTAAATGAACTTAAGGTAAAAATTGGTGATACAGTTTCACAGGGGTCAATAATACTTATACTAAAACCAATAGCTGTCTCAACAAATTTCCCTCCTCACAATAAAAAAGTTACTCAAGTAGAAGAACATGTGTCATCACTAGAAAATCCTATTTTAGTTCAACCAACTACAGTCCCTCATGGTGACATCCATGCAGAGGTTGTTGTATTAGGGGCAGGACCAGGTGGTTACACAGCAGCTTTTAGAGCAGCTGATCTCGGAAAAAAAGTAATACTAATTGAACGCTACCCAGTACTTGGAGGGGTTTGCCTCAATGTCGGCTGTATTCCATCAAAAGCGCTACTACATATGGCCAAAGTTATAACTGATGTAGAAAAATCAGTTCAGATGGGTATTAATTTCAATACACCTAAACTTGAATTAAAAAAAATAAGAAAATGGAAAGAATCAATTGTTAATAAACTTACTAGTGGCCTTGCCACGTTAGCAAAGAAAAGAAATGTAAAGGTCGTACAAGGAAACGGGAAATTTATTACTCCCAACATGATTTCAGTAAATACGCCTAATGGCCAGACAACTGTTTCCTTTGAATACTGCATAATATCTGCAGGATCAAGTGTAATTCACCCCCCTGATATTATCCAAGATGACCCTAGAATTATTGATTCAACAGGTGCTTTAGAACTTGAAGATATTCCCAAACGAATGTTAATTATTGGCGGCGGAATAATTGGCTTAGAAATGGCAACAATTTATGATGCCTTTGGAAGCAAAATAAGTGTAGTAGAAATGCAAGATCAATTAATTTCTGGTGCTGATAAAGATCTTATTAATCCACTATTTAGAAGGATAAATAAACGCTATGAAGCAATCTATCTTAAGACCAAGGTTAGTAAAATAAACCCACAGAAAGACGGGTTGAAAGTTACTTTCGAAGGGGAAATGTCTCCAGGAACTGAGATCTATGATCGAATTTTAGTTGCAGTAGGGCGTCGTCCTAATGGGCATGCTATAGAAGCAAAAAATGCAGGAGTCCATGTTACTAAACAAGGCTTCATTCCGGTTGATAATCAGCTACGAACAAACGTACCTAATATTTTTGGTATCGGAGATATTGTAGGAGAGCCAATGCTTGCTCATAAAGCAACTCATGAGGGAAAACTTGCTGCAGAAATTATTGCAGGTCAAAAAGCTGCCTTTGATGCTCTCACTATTCCTTCAGTAGCATATACAGACCCAGAAATAGCCTGGATGGGCTTAACTGAAATTGAGGCTAAGAAACAGGGTATTGATTATGAAAAAGCTAGCTTTCCATGGGCTGCAAGTGGCCGTGCGATTGCCATGGGGCGCGATGAGGGGATGACAAAGTTACTAATCGATAAAAATACACGTCGCTTGCTCGGTGCAGGTATAGTCGGTATTAATGCAGGAGAACTAATTTCTGAGGCAGTCCTTGCGTTAGAAATGGGTACTGATATGGAAGATATAAGCTTAGCTATACACCCTCATCCGACATTATCAGAAACTATTAACTTTGCTGCTGACATAGGAGAAGGATCTATAACTGACCTTTATATGCCGAAAAAATAGTCTAATTTATTAATTTGTTATGTAAAGGACTAAGTTATTTCTAATTAACATCTAAAAATAAAATTACATACACTCTTATAATAAAAAACTCTTATCTCCATTTTCAAATCCAATAAGA
>CEUY01015244.1_pt1 | contig 13346 bp, 7 predicted proteins | sample 361481 | NCBI WGS metagenome assembly CEUY01 (sample SAMEA2622737, study PRJEB7988) | marine metagenome | isolation source: saline water (ENVO:00002010), including
CTGCGTTGGAGGGTCAGGGTCGCCGTCCTCTATGGTTTCTCCAGCATCTGTGGAGTCAGGTGAGACAGGGAGATTCAATTCTGGTTCACCTTCTGCCGGCTCAGAATCGGCAGGGTCTGGTTCTGGTGTTGTCGGGTCGGGCGTTTCAGAATCGGATAACGGGAATGCATCCTCCTCCGGGGCCGCAACTTGAGGTTCAGCAGCATCCGTTGGTGGTTCGGCTTCACTGGTTTGTGGATCCGGATTACTTGGTGAGTCAGCGTTTTCAGGGTCTTCAACCGGAAAAGCATCCTGTGAATCAGGAGGGTCCAGATTTGGCAGCGGGTCGGAATCGGGTAATTCGGCAGGTGGTTCGGCCTCCGGAGGCGGAGATAAATCAAGCGGGTTGGTTTTCGTCGTGGCTTGAATAGTGACGGGATTTGATTTGGTGATCTTCTGAATAGCATCGCCGGTGACTTCCATTTGAACGAGAGTGTCTGTGATGACATCTGTGGCGAGGATTTGTACGACGAGTGTTCTGGATTGCCCTGGAAGGAGTGTAGGGATATCCAGCAGAACGGACTGACCTTCACTGCGATGCCCTTCGCTTGCCAACTGCGGTTGTAATTCTGCTGGCAGGGTTGCCTTAATGGTCACGTTGGTAATCGGTTCTTTGGATTGATTGGTAATCTGGAATCGTCGGGTACTTGTCTCTCCGGCTTCCCAATCGGGTTGGTTATCGGGTGTTAAAATGCTGGCCTGCACGACCGGTGGTGAATTGGATTCCGGTTGGATTGGTGCACTGACTTCAATGCAAACTTCCTTTTTTAAGACCAGGCCATTAGCAAGCGTGGCCTGCAACGTGTGGCACAATGTACCTGCTCGAGTCGCTCGCATAGAGATAGCTTTGACCGTAGTACTGTTAGGTTCAATCGTACGAGATTGAAATGCTAATTTCCGTACTGTGGGATTACCGAGTGGGTTGGACTTTGAAATGTGTATGAGTCCCGGCCCGAGAGTTTCCAGCAGTTGTAATCCGGATATGGGTTCGGTGGAAGCATTGTGTAAGAGAATTTGGAATTGAATGTCATCCCCCAACTTGGCGATTCTGGGGCCTTCGATTGTGATTTCCAAAGGTGTTGTCATTACTTTAGTGAGCGAACTGGCCTCATTTTGCAGTCCTTCGTCACAGGTAACCAGAAAACTCGGATTCGTATCACCGGCTTGTCCGGTTGTATAGCGAATGGTGAGTTGCTTTTGTGTTTGGGGAGCCAGATCACCGATATTCCAAGTCGCCTGATTGCCAGTAATATTGGCGACAGGATTGCTGGTGTCGATTGCTAATCCTGCAGGGATACTTTGAGAAACGGTCACATTGGTGGCAGTTTGATTTCCGGGATTTGCAATCGTCACCTGACACTCCATGGTTTTACCAAGCTCGACAATTTTTGGACTCGAAGAAGTCACCTGAAGCCCGGGAGAGTTCCAGGTAACAGCAATGGTCGATTCGCCGACAACCAGTGCGGGTGTGGCCAGCGAGACATCTGCAGGGCGAATCACTTCTGTCGTGACATAAACGACTCCGGCCTGATTGGCGTTGGGCGAGACTCGGATAGTTGCCTGGCCATCAGCATCGGTTGTTACATCGATGGTATCGAGTTGTTCATTGTTGGCAGCCGAGGATAGTGTTGCGTTTCGGTTGCTAACCAACTTGTATCGAATCGTCCAACCTGATAACGGAGTGTTATCAGATGGGCGTGAGACGGAAGTTGTCAACACCTGATCGGAGCCGGCATTCGCTGAGACGGAAGTTGGAAATTGCCACTGAGCGTCGATCCAATGCACCAGGATCTTTTGGTACTGCTTATCCCAATTGGTTTCGGTCGATGCGCCGATGAGAAGTTCCGTAGTTCCTTTGACATCGGACGAGACGACGACCCAACCTTCTCCTTTGGCAACTCCAATATCATCGAAAACCTCAGTCGTATCCTGATGAACGACTTCGGCTCGATCGGCTGTCGTTGTGTGAGCATAGGTTTCAGAGGCCTGGTTTCCATATTTGGGAAATAGCATACGGAAAGTGTTTGGATTGCCTCCTCCTGCACTTTCGATAAGTCCCTGACTACCTTCGGCGATTGTCCATTCCAGTTTCCGCCCGGGGAGAAGTTGTTTTTTTGAACCGACAATTCCTGCTTTCAGGACGACAGCATTACCGACGGGAGCTGCCATGACTTTGGGTGAGACCCAGATCATACCGGGAGTGATCTGATCGGCAGTGTCGGTGTTCTGATCGGTTGAGCTTTGTGGACGACTGGGTGAACGACCAGTTGCATCTTCACCTGGTTCAGGGATTCGAAAAGCAGGTTTGGGAAAGAGTGTTGGCAGGTCGCGAACTTTTTCAGTGTCGTTGAATGGGCGGGTGATTTCAGTTGAATCCCCGGAGACGAAGAGTCCTTTCCCGTTGGGATCTATTTTGGGGACTCGAAACTGGCTGCAGCCAGAAAGGATCACACAGGCGAGTACCAGGGACGTTATCCCGATACGGAAATGTACTTGTCGCCTAAGCGAACAGATCTTGCCTTGATTGATTGCCACCCCACGTTGTCCTTTCGAATAAGGTTCAACTACCACCATTATTTGAAAAACAGCTATTTCGCGTTAAGACGAATTTCCCCAATTTGGGCCGTGTGTCACAAAAAAATAGCTAAAAACAGTTAATGCAGGGGGATTTTGGTGCTTAGTTGAACTTGCGATATTCGGCAATCTGGGAAAGAATACCTCCGCGATGGTAGCCTTCGCATAATTGAATATAAATGCTTTGGCCAAAAATCTACGTCAGGCGTATGATTTAAGCGTTCGAAGCCAGAAATAATTGCATAGTAAGTGCCGAAACAGATTAGCTTTCGGCGAAGGGAGAATAGGATGCAGCGTTTTGCCAGGAGCATAGTTGCAGGAATTTCACTAGCCATAATCGGAGTCATGCTGTGGGGGCCTGTCACGACAGCTCATGCAGATGATCTTACAGACGCGATAGATCGTGTTGCTTCGACGTCTCAGTCGTTATTGAGTGCTCAGAAAAAAGAGAAGTCGATTACAGCGATTCGAACGGGCTTAGATTACAGCTCACTAGAGCTTCTTTTACGTCAGGGAGTCTCAGCAAAAAAAGAAGATATTGCCAAGTTGCGAGATCATTATATCGAGACGATCCCAGGTTTCCCCAAGAAAACTCGTCTGGGTGCTGAGCAGATTCGTCAGGCATTGGAACAATGGGTGCAGAGCCTTCCGTCTCAGGACCTTAAGCAGATTTTAGAGCAACTCAAGAATGATCCACCGGCATTTCGTCCGATTACCGATGCGCAAGTGACCAAGACACGGACAGCATTAGATGCATCGATTGAGAACCTGAAGGCGTTTCTTAGTGCCGGTGAAGTGGAGTTTGACTGGAAAGAGCAATTGCAGTGGGGATTGCTACAGGAAGAGTTAGCCAAAGATATTCCCAATCCAGCTCGAATGCAGGCTTCCTTGAACGGGTTTTATGGTGCCGAAGTGGTTGGGCTCGAGCGTCCCGAGTTTACCAATGTACGCACTGCTCTGCGTGCTTATATGAACGCCGTTTATTTCAGGAACAATAAAAATTCTGAGGCTATGTACAATTCTCAGGTTGGGAATTTGGTTGCTGCGTTAGAGAACTATACCGAGCACGCCAATAACGACACCGCCTGGCAGGTTGGTCGATTGATTGGTTGGTTAGATCGAGCGGATCAGGCTTCCGACATCCAGCAGCAAATTCGATATCACTTTTACCAGCCCAATATCTATTTGCACGTTTCTCAGAACCTCATCTCGGCAGGTGAATTGATGGAAGTCGACGAAACGGAGCAAATGACGTTAAACGTCAAAGGCCTGGAAGTAAAAGGAGAAGCTAGATTACGTGGCCAGATCTCTTTTCAAATCGCCGAATCTCAGGAAAAAGCGACGTTGCGAGTGATTCTCGACGGTACTGCCCTGAGTCGTAATGTAGCGGAAAAATCAGGCGTCACGGTGGTCAGTCGCGGTACAACGACCATTCAGGCGACCAAGCTTGTTGCCTTTGATGGAGATGGGTTTACCACCGAACCGGCTCAGGCCGAAGCAGCTACAAAGCTTGAGCTTGAGAGTATCGAAGGGCCCTCCTCCACACATGAGTCGATTGCCAAAACCAAGTTTATCAAACTTCGTAGTCAAAATGAAAAAGACGCGTCGGAAGTGGCAGTGGAATCAGTGACAACCAAAATGGACGCTCAGGTACTTGAACTACTTGCCAATGTGATCGATGGCTATCAGGACAAAGTCAGGAATCCGCTGATTCGTCGGGGAGGCTTCCCCGTGAATGTCAATTCAACGAGTACGGAGGAGTATATTCGCCTCAATATGTTACAGACTGGGCGATATCAGTTGGCTTCGCCGACTGAGCCGCCAGCATTGAATCGCGGGACAGATGTCGCATTACGGTTGCATGAATCGTTTATTCGTAACTTCACCGAAGTTGTGCTGGGGGGAGTTGAACTGACGGATGAAAAACTTGTCCAGCACATGACGGATTTAGGAGCGGAGGTTCCCGAGGAGTTAAAAACAGGTAAAGGCAAGAAATCCTGGGCAATTACATTCAATAATACCCAGCCGATTAGTGTAAGCTTCCGGGATAATCAACTTGAGATCGCTATTCAGGGCAAGCAGTTTAAGGATGGGGCCAAGGTCATTAATGACCGTATCCGGATCTCTGCTGTCTATAACGTGCTGAAGACGGATGAAGGAATGCAGTTGGTACGAGATGGTGATGTCAACGTGCAATTTGTAGGTCGTACGTCGTTAACGGTAAGTCAGGTTGCAATGAAGACGGTCATGAGCAAGAAGTTTAATGCCTTTTTCAAAGATGACATCGTCGGTAAAGGTGGCATCCCGCTTCCCGGCAATTGGGCATCTGCAGGGAATTTGATATTGCAGCAAATCGTGTCAGATAACGGTTGGTTGATGCTCTCATATAATCTGGGCAAAGGTAACGCTTTAGGTCAGTAGCGTCGCGGGAAAGGGGAAATCCATGGATCGTTGGGTTGAAGTTTCATTTGACTGCCTGCCGTTACGCAGTGTGGGCCGAATGGACATCCCATTGGATGCGTCTCCTAAGTATCAACAGCGATGTGAACGAATTAAATCGGCTATGCAACGACATGGGTCCTATAATTCGTACTTCCTGTACAATGCCAAAGCGATATTCCATTTAACCAACGATCCCCAAAAGGGGATGATGGAATATAGTTTTGAAGGTACCGTCTTAACCGATACGGCTGATGAATCGACGAAATCGGTCGATTTGAATGTGCAGTTGCTGGGAGAGACCTGCGACTGGCTAATTCAACCGGTGGTGGATTGGTTCGAGCAAACCGTTCGAGAGGCCGTCAAAGTGGAATTTGATCGGTTCATTCGTGCCGGAGATCTGGAAAAGACAAGGCAACGCCTAAAAGAAATCGAAGCCGCCTCAGATGGTGCTGATGGGTTTCTGGGTATGTATCTCTAACCAGTAATTCGCATTGTAAAAAATGCTCTTTTTCCCCTGCTTTTCTCTAAGATTCAACAGTCTTCGGACGATTTGATCTCTACCGTTAAGTCGCTTAGCGTCCGGAGTTGCTATACCTACCGAGGATAATTGACTGCGGAAATAGGGGGGGCAGCCTGAATAACAGGCTAAAACGACTTGTATATTTGTACCTGCAAAGCCCAAAACAGGAATCAAACGTGACAATTCCTTGTCATAATCCGAGTAAAATCCTAATGATGACGGCTCTTCTTTTTGTAGCCGTGATGATTGGATGCACTCCGTCCAGACCGCATTATTTGCGAGAGCCAGGTGAACTGCGCAGCTATATTGATAGTCAGGTACAGATCGAGTATCCGGATGTACAGACAGAATCTCTGGATGAAGTAACGCGTACTAAGTCACCCATTACGTTGTCCAGGCCTGATTTTGATAAACCCTGGGATTTGACACTGCAGGAAGCTGTGCAGACCGCATTACGCAATAGCAAGGTCATTCGAAATCTGGGTAGCGTAACTCCGTTTGGTTTTGCTGACGGGCTATCCGGACGAACAGCCGGAGCGACGACGGTCTATGATCCCGCAATTTTTGAGACCGATCCGCGAACCGGCGTGCAGGCCGCTTTGTCAGAGTTTGATGCTCAGTTTACAACCAGCATGTTCTGGCAAAAGACAGATCGACCACAGAATGTAAGTACCAGCGAATTCAGCTTTGTACCATTCAATTACCAACAGGATCTGGCTCAGATCGATATGGGGCTCACTAAGAAAGCAGCCACAGGGACACAGTTTTCATTACGAAACCAGACGATCTACGATAAGAATAATCGTGGATTTGGCCGGGCGTTACCATCAGATTGGTACACTGCGATTGAAGGGGAAGTTAATCACCCGCTTCTGCGTGGCAATGGAACGATGGTTAATCGGATACCCTTGTTGTTGGCAAGAATTAATACAGACGTCAGTGTGGCGATGTTTGAATCGGCTGTGCGAAACATGGTGCTGGACATTGAGAACACCTATTGGGATTTATATACTGCTTACCGAAATCTGGAAGCTGCCAAGATTGCCCGGGATAGTGCTCAGGTGACCTGGAAAATCGCGTATGAAAAAATGGTCGGCGGAATTGAAACGGCCCAGGCTGAAGCTCAGGCTCAGGAACAGTATTTCTTCTTCCAGGCTCAGGTCGAAACTGCCTGGAATGACTTGCTGAAGGCTGAGCAAAGTATGCGTTGGTTGATGGGGCTGTCGCCTACCGATGGCCGTGTGATCCGACCAAGTGACGAACCTGCTCAGGCTAAAGTTGTCTTTGACTGGCAGCAGTCCCACGAGGAGGCTTTGATACGTAGTGTTGAACTGCGTCAACAGAAATGGTCGATCAAGCGTCGCGAACTGGAATTGAAACTGGCTCGACATAATACTCTTCCTCAAGTTAATCTGGTTGCGATGTACCGATGGCTTGGATACGGGGATCAATTAATAGGCAGTCGTAACGGACTTCAGTTTGTTGCTCCGGATTCCAATGCTGTGGAAGGACTGACCGATGGGAATTATCAGGAGTTCCGGGTAGGGATCGATATCCGTCCTCCCAAGTTTGGAGCCAGGGCAGAGTTGGCGGCCTTGCGAAATGCTGAACTCAGTTTAAAACGAGACGTTGCTCGCCTCGAAGATATGGAATTAAACACTTCGCACCTGTTAACGACGGCCATGAAGACATTGGATTACAGCCATCGACAGGCTCAGTTACATTACAATCGCTGGGCAATATCCAAGAAAGAAGTTGATTCAGCTGTCGCTCTTTACCGCGGCGGTAAAACGACGTTAGATCAGGTCCTGCAATCTCAAAGAAGGCATGCTCAGGCTCAAACCGACTATTACCGAGCACTGGGTTCGTATTCCAAGGCTATTGCCGAAGTGCATTACCGCAAAGGTTCATTGTTGAATTATAACGATATCCATCTGTCGGAAGGGCCCTGGCCTGATAAGGCATATGACGATGCGATGGAACGAGCTCGTCAACGTGATGCCGGTCGGTATATGGACTATGGATTCACTCGGCCTGCAGTTATCAGCAACGGAATAGCTGAGGAAATCCAGGAGATTCCCAGCGATGTTGTAGACGAGAACGGATCCGACGCTGTGGAATCACAGCCCATGCCGGCAGACGCTCAGGATCAGCCAGCCGCAGAAACTCCAAACGATGAAGGTGACGTGGTCTTAAACCTACCGGACTATAGTCTGGACCTCTAAAGCATATGCCTTACTGTAGGCTTACGGTGGCTACAAGCCGGCTGGATTGTCAGTACACCGACGTTGAGGGATTGAGAACTTCGTGGTGACAAGTGTCATTGAGCTCTATTCTGTGTTACAAATTGGATAGGAATTCTATATCCAATGACATGGAAGTAATACGCACGCATGTTCTTTAGTTTCGATGGAACAGACGGAGTTGGTAAGTCTACTCAGATTGAGCTGTTCAGGCAGTGGCTTCTTGATAGCGGACATGATGTCTTGTTGTGTCGAGACCCCGGTAGTACAGCTTTAGGTGAACGACTGCGGGAGTTGTTATTGCAAAAGCACGATATCGCCATTGATCTTCGCAGCGAAATGTTTTTATACATGACTGCTCGAACTCAGATGGTAGAAGAAGTCATTAAACCGGCATTGAAGGCTGGCAAGACGGTGATTTGCGATCGCTACCTCTTGGCAAATATTGTCTACCAAGGGCATGCAGGTGGACTTGAAGCCGACATGATTCGACAAGTTGGAGCTGTTGCGACAGATGCCATCTTACCTGACCTGACGATCTTGCTGGACATGGATGTTACTCATGCCCGAGGTCGTATGGATCGTGAATTGGACCGTATTGAATCTCAGGGGCTGGTCTATATGGAACAGGTTCGTCAGGGTTTCCTGAAGGAATCAGCGTTGTTTCCGGAAAGTATCAAGGTTGTCAACGCGGCACGGGAAGTTGACGAGATTCATCAGGAGATTGTTGAATTAGCCAAACAGTTTCTGGGCAGTGCCGGAGGTGGCTAGATTATGAGTTGGAGTGATGTTCTAGGGCATGATGTCCAGATTGATCGGTTTAAGAAAGTTGTTTCTAACGGTCGCTTGCCCTCTACGTTCCTGTTTGTTGGGCCGGATGGAATTGGTAAGCACCTGTTTGCTCGTAAGTTAACACAGGCATTGTTTTGTGATGTCAATCCGGAACAAGTTTGTGAACCCTGTGGAAACTGCCCGTCCTGCCAACAGGTCATTTCGGATACGCACCCGGATCTGCACTATGTGGAATTATTGACCGGGAAGACAGCAATCCTGACAGCCCAAATTGTAGGTGGATCAGTGAAATTGAAAAGCACTGACAAAAAAGAGGAAGTGTTCCCGGGAGTCTGCTATGAACTCAATCTGAAACCGATTTCATCCCGACGCAAGGTGGTCATCATCAATGATGCCGACTTCTTAAACGAAACTTCGACATCAAACCTATTAAAGACTTTGGAGGAACCGCCGCCTGGTGCTGTATTAATCCTGATCGGTACAAGCCTTAGTCATCAACTGGATACCATTGTATCTCGCTCACAAGTGGTATCGTTCAATCCTCTGGAATCAAGTCAGGTAAAGCAGGTCCTATTACAACAGAACCTGGTACTCCATGAAAACGAAGCATTGGAATTGGCGATGACGTCCAATGGAAGTGTGGGGTTTGCTGTAAAACTACTTCAAGGCAATTTGCTGGACGTAAGACGTGAAATATTGCAGGTTTTTCCCGGACTGCCGGACCAGCCCGAAGTAGTGTCTGATTTGATTCAGAAGTATGTCAATTTGGGTGGTGATCGACAGGAGAAGTATGAGCACGTTGAGTTTATTTCTTCAATTCTGGTTTCCTGTTTTCACCAGATTGCTTTGACCCTGAGTGGTCGAGAGAATTATGGGGACTCGGCGTTGTTGGAAGCAGCCGACAGGATCCATAACCGCTGGACAGGCGATGTTGAGACGGTGTTGGCCTGTATTGATCGTACGACGGATACATCGGCTCATGCTCGAGCGAATGCCAATGTTAAAACACTGGTCGAAGCCTGGGTGGACGATCTTAGTCAGATTTGGCTCACGGGTGGATTTCAATTAACCACTCCCTGAATAGCAATCAGCGCATAGAAAAACCCCGACGACCGTCTGGGTTCGTCAGGGTTTTCAGATGAGCGCGTCCTGAATCAGCTTCCTAAGAAGCCTTCATCGATTCCGGGACAGTTCTCATTTTATTATTCGCGTGGGCGAACGGCACCGGTCAGCCCGCTGTAATCGCGGCGATCGTTGCGGTGCCACAGAGGAGTGCCCTGTTCTACACGACGTCGCAGGATGTCAATTTTTTCATCGGATCCTGCAGGTGCATTTGTTGCTTCGAAGCCCTCATCTGTCGGGGCGAAATCTTCGTCGTGGCCGTACTTGAGGATCGCTTCGAAAACGTTCCGTACATTTGACATTGGATTAATATCCTTATAGTAAAAAAATAATTATCTTTTCGCTGTCACTTCATTCGGTTGACTTACGACAGCTATGGCTGTGCGAGTCGACCATTTGTCACATAAAACAACCCTTCTGTTATCTAGTACGGCGGTTAACGCCGAGTAGTTCAGTGTGGGGTCACACTTTATGATCGAGCAAATAGAAGTGAACCGCGTAAAACGCAAATTGGTTCTAAAGGGTTCCTGGATTAGGTAATCAAGACTTTCTCAAGTACCTGAGTTGCTCTCTTGATAAAACCCGGAATATTCAGAAACTGCCGGTCAACCTGAATGGACCCACAGCCGTCCGCTTTCTTCCTGATCAGTGCTCACCGGTATTTACCGCTGTCGCAGCCTTCCCAGTAAAAACTAATCTCCTGAAGTGCCCTATTATTAGCTCTAATTACTCAGAGTCAATAAGAATCTGAAAAAAATAAGGGAAGAAATTCTTCCTAAACTATTACTCAGAATAATTCGGTATTTGTCACGCTTAGGTGAACACCTCAGGCCTATTAAAACCTATGTGCACATATAATTTTTGCTGGTTTTGTTAATTTTTCATGTAGAACCAATGAATAACACAAGTGTTTTCTAACAAGGGAAAAATCAACACTTCACTTTAAATAGAGGTGGTTATCACCCCCTTAGTTGGAATCAGTACTGACAAAAAGTGACATCCCTAATTGACGAGTCGGTTTTTAGTGATGAAGTCCGGGAAAAGGTGATGGTTAGACAGGCTCATATTGAGGTGATCGAATCTCATTATGTATCCTTAATGCCATTAAAGACATGAAAGGAAAAAAATGGCCTGGTATCAGCAAATGATCACGTTAGAGCCACGAAGCCGTGGATTTCATCTCATTACCAGAGAGATTCTCAGTGCATTGCCTCAGATATCTGAGGCGTCTGTGGGGCTGTTACACGTCTTCATTCAGCATACGTCAGCTTCCCTGACGATCAATGAGAACGCGGATCCGGACGTGAGAGTCGATCTGGAGTCTTCTATCAATGCCATCGCACCGGAAGACTTTCCATACATCCATACAATGGAGGGCCCGGATGACATGCCCGCCCATGTGAAGTCATCCTTACTAGGTGCCAGTGTCACGATTCCGGTATCCAATGGCTGTTTAGCTTTGGGAACCTGGCAGGGAATCTACTTGGCAGAACATCGGGACTACGGCACACCACGTCGACTCGTACTGACACTCAACTCGGACGAGTAACACTCTGTCCGGGCTTAAGCCAACTTAATCAGACCTAGCTGCTTTGCAGAGCCACTAATTCCTGTTCCAGGGACTCGAGTGCAACTTCTGAATCTGAAACGTTCTTGGTTTCAGTATCTGCTGAGGCTTTGGCAGCCGCAAGAGATTCTTCATGAGGCTTACGAGCCGCCAGTGCGTCATCGTATGCTTTCTTATTGGTTGCCAGAGTTGCCTGAGCATCGGTCACGGCTTTCTGTGCCGTTGCGTAAACAGCTTTTTGGCTGTTTAGTGCCGCCAGAGCGTCGACTACCGCCTTATCAGCCGTAGGGATTTCGGCCGTTTTCTTGTCAGCAAGTGCCTTGAGTGCTTCCGCAGCCTTCTTCAGTTCAGCGTCTCCGCCACTCTTAGTCACTGCTTCATTGGACTTGGCGACGGCTTCTCCAAGAGCTGCTACCGCTGCTTTGAGATTGGCAGCTGCCGTGGTGGCCGCTGTGTGTGTAGCCGATGCAGCATTTTGTTTATCCAATTCTGCTTTGGCGACAGCCTGACTGTCGGTTACACGCTTGGTCGTATTTTCGACAGCCGAATTCGCTGTTGTGACGACCTGGTTGGCAGCATCGTACTGTTTTTGCACTTCGGTGAGGTTGGCCATCATTTCAGCTTGTTTCTGCTGGTTGTCAGTTAAGACTTCAAAGGCAGCGGCCAATTTGGTTTTCAGATCGGACAGCTTCGTTGAGAACGCGATTTCCTCAGTCCATTTGGTTACCTGTACCTGTGCTGTGGTGACGATGGCCTGAGAATCGGTTGCTGCCTTAAGAGCTGCTGCTGCCGCTTCTTCGGCTGGTTTCACAGTTGGCGTAATGGCGGCAACTTCTTTTTGTCCGGCAGTCATAGCGGCAGTCGCATCCGTTGCTGCTTTTTGGCTGGCAGCTAACTGGGTGTTTGTGGTATCCAGCTGTTTCTTTGTAGCTGCCGCATCCGCCTGTTTTTTGGCCAGATCGGCATTTCTCTTTGTCAAAGCAGTTTGCAATTGTGTTGCCAATTGAGCAAGTTCTTTGTCATCAGTATTTTTCCCGGCCGCTTCTTTGGCTTTCGCAACGGACTCGGTAAGCGAGGGAATCACTGGTGTGGTCTTAGCGATGACGGCAGTGACTGCTTTGTATTGCGCATCCTGTTCAGCAGCTGTTTTGGTATAGGTGACGACTTGCGCCTTGGCTTTATCCAGGGTTGCTTTCGCATCGGTGACTTTCTTGTTGGCAGCCCCGAGGTTCGTCTTAATCGTATCCACCTTAGTTTTGGCTGCAGTGTAGGCGTCTGCGAGTGGCTTGTAGGCAGCCTGAGCCTGCGTGAGGCCGGCTTTAGCTTCTTCCAGCCGAGCTTCCAGAGGCTTGGGATTCACAGCCAGTTCACCAATAAGAGCCCGGTCGTCCACGGCATTCCAAACATTGATTTTTCCGGTCCAGTCACCGGCAATCACGCGATTGGATTCATCACAGATCGTAACTTCCAATGCGATGTCAGCAAAAGCAGGATACGTCGCCTGTGCGGCTCCGTCCTGATTCCAAATCTTAGCGGTACGGTCACGACCTGCAGTTACAATGCGACCATCCCGAGCGAATTCCAGGCTGGTAACTCCTCCGCCGTGAGCACCCCAGGTTTTTACCTGACGTCCTTCTTCCATTTCCCATAAGCGGACACTGCCATCAATAGCACTTGTCGCCAGAATGTTGGAGTCGAGCCTCCAGGAAATACCAGAAATACGATTGGAGTGTCCTTTGAGAGTGAGGTATTCGCGACCTGTATGAGCTTCCCAGACATGCATTCCACCATTGCGGTCACCTGTGGCTAAGAGGACTCCATCCGGACTGAATTCCATCTTCGTGATCCAGTCGGTATGTTTCTTCGTTTCATACATCATTTCGCCCGTTGCCGTCGAATAAACGCGGATCATTTTTTGTGGTCCACCAAGTGCAATCATGGACTGGTCAGCACTAATATCTGCCCCCAAAACAACATCGAATTCATCACCGATTTCGAATATACGTTCACCGTTCTTGACGTTGTACACAACGACTTTTCCGGATTG
>CEUY01052143.1_pt1 | contig 13344 bp, 15 predicted proteins | sample 361481 | NCBI WGS metagenome assembly CEUY01 (sample SAMEA2622737, study PRJEB7988) | marine metagenome | isolation source: saline water (ENVO:00002010), including
CCCAAGTCCGATGTAAGTCAGACCTCCCATAGCCTGCGGCCATCGGCTCTGTCCGCTCTGACCCCTGAGGAGGCGCGTCATTGCACCCGCGGTAAGTGCAAACAGGGTATCCGTCACCAGAACAACCCCAATCAGCACCACCCCAAGGAGCAGAAACTGGAAGGCAGGCTCACCCCGCCCGGGGTCTACAAATTGCGGGAAAAACGCGAGGAAAAAAATCCCCACCTTCGGGTTCAGCACATTCACCATGACGGCGTGGCTGTAGACCCGCCATAAATCTCTCGCCGGACGCTTTGATACCACGACCTCTTCCTGCTTGGGTCGCGTCAGCACATACATGCCCAGCGCTACGAGATAGACGACACCCGCATATTTCACGAACTGAAAAACGGCCACCGATGATGCCAGCAGCAGGGTCAGCCCGAAAACCGCCAGCAGCACATGAACAACGGTTCCTGTGGCAATCCCCAGCACCGACACTAACCCTGAGCGGGTACCTTGGGCGATGCTGGTGGCAAGAATGTAAAAAAGAGCGGGGCCAGGTGTTAACGCCAGCACCAGAACTGCGCCAACGAAAACGCCAAGCTGGGGCCCAGGTGGAAGCAGCTCAACCACCCCCCCCAACTTCCTTAACCGCCAGTCAGTGGCGCCATCACGACCATCTCATTGCCGTCCGCCAGCGTGGTATCGCTTCTTCTAGCCCTGGATACCGCCTGCCCGTCAACCGACACCAGTCCAACCTGTTCCGGAGGGATACCAAGCGCCGCCACCGCGTCGGCGACGCTGGCACCTTCGGATAGCTCGACCTCATCGACCGGACACAGATCAATGAGGTGACCCGTTACCCGAACCTTGACGCGCATCGGATGTTAACTGAGCCCCAATCGGCCAAGGGTATCCTCCGTAGGCTCACCTGCCTCGTTCCAGCCCCTCAAATCGTAGTACTCAGGCAGCATACGGTCGAGCTCGTTCACACGACCCTTGGCAGTGCCGCTGGGCGCTGGATCCTTAAGCAGCCTTTCAGGCAAGGTATCGTCGGCTCGGGTAAGACCTGCCGCGAGATTAAACATTCTCTCGAGATTCCAGATCCGCTCACCGCTTTCCATAAGGCGGTCCGCTGTCCAATCGCCCTCGCTATCAGCGTCAAGCTGTGCGGCGAACTCAGGAGCCCCCCAGGCGCCCATAGTAAACATGCAAAGACCGCTGGAATCGACCGCAGCCGTCCAGTCCTGGGATGTCTTACAAGGCTCCGCCTTGCCCTCTCCAGTCTGGTCGTCCATGTCCACGTCAAAGGTGTCGTGCTTCAGGTGACAGGCACCGCGGTTGCCGGTGGCATACCCCAATCCCATCCCCTGCAGTGCCCTGGAGTCATAGCCGGCGAATTCCTGGCCCTTAACCGTCATGGACAGTTCGGGGTGACCATACTTTTCGCACATCAGTCGGGAACCCATGCCCAGGATTTCACCAAACCCCTCCTGCTTACCCGTTTTCTCCGCCATAACGGTCAGTGCTTCGGCATTTCCAAAGTTAAGCTCGACACCGTCGGTATCGTCGGTGGTGATGACACCCATCTCGTACAACTCCATGGCAGCCGCGAGGGTGACGCCAAAGGAAATCGGGTCCATCCCATGCTCGTTCATCAGGTATCCGGCAAAGGTACAGGCATCAATGTCGTCGACGCCGACAACGGGGCCAAATGCAAACGCCGTCTCGTATTCAAGACCGCCGGAGGCGTGCCAGTACTCTTTCCGGTTCTGAATCGTAAAGTGGTCTTTCCGGATGTGGGCGATCCTGCCGCAGGCAATGGTGCAGCCAAAACAGGCCTTGTTGGTCAGCAGGTTAGTATGGCCCGTGTCGTCCGTCTTAAGCATCGCTTTGGCATCGATCTTGTCGTAGCCGTCAAACTGGACTTCCTGAAAGTTGTTGGTCGGCAGACCACCGAACTCCTGCATGGTGTCCATCATAGCGTTGGTGCCGTACTTGGTCAGACCGCCTGTCTCCTTGGCAAGAAGATTTTTCATTTCGTCGGTCACCTGCATAAACCGCTTGGGATCTTTCACCTGCACACCGCCCGTCCCGCGCACCGCAATCGCTTTCAGATTCTTTGCTCCCATCACCGTACCGACCCCAGACCGGCCGGCGGCCCGGTGCAGGTCGTTGACCACTGCGGCGTAACGCACTCCGCGCTCTCCTGCTACGCCAATGGTCGCAATCTTCAGCATCGGATTGTGATGCTGCTTTTTTATCCACTCATCTGTTTCCCAAACCGTCTTGCCCCAGATCTTGTCGGCACTGGCGAGATTGATTTCATCACCCTCGATCAAGAGATAGACCGGTTTCTCTGAACGACCCTCAACAAGCAGAAGGTCAAACCCCGCGTATTTCAGCTCCGCACCGAACTTGCCGCCGCTGTTGGAGCAGGCGATCGCACCGGTGAGGGGGCCCTTGGTGATCACGGCATACCGGCCGCTGGTGGATGCGCTGGTGCCCGTAAGCGGGCCGGTCGCAAAAATCAGCACGTTGTCAGGGCCCATGGGGTCTGCTTTGGGGTCCATGTTCTCCCACAGATACTTGGTGCCGAGGCCGCGCTCGCCGATATAGTCGTTGGCCCACTCCATATTGAGCGGCTCAGGCGTTACCTCTCCCGAACTCAAGTTGACCCGCAGTATTTTTCCCTGCCAACTCATGATACACCCCCTTGTGCAGCCTGTTCTGCGGAGGCCTGCATACGGCCAACGCCGGATGCACCCGCATCCACATAGGTAATCGCATCGGTCGGACAAGCAGACACGCATTTCGGATCCCCGCCACAGAGATCACACTTGTCCACTTTGCCGCTGACAGGATTAAATTCGATCGTCCCAAACGGGCAGGCAGCGACGCAGGCCTTGCATCCCACACACGCTTCGGGACTAACGAGCTTGGCACCCAGTTCGGTATTAACGGAGATCGCCGCGGTCGGGCAGGCCTTCATGCACCAGGCCTCGACGCACTGGGTGCAGGTATACGGCACGGACGTGCGGCCATGCTCAAACTCGAAAACACGAATGCGCGACCGCGCCGGGTTGAACTCTCCCTCGTGCTCAAAGCTGCACGCCATCTCGCACTGCAGACACCCGGTACAAAGACTGGGCTCCATGTGAAGCATCCGATGCATTACGCGATTCTCCTCCGCATTTTTGAATATTTGATCGACAACTGCGACACTGTACCAAAAAAGAATGTCACTGTGACACCGTTGTCCCCTCGGAACCCTATAATCCCTTCGCTGGCAAAAATACCCTGCGGCGACTAGGTCATTCACTATCTGCCAGTCTTGATTTAACCGATGAATACTCTGCTCTCAAACCTTCGCGAAATTCTCGACGATCGAGGGGTGATTACCAACCCGGTCGAAGCGGAGCCTTATCTAGAGGAACGGCGCGGACGGTTTCACGGTAAGTCGCAGATCATCGTTCGACCTCGAGATACCACTGAGGTCCAGGCAGTGGTGAGGACCTGCATCGCACAGAAAACGCCGTTGGTGCCGCAAGGCGGCAACACCGGACTCTGTGGTGGTGCTGTGGCAAACGCCGACCAAATCATCCTCAGTCTCGAGCGGCTCAAACAGATTCGTGCCATCGATCCAGCCAACAACACGATGACGGTGGAGGCGGGGTGTATCCTGGCGGAACTCCAAGCGACCGCACGTGACGCCGGGCGGTTTTTCCCACTCAGCCTGGCGGCGGAAGGCAGTTGCCAAATCGGTGGTAACCTCGCGACCAATGCAGGCGGCATAAACGTTCTGCGTTACGGCAATGCAAGAGATCAGGTTCTGGGTCTTGAGGCCGTGATGCCGAATGGCGAGTTACTGTCTGACCTTCACGGCCTCAGGAAAAACAATACCGGGTATGATCTCAAACAGCTGCTTATTGGCTCCGAGGGCACGCTGGGAATCATTACCGCCGCAACGCTAAAGCTATATCCCTACCCTGATCAAAGTGCAACCGCACTGGTTGCGTTGCACGATCTTCCGGCCAGCATCGCATTCCTGGAACGCGCCCAATCGGGCAGTGGAGGCACTCTGTGCAGTTTCGAACTCATGCATCGAGTTGGCCTCGACTTTGCCTTCAAGCACGTGTCAGGCTGCTCTGATCCGATGACCGCACCCCATGAGTGGTACGTCCTGCTTTCGCTCCAGGCCAGCGGCGATGCCATCAACGTGGATACCCTGCTTTCAGCGATTCTTGAAAAGGCATTGGAGGTGGGAGACATTCACGACGCGGTCATCGCCTCAAGTGAACAGCAGGCCAAGTCGCTTTGGAAGTTACGGGAAGGGATTGTAGAGGGTCAACGTCTCGAAGGCGCGAGCATCAAACACGACGTTTCGGTTCCGGTTTCAAAGGTCCCTGAATTTATCGAGACGGCTTGGGCTACCGTCGCTAAACGGGTGCCGGGGATCAGGCCGTGTCCGTTTGGTCACGTGGGAGACGGCAACATCCACTTCAACCTCTCGCAACCCCCCGATATGGACGCAGAGGCTTTTCTGTCCCTATGGGAGGAAGTGAACGATTTGGTCCATGACCACGTCGCCGAGTTAGGAGGCTCCTTCAGCGCTGAGCATGGGATCGGCATATCCAAGATTGACGAGATGCAAACATACAAAGATCCCACTGCTTTAAAGGTCATGGCAGCGATCAAAAAGGCGCTGGACCCCGAGGATTTATTCAACCCCGGAAAAGTCATTCCTGCGCCCCATGCCGATTCTCGTTGAACCCCTGAGTTCCGATCCGTTCCCGACGGAGAAGACCGATGTTGCCATCATTGGCGGCGGGATCATAGGGGTCAGTGCGGCACTCACGCTTGCCGAGAGAGGCGTTTCGGTCACGCTCTGCGAAAAGGGCGAGATCGGTGCCGAGCAGTCGTCCCGCAACTGGGGCTGGTGCCGTCAGCAGGGGCGTGATCCTCGTGAGATTCCACTCATCATGCAGTCGTTGGAACGATGGGCTGCGATGAGTGAACGTGTTGAAGGAGACGTTGGATTCGAGCGCTGCGGTACACTCTATCTTGCTGATTCCGATGAAGGTCTTGAAACCCACGGAAAGTGGCTTGAATACGCGGAACCCTTCGGCATTGATACCGGGCTGATTACCGCGGCCGAAGTCGCGAGGCATTTGCCAGGCAGTTCCCGCAACTGGCATGGCGCCCTTTATTGTCCGACTGACGGTAAAGCGGAACCGGTTATTGCTGCTCCAACGATCGCACGCTGCGCACAAAAAAAAGGAGCGATCATCCTGACAAAAACTGCGGCGCTCGGGCTCGACATCAGCGCAGGCCGGGTTTGTGGTGTCCTCACCGAGAACGGCCTTATCCGCTCTGATGCGGTCCTGCTGGCCGCCGGCGCCTGGTCACGGCTCTTTTGCGCACACGAACACCTGATATTGCCTCAGTTGAAGGTCCGATCATCCGTCATGCGTACCGCCGCCATCAATGCAGACCTCAAATCCTGCATCAGTGCGCCAGATTTCGCAATTCGGCCGCGTGCGGACGGCGGCTATACCGTTGCCCCCAATACCGCCATCTGGTTTGAACTCACGCCTGACGCGCTCCGATTTCTGGGTTTGTTTAAAAAGCTTGCGTGGATGGCCAAGGGGCACCTGAGACCGAGTGTGGGCAACGCCTTTACCCAGGCGCGGCGCTTTCAGAAGATGGCCGTGGCCGGTAAAGGAGAGCCATTTGTAACGCACCGCGTTCTTGACCCTCCGCCGGTTCAACACCTCTTGGATAAGGCGCGGTCCTGCCTGGCGAGGGATTTTCCAGTCTTTCGTGATGCAGCCATTGCGCAGCAGTGGGCCGGAATGATTGATGTCACCCCTGATGCGGTACCGGTTATTTCAGAAATCCCTCAACAACCCGGCTTTTTTGTTGCCACAGGGTTTTCCGGACACGGATTCGGCATCGGGCCCGCAGCGGGAGAACTCGCTGCAGACCTCGTCATGAATGAAACACCGCTGGTCGACCCCAAGCCATTTCGTTTCTCCCGCTTCAGTGACGGCTCGCAGATCTATCCGATTATTGGCATCTGAGGCGAATGATCCCGCCTCTTAGACGTTTACTCGCGGAACTTATTGATCTCTTCGCCGTGAAAGCGTGCAACACGATCCATCGGCGGCAGCGGCTCTTCATAGAAAAACGCCGGAAGCTCGTCATCGGCATCGCTGAATCCGGCAGCCCGGTTGAACTCATGCTCTAGATGCAGTGTCTCACTGCCGATATCCCGATAGAATGATTCGGGCAGGTCTGTTCCAAGCGCGCTGTTGATAGCCTCCACGATGAAATCGGAGTGGGTATCCGTGACGCCACGCCCAAAGATGCATAGGCCCAATGAATCAGACGCCGCCATCACCCGCTGCGCTTCGAAACTCGCTGCCACAATCTCGGATGCATCCATCTCTCGACAGTCCAGTTTTGGAAGATTGCCGGCGGTATGATCTGCTCCCTGAGCCGTCATCATCATAGTAATTCCGGTGGCCTCCACGACGCGGGGGTCGTACGCGCTGATCGCCTGCTGTTTGATGACCGGTACCCGCTCAGCCCCGTAATGCTCTCCGACCCGGGCAGTTCCCTGGGCCCAAATGCGGCCGTTTTCCGAACCGCTGCGAATCTCTTCGAGCACCTCTAGCATGAAGTTCACGTCACCGAATGCACCCTGGCCCACATCCATTAACACAGCGATCATCGCGCCGGCTTCGATCGTATCAATGCCAAGGTCATTCGCGACGAAATTCACCTGGGCAAGTTCATCGGGATCCGTCAGCCCGCAGTTGGTTCCCATTAGACCGATCGTTTCATATTCGACCGGCGAGGTAATCTCCTTGCCCTCGCTGTCCACGTAAACGTTGCTGCACTCGATCGTGCACCCGGGCATGCAGGCGTGGGCCGTCTGGCCGCCGCGTTCCAGGTTTTGGTCACGGATAAACTCGCCGCCCATGCGCATGGTTTCTTTATCGGGGTCCACCAGTTGGCCGGCAGTGAAGTTCCTGACCGGCAACCCCCCAAGATAGTTCTGGGTGTCGGCCATCAGGGCCGTGCCGAAGGTCTTCATGTTCTGTGCGATTTCGTCTTCCTTGAGCATGGCGTTGTACTGCTTCACCGCCCCGATAACTTTCTTTCGGTCATGGAGTTTCGGCATCTTGTTGAGATCCAGTACGATGGCTTTAACTTTTTTGGCCCCCAACACTGCGCCAACGCCGCCGCGCGCCGCAAGACGGGACGGCCGAAGATCAGTATCACTGAACGAAATACCTGACAGGAGCCCCAGATACTCTCCGACTGGCCCGCAGATTCCGAGGCTGACTTTCTTGCCGAAACGCTCGTGCAGTTTTGCGGCACAGTCAAAATTCGATAGCCCCATCAAGTCATCCGCGGAAGAGAAACTGACCTCGCCTTCAAGAGAGACATGCATAACCGTCCACTCACTTGCCGCTCCGTGCAGTGTAAATCCGGCAAGACCCAGCTGGCCCAGGGCAAAACCAAAGGTACCGCCCGCATTCGCCTCTTTGATCCCGCCGGTCAATGGACTGCGGCAACCGACGCTGACCCGGTTGGCATTGGAAAAGTTGGTTCCTGCAAACGGGCCGACCGAAAAGATCAGGGGGTTGTCTCCCGATAGCGGTTCGACCTTGGCCGCGCCGCACGCTACGAGCTCACGGGCGATGAAATAGCGCCCTGACCGGGCAACCTGTTCTCCGGTAAAGGTCTGCCGGTCAACAGTTTGCTCGGCAAGCTGTATATGCAGGTAATCTCTCATGCTTATTACTCTCTGGTTTCTAGTGGCCAATCAACCACTTACGTTTTAGGTTGTCTAGGTGTCTAGGTTTGTCAAAGTTTATTGGCGCTTATAGAAGACGGGCATGTCGCTGCGTCGCAACAAACTGGAGATAACGATGAAAAAGTTACCTTGCTTTAGGAAGCCTAGAAACCGTGATGGGTACTATTTTACTCCCACGGTGGACGGCAAAACAAAGTGGATTCCACTGGGAACAGACAAACAAGTCGCCCTTGAGAAATACCACATCCACATGCAGGGAGAATCCCGTGCTCGGTCTGTTAATGAAGCGTTGAACCTCTACCTTAACGACGGCGGGGATATTGACCTGTCCAAGACAGGCCTACGGCCCTTTAGCGACCTAGCGGAGCAGTCTCAGAAGTCCTACCGGCAAGTAATCGCCAAGATTCGCAAGCAGTTTGGTAAGCGCGAACTGGTGTCATTGAGGCCCAATAAAGTGACCCAGTGCGTTGTAACCATCCCTGATGGCAACCGGGCGATAGCCATGCTCAACAACATATTCGAGTTTGGCAAGTTCGCCCGGTTTGTGGAGTCCAATCCGTTCAAGAACCAGGTGGTACGCCTCAAGCCAGCAAAACGGGTTCGCCGCGTGCGTACTGAGGAAATGCAGGCGGTCTATGACGCTGCACGACCTACCCTTAAGGTGGGTCATGGGGATTGCCATGCGTCCCGGATTGCGGGTGTCTGACGTACGGGAGATCACCCCTGAGATGATTGATGGCGACAGTCTGGTGCTTGCAGTTAAAAAGACTAAACGCCACCACCGGGTGCTCCGGTGCATGTGCCTACGCTGAAGGTGAGTGAGCTTATAGAAGCGCACAGCGAGGTCCACTGATTTATAGTGGTAGCCAGGATTGGCCGACTTAATAATGGGCATTTGAGGAATGACGAAGAAAGCGATCACTCTGATGGTAATCCTCGCGTTGTTGATTGGTATCTACATCGGATCGGTAGGCTACTTGGAGGCAATGATCAGAAGTAATTTTGGGTAATTGAATACAACTAGAGATACGAAATGATTGACCGCTATACGAAAGTGTTACTTACCGTTATTGCAGTGAACATAACTATCATGGTTAGATGGGGTGCTGCCAAGGTGTTCGTGCCAGAGCTAAGGGCGTACGGCGAAAATGACCATGTAATCGTTGTGAATGGAAACTGTGCACCAGTCCCGGTCAAGTGCGTCGAAGGCTGCAATTGACGAGGATGGTGAGTAATGACAGGGCTTGAATACGAGTGGCTACTGTTCACTGCCGTTGTTTTGGTTGTAGTGTTATATCGATGGCTTAAAGGCCGAAAATGAGCATGAAATGAAAAAGATTCTTGGACTACTTACCGCGCTACTGCTTGCGTCACCTGTGGCAGCAGAGACGGCTTTGCATTGCGGGGAAATCGTAAGCGACGTCGTAATCAAGGACGATGAGGCTAAGTCCTGCTCCACCGACGCTACGGGGGAAGATGAGTCCGCTTGCTTGAAGGTAGTCAGAATCGGCTCTGCACCCTGTAAGGGTGGATGCGGGGCGAAAGACGAATCACTGATCAAGAATTCGATCACGAAGCCCTCCAAGCCGTAGCGCGTACCAACGAACTGCTGGATGAAGTAGAGCGTTCAAGAGAGGAATGGGAACATGGAGTGCAATTATTGGCAAGGTTGGTAGCAGTGCGTGACACCACGGGATCGGGACAATATGTACGGTATCGGCATTTGGCAGTGCAAGCCGGGGGTAGAGAAAGACAAGAACGGCTGGCCGATATGGCAGTAAGCGTGGAAGTGAGCGTGCCGCCGGATCCCGCCTTCGTCATTATTCTTTTCTATCATTATCGCTCCGCTGATTTTCCGCTGTAAATCTGTATTCCGCTCGGCTAAGAGTATCGGAATGATGCGCGCAAACTACCTATGAACAGAGCCTTTGTCAGAGAAGCTGATGGTGATGAGGTTGTCGAACCGCTATCCGAACGACAACACAGTGATCTACCGAACTACATCACGCCTGAGGGTCTTTCGCATCTGAAAAACAGAATTCAGGCTCTGGAAAATAGTATTGCTGCCCTGTTGAGAACAGATACGCTGGATAAAAAAGCTCAGGTTGCCAGGGCGCAAAGCGATTTGCGTTATCTGTTAGAACGAGTACGTCGAGCACTACCTGTGACGCCGCCGGCATCACCCGACAAGGTCCAATTTGGCGTCACCGCCGTACTCGAGGACGAAACAGGTCAGTCGTACCGGTTTACCCTGGTTGGTGAAGACGAAACAGATATAGATCAGGGCAGGGTCAGTTGGGCGGCTCCGATAGGAAAACAGCTAAGTGGTCGGGTGATCGGCGATGAAATTATCTGGTCAAAAGGAAATCAACAGATCCAACTGGAACTGGTCGATATCCTCTCTTAGTGCATCCTATCGACCATACCCCTGCTTGGTGTACATCCAAAAGTTGCCGTAGTCAGTACACGCTTTCCTAGGTACCCGCGCGACGCCCCCACATTTTTTACCCCCTGCCCCTCCTACCGCAACATTTGCAGAACCCCACCATGCACCAGTGTGCGGGTCTGCGCCCATAGTTAAATTCCCCATAGATATCCAAGAGGTATACATAGTTCCGGTGCTTCTATTCAACGCGACTCCCGCGCTGTAAGGGGAAACGTCTGATTCCCAATACTCATACCACTAAATCCAATCCCCGCGGGTAGCTGCTATCGGATATTTCTGTCGCCTCCTATCTAGATCAAGGATGAGGCGGGCATTTATGTCGATCTTGAAGCGCATGGTGTACTCATACTCTTCCCCGTTTATCGTCTTTGTCGCTATGCACGTCAACTCTACCCATTCACCCCTCACGGAAGGCCTCAATCTCAGTGGCGCTTAGTGGCGAACAGCACGCCAGACCAGCGGCAGGGTTACCGCCGCCAAGGCGATCTTGAACACTTCCGCGGTAATAAATGGGGTCAGTCCCAGGGCGATTGCTTTATCCATACCGATCGCGGCGCCCAGCCACAATACACCGGGGCCGAAAATCAGGATTTGCCCGACCAGCATGACGCCCAACATACCCAGGACAGTCTGGGTCCAGCCACGTTGTGCGAGCAGGCCGCAGATACCCATAGCAGCTACAAATCCGAAAAGATAGCCTCCCGTGGGACCCATCAGATAAGCCATCCCCGCGCCTTTGGCAAACACGGGGAGCCCGAGCGCCCCTTCAACCAGGTAGAGTGCGCCCGTGATAAAGCCCAGGCGCGGACCATAGGCGATTCCCAGCAGCAGCACAACGAAGGTCTGCATCGTCATTGGCACAGGCCAAAACGGGACCTGTACTTTTGCAGAAGCCGCAAGCAACACCGTTCCCGCAACAACGAGCAGCGCCTGGGCCATACGCGAACTGCGGGCCAAGGGCCATATTTCCTGGGCAAGCGTGTTTTGCATAAACGTTCTCCTGGTCTGACTGAGCCGCCATTACGGCGCCTCAGCGTTCGGTTAATCTGAGCCTGTCAGCGGATTGTGCTAGCGAAGCGGTATTGTCGGTTTCCGCCTGGATTCTGTCAAAAACGGGGTCATTCCCACAGGGTTGTAAAGGGAAAGCGCGATCTACTTCGTCAGTGCATCAAGATACTGCCCTACGAAGTCGAATTGGGCTTCTTCGGCAAATGCATCAATCAGTCGACCCGTGATCGGTCCCGGGATGCCTGTCTTATCCAATCTCGTCTCATCGTAGGAGCGCACGGGACAGATACAGAAACTCGTGGAGGTAATAAACGCTTCATCCGCGCTACGTGCCTGCTCTGGAGAGATATCCATTTCATGAGTCACCACTCCCTCCGCCGCCGCCAATTCGAGCACCACGGCCCGACTGACTCCGGGCAAGACGTAGTCCGCTTTCGGGGTCAGCAGTTCCCCGTCTTTCACGAAGAACACATTACTGCCGATACCCTCTGATACAAATCCTCGGGTATCCAACAGCATCGCCCATGCGTGAGCGGCACGGTCCCTGATTTCGAGATCCGCCATCACAAGATTCAGGTAATTGTGGCTCTTTATGTTCGGATCGAGGCTTTCAGGCGGGACTCGCCGATGCGACGGAGTAAATATATCCAACCCGTCGCGGAGCATCGGGGCGCGCGCAGCAAGCGGCAGTGGCGTACATTCGACAATGACCGTTGCCCCACTGCTCTGCCACAACTCGCCTCCGACGACATTGAGGCCGCGCGTGACCCGTTGCATCACCCAATAATCTTCGCCTGGCGCGAGCAAGGGAAGATTCCGCGCGACGGTCTCGCTCGTGATGTCGGTCATTTCCGCAGGGGTCAAACCTGGATCTATCGACGCCTTTTCAAGCGACCGATACAGGCGGTCAATATGCGCCTTCAGCCGGAAAATTTTCCCGCCAAAGGTTCTTTCCGCATCAAAGACGGCATCGCCAAGATTGAACCCCCGGTCTCTGAATGAGACACAGACTTTGGATTCCGGCAGGTACTCGCCGTTGAAATAAGCTGTCCTTTCCATCATCCCAGTGCTGAACCCTTTAGATTGATCCCACCGGTGCCAGCAATTCAAAACCGTCTTCGGTCGCAGCGTCCATCAGCCAGCGGGCGAGGTGGTCGGCAAAACTTCGGCGCACGACAATATCAAGGGCTTCATCCCGATCCGGGTCGCTTGCAGGTATCAACAGAACGTTGGTATGGGCAATCACGGTCTGGGCGCAGGCCCCTTCTCCAAACACTCTCGGATGCAGATCGAAAGGGCAGGCCGATGCCAGTACATTACGCCAATTCTCGCCTCCTACCCGAAGAATCGTCTGCCCACCCGATAGGTCCGTCAGGGCGTGATGCATCGGAGCAAGCCGATCTTCAAGTGGGGTCGAGCCAAATTCTTCATGAACACCGATCAGCAGCCACTCATCAGGGCCCAACCATGCCACGCGGCAGTGCTCAGACGACACGCAGGTGTTCGGGTGCTCGGGCAGTGCGATTCCAGTGACTGCGGTGACGGCTTCGGAAAAACCCGGGTTAGACGAATCCCCCCGTAAATTGAGATGCACACAGAAGGCGTGCTCCTGCATCCAGAACAATGTTTGTCCGTCGGAGCCTGGCCGTGAAACAGGCGTCTCGATTTCTATCAGGGGAGACTGCTTAGCGCTCATATTGGTAGGTCTCCTAGGCAGCCGGCGCAAGGCCCAACAGGTTCCGCGCTTCCTTGGGGCTTGCCGGATACCGGTCGTACTCCGCTGCCACATCGGCAATGAGCGTCACCAGTGCTGCGTTGTTGGGAGCCAATGTATCTCTATCCAACTTCACATTATCTTCAAATCCCGTCCGTGCGTGCCCACCCATTTCCAGTGTCCATTTGTTCACTTCAAACTGGCGCCCGCCAATACCCATCGCGGACCAGGTGGCATCGGGCGCAAGCTCATGGAGTTCGTCCACCAGAAACTCCAGCAACTTACGACGGGTCGGCATCGCACCGGGGATGCCGGTCACGAACTGAACATGCAGCGGCTTGGGAATCTTTCCGGCTTCCGAGAGTT
>CEUY01101913.1_pt1 | contig 13344 bp, 17 predicted proteins | sample 361481 | NCBI WGS metagenome assembly CEUY01 (sample SAMEA2622737, study PRJEB7988) | marine metagenome | isolation source: saline water (ENVO:00002010), including
CCCCCCCGGCAGCGTTAGCGTTATTCCATCACATACATCTCACGAAACCACATGGACAAATCAATCGGACCAGATGGCGTATCAGCCAATGAAAGGAACTTCGTAAAGGAGTATCTGAAGCATGGGAATGCGAGGCAAGCCTATTTGAACGTGTTTGCCTGTTCCAAGAACACCGCTGCCAAATCCAGCAAGGCGATGATGAAAAGGCCAAGGGTTCGTGAGTACATGCGTATCCAGATGGAGAAGATCGACAAGGAGGAGTTGCGTCACGCGACGGTAGACAAATCCAAGGTGATGTATGACCTGGATACCTTGCGGGAGATTGCGGTACGGGAAAGGCAGTTAGGTCCAGCGGTAAGGGCCACGGAGTTAATGGGCAAGGAATTGGGGATGTTCAGAGAGAGAACAGATATCTCTGTGCATAAGGTATCGGACGAAGCACTGATTCAGGCCATATCCACTCAGGATGAATCTTTGGGGTCGGAACTGGCAAGGGTGCTGAACATCGATGACTACAAGGTGGCAAGTTAGAGCCTCTTATAGAAGTTATACCCACTTATAGGAGAAAGCATGTCGGCAAAGGTTGAGAAGGTAATGCGCGAATTCAAGAGGAGAAAGCTGAAAAGCAGCAGTGGTAAGCGTGTCACCAAAAGGAAACAAGCCGTGGCGATTGCTCTTTCTGAGGCGAAAAAACGCTGATGGCAATCACATCTACAGGTGATATCGGGATGGACATGGGTAAAACCGTCAGTTGGACAGATAGTTCCACAACGGCGAGTTTCGCAGATGGGACGTATTTCGCAGATGGGGGTGTGATTCCGTTGGAGTTCGACCAGCAGGATTGGTATTTGGAAAACGCATTACGGGTGATGAGAGCCAGGGGGTTTGCTGACTGATGGTTTACGGACCAGGGACTTACGAAAAGCCGGGAAGACCGACCAAGAAGAAGACCAAAAAACAGGTCGCTTACGCCAAGAGAAAAAAGAAGAATGGAAAATAGCTGGCACCTTTCTCGATCACTCTCTGTTGGTCATCTTATCTCCACTATCGTAATCATCCTCGGCGGTTATTCCTTCGTTTCCGACCTGGAAAAACAAATTCTGGAAAACCAGCTTTCGCAAAAAGCATTAGCCGAAAGGATGGACCGGACAGACGCGAGACATTCCGAGCAATTCGGAGAGATAAAGGAAATGCTGAAAGACATGTCGGTAAAGATAGATGCGCTTAACCGTGGATGATCGTTACCGAGAAAGCACAAAAGAGAATAGACAAGACACTCTCCGACACAGAATCCTTACGAGTCTCCGTCAACGGAGGCGGTTGTTCTGGTTATCTCATAAACCTGGAAAAAGAAACCAATTCAGACGGTATCTGGATAACTCACAACGTCCTCACAGACTCCACCTCGGCGGAGTTTTTGTCAGAGGCAACGCTGGATTGGATAGATGATCCATTTCAGCCAACTTTTAAGTTCAACATTCCCGACACGCATTCGTGCGGTTGCGGAAATTCTTTTCAGAGGAACACATGAAAGACTGGATAAAGGAAAACCCCGTTTTAGCAGCCGCTGGCGCTCTTATTGTTCTATCGGTTCTCTGGCACTTGTTTTAGTCGGATGTTCGAGCCTGAAAAAAGCAGCGATGATCGGAGGTGGCTCGTTAGGAGCGGGTGCGATTGCCTCGATTGCGACATCGGGGACTGCTCCTGTGTTACTGGCGGGAGCGGCAGGTGCCTCTGCGACCAGTGTCGTTGCGGACGTTATGACCCCATCGAAGAAAGGAGGAGCTATGGCTACAGCGTCTAATTGCGCCCCTGATAATTTCTGGACCCTGTTGGGTTCTCTGATCGAAATGGGCGGTTGGGCCTTAATCCTGATTATCGTTCTTCCGATGATTGCGGGTTGGGTTCTCCCTGGACCACTTGAGAAGAAGAAAAAGAAATGAAAGTGGACCCGAAATTCTTTGGCTTTTTGTTATTCCTGATAGCGCAGACGGGTAGTGCGATCTGGTGGGCGAGTAGCATGTCGTCAGAAGTTGAAAGGCTCGCTGGCATTCAGGGAACAGCGATCCCCGCTTTAGAGGCTGAAGCGAAACAATGCGGAATTGAAATTCACAACCTAAAAAAATTGACGGGCGATCAGAAAGAGATTGAGGAATCCGTTAAAAATCTAGACGTAATGATGTACAGGTTACAGACCATCGAAACCATGCTGGACAAAATCTTAGCCACTAAGGTTCGTTAGTGGAGCTTAGTAAAGAGGAAGCACTAAAAGAACTGTATCGCAGGGTTTCTGGAAGAAAGTTCTTCCGGTATGAGCCTTACAAGTGGCAAGCACAATTCCTGAGAGAGACATTCGACAACCAGGAGATGATGCTTCGTGCGGCTAACCGTGTTGGTAAAACGCACACCGCAGCCTATCTTGCATCTGTCTTCGCTACTGGATTGTATCCCGATTGGTGGGAAGGAAGAAAGTACAAGCACTCGACGTTGGGTTGGGCGGTTTCAGTAACCAACGAAAGTAGTCGGGATATCGTTCAAAAAGAATTGCTTGGCGATCAAGTGGGTACGGGACTCATCCCTGCTGACAACATCGACAAGGTAACTTATCGCCAAGCTGGTGTATCCAATGTTGTAGACATGGTTCGGGTCAAGCATGTTGCCGGACAAAGCACCATTGTCTTCAAGACCTACCAACAGGGTTGGCAAGCCTTTCAGGGTACTCAGCCTGATTGGATCTGGTTAGATGAAGAACCGGACGATTACCGTGTTTACACCGAATGTCTGACTCGCGTTCTCACTTCTCGCGGAATTATCTTTGTCACATTTACACCACTATTGGGTGAGACTGATCTTGTCCGACATTTTGATGACGGTATCAAGGGAACGTACTTACAAACGGCCACTTGGGACGATGCCGATCATCTCTCCAAAGAAGAAAAAGACCGCTTTATAGAGTCCTACCCACTCCACGAAAGGGATGCCCGTACCAAGGGTGTTCCGATGATGGGAGAGGGTCGTGTGTTCCCCGTAGATGAAAAGGAAATCTCGGTCCCTGCCTTCGAGATCCCCACTCACTTCGCCAGAATTTGCGGCATAGATTTCGGTATCGATCACCCCGCCGCCGCTGCATTTCTGGCTTGGGACCGAGATTCCGACTGCATCTATATATACGACTGTTACAAACAGGCAAACGAAACCCCTGTTTACCACGCTGATGCGATCCGCAAGCGGGGCGATTGGATACCCGTAGCGTGGCCTCACGATGGACTCAATCGAGAGAAAAGCGGAGGCAAGACCTTACGCGATCACTACGCTGATTCTGGCGTGAATATGTTGGGTATTTCAGCCCGTTACGACAAAGACAAGGGTGGCGCACAACCTGTCGAACCGATTGTGATGGAAATGCTGGAGCGCATGAAGACAGGACGGTTAAAGGTCTTCGGTCATCTCAACGAATGGTTTTCAGAGTTTAGAAATTTACATCGCAAGGATGGAAAGATCCGAGCTGTCCGTGACGACATTATGAAGGCGAGTATGTACGGACTGATGATGCGCCGTTATGCGACACCGATGTATCTCCCGCAGCAAGCACAACAAAGGTACACCAAATCTGTGATGAGTATGCGTACATGACACCAAATCAATTTGCAGAAATCCTATCCAACTCAGGATACGAAAACCTTCAGACGATGGTTCTTGATGACGGTAAGGGTTACTACGCCGAGAAATTCTCTCATGCGGATGAAGACCGTAATGAACCCCATTGGAAGGTCGTCTATGCCGTGGGTCTGGATGAAAAGATGCAGATGGCACAACACCGTTATGACGCAATCGGTACGTCTTCCTGGTTTCGCATTCAGCAGTCACGCGAGGACGCACAAAAAATACTGAACGATAACCGCACGGTGTTTAATGGCTAGACGATTTGACCGTAGGGATTTCTCTAAGATAGCGGAATCCATCAAAGCAGAACTTGACAAAAGAAAGCACAAACGGAAAGACCTGGAGAAGCAATGGAAGGAGGTTGATCGTCAGGTTGCGATGAAGCCACCGGAACGGGAAAACCGTGATGGTACGGATTGGATGCCCGACATGGAGCTTCCACTTCAGGCACAGGCATTAGAGGTCTTAACGGCTGACGCAAGACGGTTGATCTTTCCGAGGGATAAAGATTGGTTTCGCTGTCACGCTAAAGCGACGGATGAATACCTCCGTGCGGTTCAGGAATCTCTTGTTATGTCGGGCGATGAGACAGAACAGATCATTGTTCCAACACAGTCTGATCTCAACACCCTTACTGAGTCGATCCTTGTCCACTTCCATTCTCAGTATGATTTCCGTGCAGCGATCGACAGTCTCAACATTCAGGCATTCAAGTACGGCACCTATGTTGCCCATGTCCGTTGGGCGAAAAGAGAAGTCTTCTCTAATGACTTTCGCGGTATTTACCGAGAACGGGATGAAATGCCTGTCGTGGTGCCTGGAGACATAAAATCTACTTATCTCGATACCTCTGCACAGATGGTCGCAAGGGAAGGGATGATGATTGCGCCTTCCATCATTCGGGAATACAAACAAAAACTGGCTGATCTAAAACTCGCAGCGAAGGTAAGAAACCCACAGTCCATGTCCGGTGGGTGGATGCCAGGAAACATTTCCAAACTTCAGGCTGATGATGGTCATGTAAAGCTGATCGAGATGGAAGGGGATCTAATCATTCCCCGCAGTCAGACAGATGCGTTCATTCCGAATTGCATTGTCACGATTGCGATGGGTGCCAACCTTCAAGTCGTCCGTTATCGTGAAAACCCGTACCCGTTCCGTCTATTCCAGACCGGTACTTACCACATGGAAGATAACGGGGTTTATGGGGTTTCTCCGTTAATGAAAGGTCTGCCGATTCAGATGGCAGCGACAGAAGCGATGAATCGCCTGATACAGACCATCACACTGAATACTGAGCCTCCCATCTGGTACGACCCCAATGACCAGTATTGGAGAGCGCAGGGTGGACCCAAAATAGAACCAAGGGCTTTGTGGTCCTCTCTGACAAAACCAGAACCGATTGATATCGGCAATCCTAGTGGGATGATGCAGATTTACTTCGCACTGCTTAAACAGTACGAGGAACTAACTGGTGTTACCGCTCCCCGTCTTGGAGCGCAAACCAAGTCTCACCAGACGGCATTTGCCGTTGATATGGAAGTTACCCGTGGTCAAACCAGAACGGTTGATTACGTCCAATGCTTCACCGAAACCCTGACCAACATTCTCCACATGGAACTGGAAATGTTACGCAGGGGTATGGAAGACACCTCTGTATTTATACCGAAATATGCAGGGTATGTGGACGTTACGAGGGATGCGATACCGGAAGACGCTTACATCGAGGTCTACGGTGCAGCCTCACCAATGGAGAAAAGAGAGCAGGAACAGAAAGAGTTCTCTGCCTTCCAGATGCTTCTACAGCTTGATCCGATGGTTAGGCAGTTGGGTGGTCGAGGTCTTGATCTTGATGCGATCCGCACTGAGTTCATGCGCCGAGCTAACCCAGGAATCAACTTAGACAACCTACTGGAACCAATGGAGCAATCGTTTGAACCTCCCCCCACACCTGAAGGACTTCCTCCAGAACTTGAGGTCGAACCAGGACTTTTCACAACTCCTTGAATCCATCCAACTGACTGACGTACCCCGTTGGACACCGAATTCCACCGATAAAGACAAGTGGATATATGACTCTGGCCGAAGGGACGGTCAGGAATCCTTGATTAACTTCTTACGAGGCAAAGATGACTGAAGAAAATACCAATACTCAGCCCGAAGCTGAAGTTGCGGAAGCTCCAGCAGATGATTTAGACAAGATCCTTTCTGAGTTCGATAGTGCTGTTACACCTGAACCTGATCCTGAACCTTCAAAAGCCCGTATGGATATGGTTGAAGAATTCATTCAACAGCAACAGGCAAAAGAAACCAGAGTTGCAATTCAAGATTCGGTAGAAAAATTTAAGGGCTTCGACTCCACGCTTGCCAACGTGGGAAACATGGCAGTCGAGGGATACATCAATTTAATGGCACAACGGGATACCCGTATTGCCGATGCGTTCCACAAACGGGAAGAAAACCCCGATGCGTGGGGCCGAGTGCTGAAGTCGATGGCTAATGAGTTCAGCAAAGAGTTTAAGGGTCCAGATGCACAAATTACGGAAGACCGTAATGCAATGAGGGCCGCTGTTGAGTCACAACCTGAGACTGTTGAAAACGAAGGTCCAACGGTGCGTGATCTCAACCGAATGAGCGATGCAGAGTTTCTTAGATACAAAGAATCTCTTTCGTAACAACTGCTGTGACCCGTAACCGATAACCGAAAGGCATGAGGTAAAGAGGAATCAGTTGAATATTTTTAACTTCAACTAAAAGAGGAAATAGCCAATGGCTGCTCCAATTACCACCACTACCCAAGTTGCGGGTCCGGTTAATGTGGTGTTCCAAGAAACGCTTCTGCGAAATGCGAAGGCTAAATGCCCGTATTTTGTGGGGAGTGTACCCGCAGAAATAAGGGAGCATAGTGGCTCGTTCACCGCTAAATGGCGGCGCATCGAGAACCTGACTCCTGTCACCGCCGCTCTCGCTGAGTTGACCGGCAACCTGGCTATTCCGGTCAGGGATTCCGTGCAACCCAGTGTGACCGACATCACGAAAGCAGTGTCCAAGTATGGCAATTACATGTTGCTGAACGAGGAAGTTGATGTGGTGAACTTCACTGGTCAGTCTGACAAATTGGTTGAGATTCTTGGCATCAACGCCGGAATGTCACTCAATCGTCTGCAACGTGACGAGATGGAAGACAACGCTACCGCTATTCTGGCGAATGGTGTAGCTGGTGTTGCCAACATCATCACAAAACTGGCTCGTAACGACATCAAGAATGCTGTCAACACCCTGAATCGAAACACGGCAACGAAGTTCTTGCCGATGACTGAAGGTTCGGATCGTGTCGGCACTTCACCAATGCGTGATTCGTATTGGGGCATTTGTCACGTTGACGTAGAGGAAGATATCAGAGACATGACCGGCTTTATCGCGGTTGAGTCTTACGCTTCCCAAACCGCTGTATCGCCCGGTGAGTTCGGGGCGGTTGGTGGTGTGCGTTGGATTTCGACTGAGGAATCCTCAATCGATGCAAATGCTGGTGCCGCAATCGGTGCGTCGGGTCTTCGCTCGACGGGTGGTGTCAATATCGATGTGTACAACTCTGTTGTATTCGGTAAAGACGCTGTTGGATCACTTGGCTTTGGCAAGGAACACATCAAGGAAATTTACACCGCTGGTGACAAACTCCCGTCTGTGTTGCTTATCAATAAAGCGAGAGGTTCATCTGGTGTCGCAGATCCGCTCAACGAACTCAGCACAATGGGTTGGAAGAGTTGGCACGGTGCCAAGATTCTCAACGGAAACTGGATTCGCAACATCAAATCTGGTGCAACCGCTCTTTAAGGGCTAACGGGATAGCGGCCCTTCGGGGCCGCTTTTCCAAAAGGGAGATTCTATGAGTTTTGTTTTTCGTACACCGGAGGTTGATTCTTTAGGTGGTCGCAGTCCTTTAGAAAAAATGCGTCGCCACACTTTGTGGGAAATGGCGCGGGAAAAAGGGTTGCTTGCAGCGGAAGAATATCCGACTAAAGAAGAACTGATTCCGCTGATTGAAGCTGCCCCGGCAGTAGAGGTTGTCAGTTTGGAACGGGCAAAGTCGCTCAGAACATTCGCCCTTAAAAAACTTTGTAAAGATCATGGAATCGATTGCAACAAGACCTCAACGAGAGAGTACATGTTGGGTGAATACGAGAAAATACTAGAGGCTGCGTAATTGGCTTACACCTTACTCGATGCGGTCAACCTGTCATTAAAAAGGGTCAGGGTTATTCAAGGGGATTCGGGAGAACTAACGTCCCTCACTGATTCCGCTCGTCAGGCTGATATCGACATCATGGTACAGGCATGGAATGAAATTATTTCAGACCTGTATAACACCGCACGGCAGCTTCCCTCAGACACAAGCGAGGGAACCATCACGCTCGTTGCGGGAACGCGAGAGTATGACAAAGCCAGTGATGTAGATATTGTTTCCTCTAACACGATGGTCGATCAGACCAACGGGCAGTATCTCTATGCTTATCCAGGCGGTTATGAGGCGATGTTTGTTGAACAGACTCAACCCGCCAATTATACGGGCCTACCGATTTACTGGACGATCAATCCGACCAACGCGAAATTCCGTTTGGATCGATCTCCAACCGCAGATGACGCAGGGAAGGTTTACACGTACCTGTACCGTAAACGTCTTTACATGGACACGGCAGCGGCAACCTTTCCATTTGCCGACAGCGTTGTGAATGACTTGATTCAAGGCGTAAAGGAAGTCTGGAACAGGGAGAGCAAAGAGAAATTCGATATGGTGGCTTATCAGACCAGTATTGCCAGGGCAGCAGTCGCTATCAGCCAAGTCGAATCCAGAGAGAAGTATTAGATGCTCCAGGTTCCACCTCCCGAAGATATTGGGATCATCCTTCAATTTGGGGGTGGTCTTGCAACGGTCAAATCAGAGAACGAGATTAAAGACCGTGAATGTGCCGATGGTGAGAATTATGTTCTTGAGTTGGATAACTCACACTTTCGACCTCGGAAACCTTTCAAGAAGTTAGGCACAGCGACCAACGGCGAGAACATCATGGGCTTTGCCCAACTGGTGACAAAGGCCGATACCATTTCTACACTCATTCAGGCTGGTGATACCGTCTATGAGTGGGATGGTGGGACTACCTTCACCTCAAAGGGTACGGTTAGTTCAGGCGCTAAATTGCGTGGTCCGTTAGAAGCCAACTGGACGATGGACGATAAGGTCATCATCACTGACCTAACCAAGACAGAAGCGATAAAACAGTGGGATGGAACGACGCTTTCAGATGTGTCGTTCTCTGGAGTTTCAGGAACAGTAAAAGCGAAATATTGTTTCGTTGAGAATGAAAGAGCGTGGTTCGGTAACATGACCACAACCTCTGATACACCACAAGTGGTTTGTGCATCTGAAGTCAGCGATTACACAACCATCACGACAGCGAATAAACCGTCTTCTTCGTTAAGTGAAGCTGATCCCTTTTATTTAGTCGCTCCTGATCTACGTCCGATCAATGCGATGGTTCAAGCATTCGGGAAGGTGATCTTTTCAACCCAACGTGGTTCCTTGTTTAACTTCACCGGAACGACTTCAAAAGATTACGCAGTAACGGCTTACTACAACGGTTCAGCCGCATCAGGCGATGAAGCCGTGGTTCATGTTGGTAACGACGTGTATTTCGGCAGAGAAGGTGCGATTGAGTCTCTTGCCGGTATTACGAACATTCAGGAAGCAACGGTTGATGATCTATCGCGCTTTATCGCAGATGAGGCGCAGACCATCGAGAAGTGGCGAATGGTCTATGACCGCAACATGCAGCGGATTTATTGCTTTCCTGATGCTGAAGACAAAATCTATGTTTTCCAAAAAGCACTTTACGACGATGTAGCAAAACATAGTGCTTACCCGATGACGGAGTTTTTATCTCCGTGGTCTGTTTGGAAAACAACCCACTCGGCAGGATTCCAGCCAACCACAGTGTGGAACATGCTCGATCCCGCCACAAAAACAATGGCGGTTTACTTCGGCGATACGTCGGGGAATATTTATAAGTTTGACTCCGACACCTACAACGGTGATGGGGCAACTGGCCCCGCTGATGCAACCGGCGTTGATATTCGGACAACGCGGGTTTCTAAATCATTTAATGCGCCGCCTGGACGGATGTTTGATGTTTCGGGGTGGATAACTTACCGAAAACCGACTGAGGCGGTGGATTTGAGTCTTCGTTTTGAGCATGGGGGTGTTTCCCTGTTCGACCAGGAAATCAACATCTCTATTCCTCCCGCATCAGCAACACCCACGACTTATGGGGGAGCTTTCTACTATGCCGGACCCAGTTATTACGGAACCAGTTTTGAAGGAAGACTCACCCGCCAAAACTACACGGCAGCGGGTCGCTCGTCGCAAGTCCAACTCCGAGTCACCTCAATTGGCAAGCAAGACTTCTCGCTTGCGGAAATCGGCCTCCAGTTCACGGCATAAAGCCCATCCGAAATTAAAACGACTTCTAAAGCGTGGCGGTTACTGGCGACTGCTTGAGGATCGTGATTGGCGTTGGTTGTATGCGGCTTATAAGAAGGGCGGTTTCAAGGAAACCCCTGAAGACTTAACGCCCGATGAATTCATCTTTCACTCACTGGAAGCGTTTGATGGCATTGATCGCATTTATCTCGCAGTCGGTAAAACGAGAAAAGGTGAGATCCCCGTGGGTGTTTCACGGGTAAATGAAAACGGACATTTATTAGAGGTTCATGCCGAATGGTTTCCCTGGGCCTCAGACAGAAACATCATGGAATCGACTGCTCGTTTCCTAGATGAACATCGAAAACAATTCAACATCATTATGCCAACACTAAAACAATATCAAGCCAATCTCGCGTATCACGGAAGGTTGGGTTTGGTTCGTTCTGTAGGAAAGATAGAAAGGTATTTTCCAGATGGAGAGACAGCTTATGTGTTCCAAACAACGAGGACTTAACTGATGCCAATGCTTGCTCCGGTAGCTGCGAGTTGGATTGCCCCCGCAGCCCTTGGCGCATCCACCCTTGCCGGTCTGTATAGCGGTAAGCGTGGGAAAGATGTGCTTCAGGCGGGACAGAAAAGGACAGCAGGATATATGCACCCTGGACTGATGCCTGGGTCAAAGACACCCATGACCTACAAGACCCCTGGTGGCAATTTCAGTTATTCCGGCGGCAATGTGAGAGCCGCAGCTTCTCCCTTTCGTAAATACCTCAAGCGAGATTATGACGACACTCGCGGGATGATGAGTAGAACGAGAGAGCTTGGGCAGTCTGTTGCTCCCGGCATGAGTCAGGTGAGAGCCGCTAGAGAACGTGCGGTTCAAAACGCAATCACACGACGCAGAGGCAATCTTCAAGCGCAGATGCAGCAAAGAAACATGCAGGGCAGTGCGTTCGATCATGCGGGGCGAAACATGCTGGCGATGGATGAAGGGCAAATGATGGGTGAAGCGGGAGCGCAGTCCTTTCTGGATGAGTACGACATGAGCATGAAAAACATCGCGCAAGAAGCCGCACTAGGTCAGCAAGCTACGGCACAGGTTGCAAAAGGTTTGGAATATGACCTTGGTTTGATGGGACAGGTTTTCAAGGGAGCGCGAGATGTTCAGGACTACATCGCCAACATGAACCAGATCATGTCTGGTAACGCGAATGCAATGGCAAAACTGAGAAGCGCACAAGCACAGGGTTACGGTGAGTTAGTCGGTATTGGGTTAGGAAAGTACGACTTACCAGCATGACAAAACAGAGACTAATCAATGGCTGAATACGGAAGTTTTGGATCAGGACTTGCTAGTGGTTATTTAACTTCGTCCAAGCAAAGGCAAGAACAAGAAGCGTTGCAAGCTGCCGCTGATGCTGAACAGGCCAAAACTCAGGTTGAGCGGTCAACGGCGATGATGGAGAAGACCGTTGAGGTTGCGAATGCCTACCGTGAGGCGATTGCGAGGACTCCACCTGGCGCTGAAAGGGAGCGGCTACAAGGGGCGTTAAAGTCAGTTTTGGAAATGGCGGGAGTCTTAAATAATCAACTGAAAGTTGGCACCAAAGGTGCGGTTGATTTCTCATCTGTCCTTGCCGCTGGTGCTGATCCAGCTCTGGCACCACCGAGTCCCATTGTCGAACATAAAGAGGGTATCACTACACAACAGCGTCTTCATTCTGGTGCTGGTGATTTACGCACGTTCAAGAGGGGAAAGAAATACTTAAACAGCGGTAAAGATTTGATTGAGATTGATCTTGATGTTGATGATCCAACCGCAAAGGTAATACACACAGGGTCAGCAGATCAAACTAACGTGGAAAGACTCCAAAGTTATCGCGCAAAGTTAGTAGCGGCTAATCCAAACGATCCGCAAATAGCGGCGGTTGACGATGCGATAAAGAAAGCAACCACGTTCAAACCAGCGGCGGGAGATGCGTTAGCGATACAGCAACTTCAAGATTACCGCGCCACATTACCGCCAGGCGATGAAAGAATACCAGCCGTTGACGCTGCGATAACGAAACTAACAACGCATAAGCCAACGGCACCTCCGAAGACATCACAGTATATTGCTGGCCCTACTACACCTAAAAACTTGCCTAGAGCGATCCAAAGAGATTCTAGTAATCCGGATCACATGGATTATGTTGAACGGAATGGATATATCAAAACGAGTACGGTTCAGCAAACAAGTGGTGGCGCTGAAGGTGGTTTGGAAGGCACATCCGCAAGAGATACTGCTCGTACACAGGTCGATTACCTTTCCTTGGGCGATGAGATGTTGGGCGACCTCATTGGACACCTGGAGCGAGATCCGACCTCTGGTGGTGTAGTTGGCGCACTCAGAAGAATAGGTCAGAAAGTTCAGAGAGGTTTGGGTGAGGTCACTCAGATTGCCGATTTCGGAATTGCTGAAGCTGCAAGAGGGATGATAACCGACCAAATCTCCGCAGATGTTGCTGAAGGTCTTGATTCATCCGATGCGATTGCAATCAGAAAAGAGTTTCTTGATGACCCAACTTTGTCTGAAATTGAGATCCTTGAGAATTCTCTTGCCGCAATCGTTGCGAGGGTTCTGAATCCAAAAGACCGATTATTGAGAGATCAGTATGAAGTGGCTAAGAGCATGGTCAAGGTTACGGGATTCTCTCCTGGTAATTGGTCATCTCAAACGGCATTAGAAAAGTTAAGAAGACTTAGGCAGGATTTACAGGCAAGAAAAGCGTCAATAAGGGGGCGAATTAGTGACACCCCTGAAGAATCCACCACACCAACTGGCCCGACTGTTTTCAACTACGATAGCGAAGGGAACTTAATAGACTGATGGCCGAAAACAAGATAAAGGCTGTCATTCAAACAGAAGAAGGACCAAAAACACTCACCTTCCCGATGGGTACTGCACAGTCAGTTATTCAACGGACTGTAAAGCAATTTATTCAGCAAGATAAGCAACGCATTTCTGAAACCTCTGCCGCTAACCCGCAGGGGGATTTCCCCGTTCCTGATTACCGTAGTGGGTGGGAGAAAACAAAAGATGTAGCTGGTTCGATGTGGACCCCTGAGACTGCTAAAGCAATCGGTGCCACCATTGGAACCGGTATTACGCTGCCAAGCGCGGCTGTTACAGGACCGGCTGGCCCTATCACTGGCAGTGTATT
>CEUY01087610.1_pt1 | contig 13328 bp, 8 predicted proteins | sample 361481 | NCBI WGS metagenome assembly CEUY01 (sample SAMEA2622737, study PRJEB7988) | marine metagenome | isolation source: saline water (ENVO:00002010), including
ACGCGCAGGTAGCCGTTTTTGGTGTCTGTCCAGAAGGGAACAAACAGAATTTGCATTTCCTGTTCAGACAACAATCGCGCTAACTCCGGGAATTCGACGTCGTAACAAATCAGGATGCCGATTTTGCCGAAATCCGTGTCGAAACAACGCAGGTGATTCCCGCCTTTCATGATCCAGTCTTTCTTTTCATGCGGGGTAGGGTGGAGTTTGTACTGGCTCTCAATGGTGCCGTCACGTTTGCACAGGTAACTGACGTTGTACAATTCGCTTTCTTCCGTTACTGGCATGGAACCTGCGATAATGTTTATATTGTAAGACACCGCCAGTCGCGATGTTGCAGTCAGGATTTCCTCGGTATATTCGGCCAGGTGCCAGATAGCATCGATAGACGAGTCTGACGGGCTTAGTCCCATCAACGGCGCATTAAAAAATTCCGGGAACAACGCTATATCACAGCCGTAATCAGACAGAGCATCCACAAAATACTCTACTTGTTGGATTAACTCTTCCACGTTTTCGAAATAGCGCATTTGCCATTGTACACAACCAATTCGCGCACTCGACTTTTTACCGCCGATCAGGTTGGGGTTGCCGGGTTCATAGTAAATGTTGTGCCATTGCAATAATGTGGCATAGCCTTTCGACGCCTTGTCTTCCGGCAAATACGCTTGCATGACCTGCTTAACTTCAAAGCCGTTGGAAAGCTGAAAAGTAAGAATAGGGTCGAAAATGTCCTTGGATTTGACTTGCTCGATGTATTCGTAGGGCGACATCTCACCGGCGTGCTTAGCGTAATTGGGTATACGACCGCCCGCCATAATGGATTTCAGGTTCAGGTTGCGGCACAGTTCCTTGCGCGCTTCATAAAGCCGACGCCCCAGACGCAGCCCTCGGTATTCAGGCGATACAATTACCTCAACACCGTACAGCACATCGCCGTTTGGATCGTGGGTAGTCAGGTAGGCATCACCGGTAATTTCATCGTAGGAATGTTTGTCACCGAACTGGTCGTAATCCACGATAACGGATATAGCAAAAGCTACCACTGTGCCTTTGTCTTCTATACAAATCTGGCCTTCAGGAAACGTATTTACCTGTGCTTTGAAGTTTTTATACGGCCATGCACCGCCCACATGACGGTAAACGTCATCCATCAGCGCCTTAACGTCCTGGTAATCTTCCAGCGTCAGGTTGCGTAGTTCAAAATGATGTTCGGTATCTTCAATACTATTTTCTGCACTCATCGTGTCGACGATCCTTATTACCGCTAATCTGGCTATCAACATAGCATGAAGGTGTCGTGAGCTCTACCGTTAAGCGGCCTGACACCGTTAGAAAAAATTCGCGCTCACAGGTTAAAAAAAACTTGAGTTGCGGAGATTTTGAACATATAAAGCGCGCACAAATTTATTGGATGTTGACACGTGGAAATTCAGGCTGATTTACATCATTTAACAACCGCTGCGATCGACCAGACCGCTGTGTTTTCAGGCATAGCGGAAGACTTAAGTACCAAAGGCTTTAGTATTCAGCACGGGGTGTTATCTCCGGCTTTGTTAGACGCGCTGGTCGCGCAAGCCCAGCAGTTACATCATTATGATCCGGCTGGTATTGGCCGCGAACAGCAGTTTCAGCAAAATCAGTTTGTGCGTACCGATGAGATCAGTTGGATAGATGGTACATTGCCGGCCACAGCAGAATGGCTAGCCTGGAGTAACAGTCTGAAAACCTATCTCAATCGGCAGCTGTTTCTGGGCTTGTTTTCCTTTGAAAGTCACTTTGCGCACTATCCGCCAGGTAGCTTTTATAAAAAACATTACGATGCCTTTCGCGGTGAAGCCAACCGCGTGTTATCTGTCGTGCTTTATCTGAATTCTCAGTGGGGGCAGGACGATGGCGGCGAGTTGGTGATTTACCCGGAAGAACATACAGAAGACACCGTGGTTGTAACGCCTTTAATGGGGACAATTGCGATATTTTTGAGCGAAGAGTTTCCCCATGAAGTGTTACCCGCAACACGAGACCGTTTTTCAATTGCAGGCTGGTTCAGGGTGAATAACAGCACGGCGCAACGCGTAGACCCACCCAGGTAACGGCCGCTCTGCCTTCACACAGTGGGGTGGCTAAAAGCGCAGCTATGCTAATTTCTGCCAATCAGAGTATGGCAGTTTTATGAAAATCGGGATAACATCTGAATTAAATCGGTAAACGAAATGTTTACCCGGCGTATATTCAGCTGAGTATTGGATTTAGCTGGAACGACCAACTCGACAGGGAACGCAACAGGAGTTAAGTGGCAACCTTCATGGAAAAAATCCCATTACCCAAAAGCATCGACGAATTAAAAGTGCTGGTTGTAGACAACCAGGGCCTGATACATGACTTAGTTAATTCCGCTTTAACCGATCTGGGTGTGAAGAAGGTAAGCAGTGCGCAAAATGCCTACCATGCAGTGCGACTGTGTCAGGATGATGTCTTCGATGTTGTTTTACTGGCGTTTAATGTCAGTAACGACAAAGACGGGTTCCATTTGTTCGAAGAACTGAAACACCATCAGTACATCTCAGACAAAACCACGGTTATTTTCCTCAGTGCAGAAACCAACATGGAGTTGGTAAACTGTATTATCGAGTTACAGCCCGATGATTTTTGGGTGAAACCGCTAGCCAGACAGCGCATCCAGCATCGCTTCCGCTACTTAGTCGATATTCGTCGCAAGCTCAATAAACTCATGCACAGTATGGATAACGGCGATTATGCGGCCGCTATTTATCATGCTGAACGCGGGTTGCGTGACAGCAGCGTGGTGGAATACCACCCCAGACTCAAGCGCATGATTGGCGATTGCCTGATTCAATTACGCGATTATATTAGCGCGGAAAAGTACTTTTCCGATTTGAAAGCCGAATACGACCACGCCTGGGTTCATATTGGAATGGCTAAATCCTTGTTCAGACAAGACAAAATTGAAGAAGCTGAGCTGCTAATCGAAGACTTATTGCAGCGCAATGACACAAAGTTCCTGACTTACGACCTGCTGGCGCAATACTATATCGGCAAGGAACAGTTTGACGTCGCGTATGAGCAAGTAAAAGCAGCCAGTAAACTCGCACCGCGTAATATTGAGCGCAATAAAAAACTGTGGGATTTGGCGCGTTTAAATCGTGATAAATACGGACAGTTGGAAGCCGTACAGAATATGGCGAAGTACGCCAAGAATTCCATTCATGATTCGCCTGATCTTACGTTGAATGTGGTTCGCACTATGGTGGATCTAGCGGCGTCGGTGTCCGGGCAGGAGTCTGAAAAGTTGCAGCGCAGTTTGCAAAAGGAACTCGACGAATTAAGTCGCCAGGCCACTACCAGTCAGGCGTTGTCTAATCAGTTAGTGGTGGTAAAAACACGTCTGTGTTGTTTACAACAGCAAAAGCGTGAGGCAGAAAAGTTACTCAAAGAACAACTTGATACCAGCGTGAATATGAACCTGGAAGACAATCTGGATCTCATGAAAGCGTATCACGAGTTGGGCATGAAAGAAGATTGCCTGAGTATACTGGATAAGCTCCGCTCTCAGCTTGCAGGCGATACACTGGCAAGCCAGGTTGTTGATGAGTACCTTAAACGCGAAGAGATTGAGCGACGGGAAATCAAGTTCACCACCAAAGAACTGAAAGACATGGCGGCGGTAAATTATCGCGAAAATCGTATGTTGCCTGCTTACAACAATCTGTGTCAGGCCATGACACTGTCGCCTCACGACAAGTCGATTGCCCTTAGTTTGTTAAAAGTGCTTGTGCAACTTAACAAAAAAGATCCACTGTCAGACGCTCAATATGAAGTAGCATCCAATGCGTCTCGTTTATTACACAGCGGAAAACTGATTGACGCACAACGACAAAAGCGGGATGAATATTTAACGGCACTGGGTATTAACGAAGTACAGCTGTCTGCTATGCCTTAACACACTGCGGCTTGTATTTCGGAACACCTGTTTGCGGAAAGCGAGTCTCGCGCTCTTATTGATTAAATTCTGCACTTATCTTCTTTTTAATAGTTTTTTCTGAATCAACCTTTCAACAAATCCAATTATAAATTTTCCTTTGCAAGGGCTATTCTTGTCCCAAGTCAAACGTTACTGACTTCAAGGCATCCGATAACCTTGAATTTTCGTATCGAACCTACAAGTCAATAGCAGTGACTTTGCACTGTAACAAAGCAGTGCTATTGATTCAGTAAATTGAAATGTAACAACCCTAACTTTTGGAGAAAGTAAATGGCTTTAATCAACACACAAATCAAACCGTTCAAAGCGCAAGCATTCAAAGACGGCGAGTTCGTAGAAGTAAGCAGTGAAGACATCAAGGGAAAGTGGGCGGTATTTGTATTTTATCCGGCAGACTTTACTTTCGTATGTCCAACTGAGCTGGGCGACGTTGCAGACAAATATGAAGAGCTTCAGGCGCGCGGCGTAGAAGTATTCTCAGTATCAACTGACACTCACTTCACTCACGCTGCATGGCACGAAGCGTCAGAAACTATCGGCAAAATCAAGTTTGCAATGATCGGCGACCCAACAGGCGTTATCACTCGTAACTTCGATTGTATGCGTGAAGATATGGGTCTGGCGGACCGTGGTACTTTCGTTGTTGACCCGGATGGTGTTATCCAGGCAATGGAAATCACTGCTGAAGGTATCGGCCGTGACGCGGACGACCTGGTTCGCAAAGTTAAAGCAGCTCAGTACGTTGCTTCTCACCCAGGTGAAGTATGTCCTGCTAAGTGGAAAGAAGGCGAAGCAACACTTGCTCCTTCATTAGACTTAGTTGGCAAAATCTAAGACAGACCAACTACCAACTAGTTAGTCCGTGCGGGCTCAATGCCCGCACATTCCAAGTTTCCAGTTAAGGCAGAAGTTATTATGTTAACGCAAGATATTTTAAATGCATTGAAAGGTTATGCTGCGAACATGCAGAAAACCGTCACCTTTGTGCTACAGACAGGTGAGCACAGCAAGCGTGAAGAGCTGAAGAAGTTTCTGTCTGACGTGGCAGGAATCAGCGACAAGATCCAGTTGGAAGAACGAGATACAAATGGCGTTTTACGCAGCTCTGTTAGCTTCTTACTGGAAGCTGATGGTGAAGATACCGGTATTCGTTTTTCCGGGATCCCAGGCGGACATGAGTTTAACTCATTCGTTCTGGCTATGCTGCACGCGTCAGGCACACCGCTGAAAGTAGACGATAGCGTACAAGGCATCGTAAAAGGTGTGAAAGAAGAACTGAATTTTGAAGTATTTATCAGCCTGAGTTGTCACAACTGTCCGGACGTTGTCCAGGCGTTGAACCAATTCGCGTTGTTAAATCCGAATATCACCAGCGAAATGATCGACGGCGGCTTATACCAGTCATTGGTTAGCGAACGTGATATTCAGGGCGTACCCAGCGTATACCTGAACGGTGAATTATTTGCCAACGGTAAAGTGGACGCCTCAACCCTAATCGACAAGTTGTTAGAGCGCGACCCGTCGTTGAAACAGGCCAATGCTGGTCAGTCATTACCGCTGCAGGACGTTACCGTGATTGGTGGTGGCCCGGCAGGCGTAAGTTCAGCGATTTACAGTGCACGTAAAGGGTTAAAAGTGACTGTGATTGCCGATCGATTCGGTGGTCAGGTAAAAGACACGATGGGTATTGAAAACCTGATTTCAGTACCAAAAACCACGGGCCCGGAGCTGGTGGGTAACCTTGCCGAACACATGAAAGATTACGACATCACGTTAAAAGAACACGTGCGTGTTGAATCTATCGAGAAGGGCAACATTAAAACACTGACTCTGTCATCTGGCGAGCAGATTAAAACCAAGACCATTATTGTGGCTACGGGTGCACGCTGGAGAGAACTGGGTGTGCCGGGTGAGAAAGAAAACATTGGTAATGGTGTTGCGTATTGTCCGCACTGTGACGGCCCGTTCTTTAAAGGTAAGGATGTTGCGGTAATTGGTGGCGGAAACTCTGGTATTGAGGCAGCACTGGACCTGGCGGGTATTGTTAAGTCGGTAACCGTGTTCGAATTTATGCCAACGCTGAAGGCAGACCAGGTGTTAATCAACCAGGCCGAAAAGCGTGAAAATGTCACTATCATTAAGAACTCGGCAACCAAGCAAATTGTTGCAGATAACGGCAAAGTGACAGCAATCGAGTATCAGGACAGAGCGACTGACGAAGTTCACTCATTACCGTTGGCCGGTGTGTTTGTTCAAATTGGATTGGTACCAAACAGCCAGTTCATGAAAGGCGTCGTTGAGTTGACTCAGCACGGTGAAATTGTGGTAGACAACAAATGTAAGACGTCTGAACCAGGTATTTTTGCCGCAGGTGATGTAACGACTGTGCCTTACAAGCAGATTGTTATTTCCATGGGCGAGGGTGCAAAAGCGTCGCTGTCAGCCTTCGAATACTTGCTGGCCCACGAAGTGGAAGACGAAGCTGAAAGTCAGGCCGCATAAGCCCCGCTTAACAACCAGCCAATCTCTATAAACATGGAAAGCCCGGCGAAAGCCGGGTTTTTTATGTTCAGGCTATTGCTTTTCTCAGCAAAACCTCCATATTGCACAAAGAATAACGCGTGAACTTACTCAAAACGACAATGCAAATCACTTCTGTACACACCGCTACAACCTCACGTCGAGCTAACTCGATGTGGGTATGGTTGTGGTGTCTGGTCGTGTTTTCAGGGTTGAGTGGTGTATCTCACTCGGCATCTTATACAGCGGATGCGGCGTTAGTCTCAGGAGAGCAACCTGCAGCCGTTGCAGGTCAAAGAGATAACGGGTTATTCCCTCGAGAGCTCACGCAGCTCATCAGAAGTCAACAATCGGCCAGTGAGCCGGAACAAGGCTTTGCGCCAAAATATCCGGGACAACAAACGATTTATTGGCAGTATGCCGGCTTGGTGTCAGCGTCGTTCGTTGTTGTTAATTCACCAGCCCCGTCTTTATTCTCACGACCTCCTTCACGCGCGCCTCCCATTTGTTAATCAACTAACCATTTTTTTCTGTTGGCATTGCCAACCACAATTTGTTTGATTAACAAGGATTTTCCATGAAAGTTTTTCACCCACGGGGCGTGATATACGTGCTCGTTATTCTCATTGGTTTGCTCAGTGCAATGCCAAATATGTTACCTGCCACCGCGTTGCAGCGCTTACCGGATTGGCTGGCTTCTAATCAATTGTCACTGGGGCTTGATTTACAAGGTGGCTCACATTTATTGCTTGGCGCTGATACCCGCCCGCTTATTGAAAAAACACTGCAAGATACTAAAGAGACGTTCTTGCATGGCCTTCGTGACAAGGGCATTCGCTATCAATCTCAGCCAGTGAATGCTGGTTCTTTTTCAGTCACATTAACTGGTTTGAACGCTGACGCAGACAAAGCCAGCGAGGTAGCCGCTAGCCTGGCTCGGGGGAGCACTGGTGAGAAGCAGTTTGATGTAACTCGTGATCAGCAACACATTACGTTTACCATCACTGAGGAATACAAAGCGAGCCTGGCCAGCGACGCCATTGAACAAAGCCTCGAGGTGGTACGTCGTCGCCTTAACGAGTCTGGGTTAGTTGAGCCCAGTATCACCAGACAAGGCAATGATGGCGTATTAGTGCAAATGCCGGGTGTATCGGATCCGTCTAGAATCCGCGATTTGTTAGGTACAACAGCGCAAATGCGATTTCACTGGGTGACAGACAATGCGTCTTCAGCCAACACTATTGTGTTGCCTAATGCAGAGGGCAACCAGCAGTACAGGCTACAGAAACAAGTCGCGATGGACGGGGAGCATATAAAAGACGCGCAACTGGGCTTTGATCCCAACACCAGTGAACCTGTTGTCACCTTTAAACTGGACAACACGGGTAGCCGTATTTTTGCTGAGATGACCAAAAGTCATATTGGTGTGCCGTTGGCTATTGTGCTGGACAATAAAGTACTGACTGCGCCGGTGATACGCTCAGTTATTGCTGCCGGGGCGGGGGAAATCAGCGGCAATTTTACGCCCTCGGAAGCGAAAGACCTGGCCTTGTTGCTACGCGCTGGCGCATTGCCAGTGCCACTTGATGTCATGGAAGAACGCACGGTAGGCCCGGATTTAGGATCTGATGCTATTGAAATGGGTGTGACTACTGGCCTGATCGGCGCGGCGCTGGTGTTTGCATTTATGATAACGCTTTACCGGCGCTGGGGATTGATTGCCTGCACCAGTCTGGCAATAAACATCGGGCTTATTATTGGGTTACTCAGTGCGTTTGGCGCCACGCTCACGCTGCCTGGCATCGCCGGGATTATTCTGACCATTGGTATGGCCGTTGATGCTAATATTCTCATCAACGAGCGGATAAAAGAGGAGTCTGCGAAAGGAAAGGCTGCGGGCCTCGCTATTCCGGCGGGTTTTGACAAAGCTTACGCGACGATACTCGACTCCAGCTTTACCACACTGATAGCGGTAAGTTTGTTGTTTATGTTCGGCAGCGGGCCGGTAAAAGGTTTCGCGATCACGATTGGTATTGGTATTTTCACCTCTATTTTTACGGCTGTGGCAGTAACCCGTCAAATGATGGGCTGGGCTACGCGCAACCGGTCTCGCCAGGTATTGACCTTTGGGAACAATTGGTTGAATCAATCTGGCCTTAGCCGCATTAACTTTATGCGAGGCCGGGTAGTGGGGTTGGTGGCCTCTGCCATTTTGTCTATCGGGTCAGTTATTTTGTTTGTCCAACCCGGACTTCACTATGGCGTTGATTTTACCGGTGGCACTCTGATTGAAATGCAATCGTCGACGTTGTCTGTCGAGCAGGTGCGAGACAGTCTCGCAGAGTATCAAATAGAAGGTGCCAGTATTCAGGAGTTCGGCGAGCCCGGAAACTACCTGATTCGGGTGAGCCAACAAAACAGCGATGCTGGCAATACCGTGAATCTGGTGAAAAATGCGATATCGGCCAAAGACAGTGCGGCTAGCTATCCCAAAGTTGATATGGTTGGCGCCAAGGTAAGTGGCGGGTTTGCCGATGCCTCTATTCTTGCAGTGCTAATAGCTGGGGGCGGTATTCTGCTTTATCTGTGGCTGCGTTTTGAACAGCATTTTGCGCTGGCGGCAACCGCCACCATCTTGCTGGATTTAACCAAAACCATTGGCTTTTTTGCCCTCACCGGACTCGAATTTAATTTAACGGCCGTGGCGGCCATGTTGGCACTGATAGGCTATTCCATTAATGACAAGGTTGTGGTGTTTGACCGTATTCGCGAAGGTTTCAGGGCCAATCCGGACAAGCCGCTACTCGAGGTATTAAATAGTAGTATCGGCGCTACGCTGTCCAGAACCGTGTATACCTCTGCGACAACATTCCTGGCCTTGTTACCAATGGGCATTGCAGGCGGGGCAACGGTAAGTAGTTTCGCTTTACCTATGTTGTTTGGCATTGTGATTGGTACCAGTTCGTCGGTATTTATAGCTTCGCCCATATTGTATTACCTGGGGCGCCGACGGGAACAACGTGGTTTACCGCAGTTAAAACCAACTGCTGAGGAAATTCGCGCTTCATTGGCGCATATTCCATAGTGGGCGAGTACTTGTTTAGCTGTCTGCGTGAAGAGCAGGGAGGCGTCTTTGCACAATTTGCAAAGACGCCTCCGGCCAGAAATTACTGGGCGGTTTCCGCTTCGCGGATGAAGCAGAATAAGTCGTCTTTCAATTGAACGCGTTCGTTCTTCATGTCGAGAAGCACTTGATCTGTGGTCGGCTGCCCGTTTTCTTCTAGTTTTCGGATGTCGGCGTCGAGATTGTTATAGCGTTCAAATAATTTCGCAAAGTGACGGTCGTGCATTTTCAGATGACGAATGGTGTGCTGGTGGTCCGGGAATTCGTGTACCAGATCGTGTTTTTCAATATTCATAACTGCCTTTCTCAATAGTCACAGTGTTTATTCACTATGACTATTGTAAAAAGCTTTGCTGCCCAATGCCTTGATGCAAATCATATTTACGAAGCAGGGCACAGAGAGAGGGTGAGAGGTCAGGCAACAATACGCGCTTGTTCTACCAGGTAATCACATTCAGCCAACCAGTTGAATCCCTGTTCTTCAGTATAAAAATGACGGATCACATGGCTGGTGTCCTGTTCGTCCATCATTCGGTTTAACTGATAGCTTTTCAGCGCATCTTCTCTGTAGATACGCACTGAGTGGGTCATTTTATGATTGACCGCCCAGGTGAGCATGTCATTGATAGGTTGTTCACAGTCCGGCGTGGATAACACCCAGTCATCAAAGAACACTATATGCGCCCATGGCGCGTGGTAAAGGTAACGGGCGGTTTCTTTAAATTCCGCAATAAACTGTCGAGCGATAACCGCATTCCAACTACCGTAGCAGTGGATAATCATTACCTTATTGTCCACCCTGATTGAATACTTGCCCCAAATCATAATTATTCCATTTATTACAACAAATCGCTTATACGCAAAGTGTAGCTGAAAGTTCAGTGTCTGCTACTGTTTGTGGATACGCGAACTTTATCGTGTAACGTTTGGTTTCCCTTTGCCACCTTTCCCATTTGAAGCGGCTTTTCCGCCTTTTTGGGTTTTGGGACGGTTGTATTTACCGAAGCCGGTGTGCTTTGTCATAGCGCGTTCGCCTTTGCGCCCTTTAGGTGCACGTTGACGCTTTTCTTCAGCTGTTTCCGGTGGCACCAGGTGCTGAGGGCCGCGACCGATTAGGTCCTCTCTGCCCATGTTAATCAAGGCTTTGCGGATTTGGGCAAAGTTCTTCGGGTCGTGATAACGCAGCATGGCCTTGTGCAAGCGGCGATGGATTTCACCTTTTGCAGACGTGACTGACTCACTGTCTTTAGTCACCTTACGCAGGCTGTTTACCTCGGTGTGGTACAAGGTTGTCGCCGTTGCCATCGGTGAAGGGTAAAAGTTCTGTACCTGATCCAGCTTAAAGCGGTTTTCTTTTAGCCAAATTGCCAGCGCCAGCATGTCTTCATCACTGGTGCCCGGGTGTGAGGCAATAAAATACGGGATCAGATATTGCTGTTTACCGGCTTCCTGAGAGTATTTGTCAAACAGCTCTTTAAACCGGTAATAGGTGCCCATGCCCGGCTTCATCATTTTGCTTAGCGGGCCATCTTCTGTGTGCTCAGGCGCGATCTTCAGATAACCACCAACATGGTGAAGGGCCAATTCTTTTACGTAGTCCGGATCTTCGATTGCCAGGTCGTAGCGAACACCTGAAGCAATCAGGATTTTCTTAATCCCCGGTAACTCTCGCGCCCGGCGATAAAGATTGATCGTAGGCGTATGGTCGGTGTCCATGTGCGCACAAATACTAGGGTACACACACGATGGACGACGGCAGGTTGCTTCAGCTTTAGGGCTCTTACAACGCAAGCGGTACATGTTGGCTGTCGGGCCGCCTAAGTCAGAAATTACGCCGGTAAATCCAGGCACTGTATCGCGAATTTGTTCAATTTCACGAATGATCGAGTCTTCCGAACGGCTTTGAATGATGCGTCCTTCGTGCTCGGTAATAGAACAGAACGTACAACCACCGAAACAGCCTCGCATGATATTGATTGAGAATCGAATCATGTCATACGCGGGGATTTTCGCCTTGCCGTATACCGGATGAGGAATGCGCTGGTAAGGTAAATCAAAAACCGCATCCATTTCTTCTGTCTCCAGCGGCATTGCCGGTGGATTGATCCAGATGTGGCGGTCGCCATGACGCTGCATCAGTGCACGGGCACAACCGGGATTGGTTTCCTGATGCAAAATGCGGTTGGCGTGGGCATAAAGCACTTTGTTGTCGCGGACTACCTCAAAGGCAGGCAGTTTTACATACACGTGTTCCCAGGGCTTGCGACGCTCAGCCGGTTGCACCACGATGGGTTTGGCTTCGTTTGCAGTCGAAGCGGCTTCTTTGTTTTCGTTGTTGCCGTCGCAATCCGGTTCCATTATGTACGGGCTTGGTATCGGGTCGATTTTGCCCGGACGATCCAACGAGGTTGAATCGACACCTTGCCATTCCGGCAGGGCCTGTTTCACAATAATCGCGGTGCCACGTACATCGGTAATGTCGGCAATATTTTCCCCCGCAGCGAGGCGGTGAGTCACTTCCACAAGCGGACGCTCGGCATTTCCGAACATCAGCAGATCCGCTTTTGCATCGAACAACACAGAACGGCGGACTTTTTCAGACCAGTAGTCATAGTGCGCAATACGGCGCAAACTGGCTTCGATACCACCAATAATAATAGGGACGTCTTTGTAGGCTTCGCGGCAACGCTGGGAATACACCGTAACTGCGCGATCCGGTCGCTTGCCGCCTTCGTTGTTTGGCGTGTAAGCGTCATCGTGACGAAGCTTTTTGTCAGCCGTGTAGCGGTTTATCATGGAGTCCATGTTGCCCGCCGTTACACCATAATACAGGTTCGGCTTGCCCAACTTCATGAAGTCGTCTTTGTTCTTCCAGTCGGGCTGCGCAATGATACCAACGCGGAATCCATGAGCTTCCAGCAGACGACCAATGATCGCCATGCCAAAACTGGGGTGGTCGACATAGGCGTCGCCAGTGACCAGAATAATGTCGCAGCTGTCCCATCCCAATTCGTCCATTTCTGCACGAGACATAGGTAAAAACGGCGCACTGCCGTAACAATGTGCCCAGTATTTAGGGTAAGAGAACAGGCCGCGCTCAGCCTTAATGGTTGCTTGCATGGTATCTTCAGGAAAGTTAAAACCCGCTTAGTATAGCAAATGCGGCGCTGGGGATATAGCGTTGTGGTGTTCTGTACGGCAAGTTTGGCAAGGATTGCCCGTTAAGCCGGAATGACAGGGTAGAACCGGCAGTGGATTGCCGGTTCATTGCGGTAACTTACACCCAATTCAGGCAACGGTATTCACACCAATGCTGCCGGTTAATTTGTCCAGTAAGGTTTGTTGTGGCGACTGAGTAGTTTCTACTGCCTGGTAGGTTTGTGCTGCGACAGATTCACTGTTTTCTGAATCGTCAGTCGCACTTTGTCGCTGTTGAAATGCATCGTGTTTAGCCTGAAAAAATTCAGCTAAATCAATGTCGTTTTCCTGAGCATACTGTTGCAGGGAAGCCGGCGCCATCGCCGCAACTTGTTCTGCGTCGAAGGTGCCGCTTTGTTCCATTGCCATAATGTCATGCATAAAGCTTTGCACAGCCTCATCATCACGGCTCTGGTTCATGAAGTCTGACAATTCGTCTTGTGCAGGTGGCTTGGGCGGCGGGGGCGGTTTAATTTGATTTGT
>CEUY01081291.1_pt1 | contig 13299 bp, 4 predicted proteins | sample 361481 | NCBI WGS metagenome assembly CEUY01 (sample SAMEA2622737, study PRJEB7988) | marine metagenome | isolation source: saline water (ENVO:00002010), including
GCGACGTCTGGTCCCCGCAATTGGATGCGTCTCTACCATCCCATTCTCGGAGCGTACAAGCATTTCAGGAGAGGCTCCTACTATTGAATAATCCTCTATTTGTAAAAAATACATATAGGGGGAAGGATTTATTGCTCGCAAGGAACGATAGAAATTAAAAGGGGCTGACTTAACTTTTATTGCAAGCCTTTGGGAAGGCACTACTTGTATTATATCGCCCGCAACTATGTACTCTTTCGCGCGATCAACCATCTCATGGTACTCAGCTTTTGTCTTATTGGACTGAAGATGAAAATCCATTGCATCCGGATTAGACATTTGGCCTGGGAAAATATGATTCTCATCCGAAGGCAAAGGACTATTTAATCTCTCAATTAGTTCGTCGATCCGATCTATTGCGGATTCATAAGCTTTACTGGGATTATCTTGAATTCTTGCGATCGCAATAACTTTTATTTTATGCGTGACATGATCAAAAATTAGCAAAGAATCCGTAAAAAAGAATACTGATTCAGGGATAGAATATGCTCCGGAGCTAAATGTATCTACTGTGGGCTCAAAATGACGAATTGTCTCATACGATAAAAATCCCACTGCTCCACCTACAAATGGAGGTAAACCCTCTATCTCTGCAATTTTATGGCGGCTTAATTCTGCTTCTATTTCGCAAAGAGGATCAACGTTTTGAGAATCCATATCCGTCTTGAGAATCTTGTAAGGGTTTGTCCCCATGAAGCTATAGCGCGCAAGCCGTTCACCTCCTTCCGCACTTTCTAAAAGAAAGGAATTTTGGCGGTTGGAACCCTGCGTTATTTTTAAATATGCGGAAACCGGCGTTTCAAGATCAGCTAAGACTTCTTTGTATACCGGTATAAGGGTATAACCTTCTAAGCCTAGCTTTAAAAATTCGTCAATTGAAATAGAATATTGCGTCATACTTAGTCCAGGGATACTACTAGCAAGTCTAATTCTAACCTATTGCGCGAGGAGTACTCGCTTTTAGAAGAGCGTCTCTCTTTGCTCGTTGCTGCTCTCTAGGAAGAGGAGGAGCAACATGCGGAAGTGGCGAAATTTTACGGAATTTTGGTAAGTAGATTGACCAGTTAGCTAGAATTTCATCTGCTCTTTGGCTATGTGTGAGTTCAGCATGTCGCGAAACAAGGGCATACAACAAGTCTTCATCATCGGCGTCAGAAATGGTTGTGGCACCAACCATTTCAGGATTTATATTGTGCTGTAACTCTTCATTCAAATCCAAAACATACACGATGCCGCCAGACATCCCTGCACCAAGGTTCCTGCCAGTAGAGCCTAGAATCACTACCACTCCGCCCGTCATATATTCACAAGCGTGATCCCCTGCACCCTCGACTACACTCCAAGCGCCCGAGTTCCGTACTGCAAAGCGTTCTCCCGCAATACCTGCTGCAAACATTCTCCCGCCTGTAGCTCCATATAAAACCGTATTCCCTAGGATCACATTGTCATGAGCGTGGAATTTTGCTTTTGAAGAAGGCCTTATAACCAATTCGCCCCCATGCATACCTTTACCAACGTAGTCATTTGCCTCTCCTTCTAAAAGCAGATGCATGCCGTTGATCAAAAAGGCACCAAAACTTTGGCCAGCAGAACCTGTGAGCCTCATTTCTATACTATTTTCAGGCAATCCTTCATCGCCATGTATTCTTGCTATCTCGCCTGAAATTCTAGCTCCCACAGTTCGGTGTACGTTGCGTATTTCATGCTCGATTTTCACGGGTTCTTTCAATGTAATTGCAGACTTTACAAGTGGCATTAATTTGTCATCAAGAATTTCATCACTCTCGTCATCATTGCGCTCAATTATTTTAGTCCTTGGCTTGCTTCCGGAAGGGTCAGGAACCGCGAGCAATTTAGATAAATCAACCAAATTTGCTTTTTCATTACCCAGAATATGCTTTTGGGAAAGCAAGTCAGAGCGCCCTATCATCTCTTCTACCGTACGAAACCCAAGCTGAGCCATCAATTCGCGCAACTCTTCAGCTACGTAAAAGAGATAGCGAATAAGCATCTCTGAACTACCCCAGAACTTTTTACGCAAGTCCTCATCTTGGGTCGCGACCCCAACAGGGCAAGTATTCAAATGGCACTGACGTGCAACCTGACAACCAACAGCAACCATTGCCTGAGTGCCAAATCCAAATTCTTCGGCACCAAGAAGCGCAGCGACCGCAACATCTCTACCGCGCCTGAACCCGCCATCTGTTCTTAATGTAACGCGACCACGGAGATCGTTCATAACCAAAATTTGGTTAGCTTCCGCCAAACCTAATTCCCATGGAGAGCCTGTATATTTTATTGAAAGCCAAGGTGACGCGCCTGTTCCACCATCGGCGCCTGAGATCAATACGTAGTCTGCGTACCCTTTTGCCACTCCTGCAGCAACTGTACCAACCCCGGCTTCAGCAACAAGTTTTACAGCTACAGTAGCTCTTGGATTAACTATCTTAAGATCGTAAATTAGCTGTTTAAGGTCCTCTATCGAATAGATATCGTGATGGGGTGGGGGTGATATAAGAGGAACACCCGGCTGCGTCTGCCGTGCACGTGCAATAATTTCTGTAACCTTATGACCAGGGAGCTGCCCACCTTCACCTGGCTTAGATCCTTGAGCCATTTTAATTTCTAAAACCTCAGCCATTGCCAAATATTCAGGAGTGACGCCAAAACGACCTGAGGCTATTTGTTTCATTTTGCTGCCGGTTTGTTCTCCGTTTCGAAGCTCTCTAAATCTTCTGGGATCTTCTCCCCCTTCTCCACTCCCGCTTTTACTACCAATGCGATTAAATGCAACCGCAATGGCTTCGTGCGCCTCTATGCTAAGCGCTCCGAAGGACATTGAGCCCCCATTAAATCTTTTGACGATTTCTTTCGCCGGTTCAACTTCCTCCAGAGGGACAGGGGTTCCTTGAGGTTTAATTTCCAGTAAGTCCCGTAACGCAATGGGATCGGTATTGCCGATTTGTTCGAGGTAGTTATTGTAGCCATCGCGGCCGGTCCCATTTTCTTCGAGCGACTTGTGCAAAGTTCTGACACTTATTGGGGAAAAAGCATGAGGCTCGCCATTTCTTCGGTATCGGTAAAACCCAAAGTCATCAAGTTTTAATTGATCCTCAGCCGCAAATCCTGACTGATGAAGCGCTATAGTCTCCCGAGCAATTTCATCAAACCCGATCCCTGCAACTGGGGAAGTGGTACCAGAGAAACAGTAATCCACTACCTCTTGATCTAATCCAATTGCTTCAAAAATCTGAGCCCCGTGATATCCCGTAACAGTAGAAATCCCCATTTTCGACATTATTTTTAGAAGCTGCTTATTGATGGTTTTTATGTATGTCGCAAGAGCTCTATCTTCTCCCAGTTCTTGATCATGCCCTTGTTCTATTAACTCTTTAATAGTGTCAAATGCCATATAGGGGTTGATTGCACTGACTCCATAACCTATCAGCAGTGCAAACTGATGCATTTCTCTTGCATCTGCAACTTCAGCAATCAAAGATGCCTGCAATCGTTTTCTAACTTTAATGAGGTGATGATGTACTGCACCAGCAGCAACAAGCATAGGAATAGCAGCGAAATCCTTATTGACCCCTCTGTCACTTAAAATTATTAGCTCTTTACCTTGATCTATCGCCGTTTCAGCGCCTTGGCATATTTGTTCAATCGCATTCTTAAAACCATTCGAACCTTTACCTACGGAGAATAGGGTAGGTATTGTGGCTGTGCTCAGTGAGGTCCTATCTGTCTTGATTGCACTCAATTCCTCGTTCGTGAGAATTGGCGAGCTCAATCGTATAAGTGCTGCATGATCTTCCGTATCCGATAATAAGGATTTGCGAGCCCCTAAATACGTAAATAGAGACATAACTAAATGTTCTCGGTACGAATCAATAGGAGGATTCGTAACTTGAGCAAACCGCTGGCGGAAGTAGCTGTATATTAACCTTGGCTTGGTTGCCAAAACGGACAAGGGCGTATCATCGCCGAGGGAACCCACCGGCTCAACTCCCTCAAGGTATAGAGGCCGCAGTATTAAATGTGCCTCTTCTGTCGTATAAGCAAAGCTCTTTTGAATAGCCTGTAGATCTGCACCCGCAAAGGTTTTTTCCTGTTTTTTAGTTTTTAAGCCATCTATTGAAATCATTTTATTCTGAATCCAATTACCAAACGGCTGTGCAGCAGCAAGCGAAGCCTTTATTTCGTCATTCTTAAGAAGCTTCCTATTAACCGTATCAACCGCAATCATTTGGCCTGGGCCCAACCGTCCTTTTTCAACGACTTTGGCATCGTCTATAGTCGTTGCCCCTACCTCGGAAGACATCACAAAATTGTTATCTTCATCAATCTTGTACCGTGCAGGCCTTAACCCATTCCGGTCTAATACGGCTGCAGCAGTAATCCCATCCGTAAATGAAACTGCCGCAGGGCCATCCCAAGGCTCTGTAAGACATGCACCATACTCATAGAAAGCGCGGAGAGCGGGATCCATATTAGGCATATTTTCCCATGCTTCAGGGATTAAAACCGCCATCGAATGCAAGAGTCCCCTACCTGAAAGCGCTAAGAGTTCTAATGCATTATCTAAGCTTGCTGAATCACTGAAAGCTTCTTGAATAACCGGGAAAATTTCCGCAGCTTCGTTACCCCATATAGACTCTTCGAATTCACGCGCACGCATCCACCCACGGTTACCTTCAAGCGTATTAATTTCACCATTATGAGCTAGCATCCTGAATGGTTGCGATAATTCCCAATTGGGGAATGTATTAGTGCTGTAACGCTGGTGGAGCAAGGCAATTGCCGTTCGAAAGTTCTTGTCAGCAAGGTCGATGTAAAACTCTTCTAGCTGAGGCGCTACTAATAGTCCTTTATATACAATAGTGCGGCAAGATAGCGATGCAATATAGCACTCGATTTGATTTGCAAGAAACGCTCGTTCTGCAATTTTCCTTGCGACAAAAAGCTTGCGCTCAAACCAAATAGGATCGTGAGAATGGGGAGAAGACACTAAGATATGCTCAATTTGAGGCAAAGTAGCCAATGCTTGCTCGCCGAGAATAGATTCATCTACTGGAACTGGTCTCCATCCAATAATATTTAAGCCCCTACTGGATATAGCTTCCTCTACTATTTTGCGAGCTCTAGGTTGATCACTCTGAGGAAGGAAAATAACACCTACGCCCAGATCTCCATCATTCTTTATATCGGCTTTAAATTTTTTAGCAGCCGGTATAAAAATCTCTGAAGGAATCTGGGTAAGAACTCCTGCCCCATCCCCTGTCTTTGCATCAGAAGAAACTGCCCCTCGGTGAGTTACATTAACAACAGTCTCCAATGCTTTATCTAAAACATCACGACTCCTTTCACCTGAGATGTTGGCAACAACACCGACCCCACAAGCATCGTGCTCGTACTTGGGCGAATATAATGTCCCTTTTGATTTTGGATAGTTCAAAAAATACTCCGAGCTAATCAAGCCTCGCTACAAATTCGGCAAATACCTTTTTAGTTCGTAATCAGTAACTGCTGACCGATAACGATCCCACTCAATCCGCTTATTCTGCATAAGAGATTCATACGTATAGTCGCCTAGTGCAAGACGTAGCACATCACTAGTTTCTGCTAGTTGCAAGGCCTCGTATAAACTTCCTGGAAGATGGCGGATCCCTTTATTTTTCCGTTCAGCCTCCGTCATTTCATTAACATCCATGTCTGCAGGTTGTACTTCAGGATATTCCTTGATTATACCCTCGAGACCGGCCGTCAGCATTGAAGCAAACGCCAAATAGGGATTGCAAGCCGGATCTGGCTGGCGAAATTCTATTCGCACCGAACTTTCTTTCCCCGGTCTGTACGCAGGAATTCTAATTAAATCGGACCTATTCACTGGGGCCCATGTAGTAAATGACGGAGCTTCAAAGCCAGGAACTAAGCGCTTATACGAATTAACCCATTGATTGCAAACGCACGCGATTTCAGGAGCATGCCACAAAAGACCTGCAATAAATTTTTGAGCAACTGCGGATAGTTTAAATTCAGCAGAAGAATCAAAAAATATATTTTCTTCTCCTTTCGAAAGAGACATGTTTACATGCATGCCATTGCCATTCTGGCCTTCAAAGGGTTTGGGCATAAAGGTAGCGTAAACACCACGGCTCATTGCAACTTCTTTGACAACTTGCCTGTACGTCATCACCGTGTCGGCCATAGTAAGTGCATCTGTATGACGCAGATCAATTTCATGCTGGCTATTAGCTACTTCATGATGGCTATACTCTACCGGAATACCCATCTCTTCTAAGGACAATACGGTCTCACGTCGGAGGTCAGATGCGGTATCCAGAGGCGTGGTCAGATCAAAATACCCTCCCACATCAAGAGGGGTCGGATCATCCGCAGACTTCAGATAAAAATGCTCTAGCTCAGGACCGACCTGAAATTCGAAGCCCAATTCTGCAGCACGTCCTAAAGCAAGCTTCAAAACATGCCTAGGGTCTCCTTCAAATGGTTCTCCGGTTGGTCGAAGAATATCGCAAAACATTCTTGCAACTGCATTTTGCCTCGGTCTCCAAGGAAGAATAGAAAATGTCGTAGGGTCAGGCATTGCCACCATGTCACTTTCATCGCGGCGAGCAAAACCTGCGACCGTAGAACCATCGAAGGACATGCCTTTTTCCATTGCACCTTCAAGTTCAGCGACCGTTATAGCAAACCCCTTTAAGTTACCTAAAATATCTGTAAACCAAAGGCGAATAAATTTAACGTCGTTCTCTTGTGCACTCCTGAGAACATACTGTCGTGCTTCTTCGTTATTATTATCAGCGGCCATCGGCCCCCCGTAACTTCCCAACCAAATAAGAAAACCGGGGCGACGCCCCGGCGGCTATAAAATCCTAGGAGATTGTGAAACTTGTGTCAATTATTTTGTGATATTTTTCACGACACTGAAGTTGCTGATGATTTAATCAAGCCCAAAGAGCTCTGCGCGGCAGCTAGCCTAGCAACAGGCACCCGGAAAGGAGACGCGCTTACATAGTTCAAGCCAAGCTCATTGCAAAATGCAATGCTTAAAGGATCACCTCCATGCTCACCACAAATCCCAATTATGAAATCGGGGTTTACCTGCCTAGCTTCGTAAGTTGCCATAGACATTAGTTTGCCAACCCCTGGAACATCAAGGCTATTAAATGGATTCTTGGGAAGAATGTCTGTATCAACGTAATGATTCAGAAATTTACTTTCAGCATCATCTCGGCTAAATGCAAAGGTCATTTGCGTCAAATCATTAGAGCCGAATGAAAAAAATTCAGCCTCTAAAGCAATCTCCCCTGCAGTGAGTGCCGCCCGAGGTACTTCGATCATTGTTCCAAATAAATATGAGACTTTAACTCCTAGTGCATCTCTAGTTCTACTTGCCATTTCTCGTAGCCGTGGACGCAGCCATTTCAACTCATTAACATGCGAAACAATAGGAATCATTATTTCCGGTGAAACGTCTAACCCTTCTTCCTTGAGTCTACAAGCGGCAGTTACGATCGCGCGGACCTGCATTTCGTATATTTCAGGCATCGTTAAACCTACTCTGCATCCTCGATGACCGAGCATAGGATTAGACTCATGAAGCTTTTCCACAAGTTCTAGCATTTCTTCTTTCTCATCAAGCAATCGATGGAGCTTCTCTTCACTCAAGACATCCACATGATCAGCGTGTTCGGAAAGCCAATCTACTATTTTCTCACCTGATGGAACCTTTATTAAATCGCTAGCAGCCTTATTCAATATGTCTCTGCCCCGTTCAACCCAGGCTGAAGCTTTACCCTCTCCTTCTAATCTGCGCTGTAAGTCCGAAACTTGGTGCAGCAAGGATTCATAGCTAGGTAAAAATTCATGTAAGGGAGCGTCTAATAATCGAATTACAACAGGTAAGCCTGCCATTGCCTTGAAAATGCCATAAAAGTCACCTGTCTGGAAGCTCTCTAATTTGGATAATTCCTCATGGAAATTTATTACAGCTTCAGAATTATCAATTTCTTCATTTGCAATTTTTAGTTTTTTCTGTAGTACGTGGCGTTCTGATGCTGGTGCATCTTGAAGAAGATGCTCGATTGACTTTGCATGATCAATTAGCTCTGAAGCTTCGGGTCCAATCGCTAGCAATTTTTGTATGTGTGGAAGCCTTTCTTCTGCAAAAAACATATGCTCTGTTCTGCAAAGACCTATTCCCTCGGCTCCATTGGCTCTTGCAAGAGAAGCATCCTCAGGCGTATCAGCATTCGCCCAAACTTTTAATCTCCTTGCGCTATCGGCCCAGCTTAGAAGCTCATTTAATTCTTCTAGATCCTCTGATAAAGGTGCTATTGTATCGATTAGTCCTAAAAACACTTCACCGGTGGCCCCATCAATACTGATGAGATCACCTTCTTTAATTAATTTCCCGCGTGACGTCGCAGACATCCCATCTTGTTCAAAATGTAATTCTTCACAACCTACTACGCACGGCTTTCCTAGACCTCGTGTCACCACCGCAGCATGACTCGTCATGCCTCCTCTGCTAGTAAGGACACCTGATGCTTTAATTATTCCATGCACATCATCAGGATTTGTTTCATGGCGTACGAGAATAACCTTCTCCCCAGAATCTGCCTTCAAAACTGCCCTATCAGGATCCATAACGGCAATCCCTGAGGCTGCCCCTGGGGACCCTCCTACTCCGACTGCAAATAAGTCTCCATTTTTCATTGAAGCTTGCTTTGCAGTAGGATCAAAATGGGGCATTAATACTGCAGAAACCTCAGATGCTTCAATCCTTCCAAGTGCTTGCTCTCTGGAAATTACCCCTTCATGTACAAGCTCAACTCCTATTCGGACAGCGGCGGGAGCAGTTCGTTTAGCTGCTCTAGTTTGCAGGATGTATAACTTGCCACGCTCTACGGTAAATTCAATATCTTGAACATCTTTGTAATGCTGCTCAAGCAGTCGCGCCGTCTGCTCTATTTCTTCAAATATTCTGGGCCAAGTGTCCTTGAGGCTTTCTATCCTATGAGGAGTCCTGATACCAGCAACAACATCCTCGCCTTGCGCGTTGGGTAAAAATTCACCATAAAGCATCTTTTGACCCGTTGCGGGGCTTCGAGAAAAAAGAACCCCTGTTCCACTATCGTCACCTAAATTGCCGAAAACCATTGCCATGATTACACAAGCAGTCCCGACGTCATGTGAAATACCTTGAAAATCTCTGTAAGTAATAGCGCGAGGGTTATTCCAAGAATCAAAAACGGCATCAACTGCTGCTTTCAGTAATTCCCAAGGATCTTGTGACAGTTCACTACCCGTATCCTCTTTTATTACGTTTTTAAATTCAGAGATTAGCCCTTTGAGCGCATCGGGCTGGAGTTGGTAGTCAAATTCAACCCCAAGTTTATTTTTTGTTTCCTCTAAAAGTTCTTCAAATCGATGTTTTTCTATGCCGAGCACAACATTACCGAATCCTTGAATAAGCCGACGATATGCATCCAAGGCCGGCCGTTCGTCACCCATCATCTCAGCTACGCCTTGAACAGTGCTATCTACAACTCCCATGTTGAGAATGGTGTCCATCATGCCTGGCATCGATACTGGGGCTCCGGAGCGAACAGAAATAACCAATGGCGCGTTAGGGTCGCCAAATTTTCGGCCTGTCTGTTCTTCCAAAATGCTTACATGGCGTACAATTTCGTCCCATAAACCTGAAGGAAATTGATGGCCTAAACGAAAATACTCTAGTGATGTTTCAGTAGTTATGACGAAACCAGGAGGAACTGAAATTCCTATCCTAGCCATTTCACTTGCGTGAGCCCCTTTTCCACCGAGAAGATTCACCATGCTGGCTCCGCCCTCCTGGAGGCGGTATATCATCTTGCCGACCGAAGTGGTCGTCATTAACTAGGCTCCTTAAAATATGTTTTCAGCATCAACTTACGAGTGTCCATCGCCATATTTTGACTACCGACGACGGCAAAAGATGCTAGCACTATCGATGCCCGCAGTCTAGCGCCGTACAGTGAAAATAGAAAAGCACTTTCGCATCACCTCTTAATCATTATTGGCTGAATATTCCCCGCGATAATTGGGAGGTAGTAGCTGCGCAATACTGCGCATAACGAGTTCTGTGTTGTGCGTAAGTACGGATCGCTTCAATTTCGTATCGCGTGCTTCCAAGTAAAATGGCTCACCTATAAAAACTTTTACCTTTTTGAAATGGAATGGAATCCTAATAACCGACGTAATACTTTCAGTTCCTGTAATTCCCACCGGCACAACAGGAACTTTCGCTTGCATAGCAATATATGCAATCCCGTCATTTCCTTTACTTAAATGTAATGGGCTTCTAGTTCCTTCTGGAAAAATTAATAACGCATGACCTTTCGTTAAAATAGCTTGGGCCCATTTAATTGCCTCGATGTCTACTCCCGTCCTGTTAACGGGATAGACGTGTAAGGCACGTAGAATGTGTGAAATTGCTCTGGTTTTGAAAAGGCTCTTCTTAGCCATAAAAAAGACTGGCCTGTTAATGGAGTAAACAACGAGAGGAGGATCAGCAATGCTTTGATGGTTGCACGCAATTATGAATCCTCCTTCTCGAGGAATGTGGTGCCTCCCTATTACTTGCACTTGACCAAATATTGGAAGAAAAATAAACGAAAGGATTCGGCCTAGTCGGTAGAGTAAATCCAATCAGCCTCCTTCCTCTATAGTAAAAGCTTGGAGGATGTGGCCAACTACGCCCTCAACATCGTTCTCGCCAGTCGGTATTACTACTGACCCTTCTGCAACTCTAAGCGGTGCTTCATCCCTCTCAGAATCTAAGGTGTCCCTTGACTGTAGGTTTAACTTGATGCGTTCCCTAGAAAGCTCAGCCCCTTTGGCTTGAACTTCAGTAAATCGACGGCGAATCCTTTCATCTAAAGAGGCTTCAAGGAAAATTTTTGCCGCATTAGGAACAACTATGGTCCCTATATCCCTGCCAACCATTACGACGTTTCCTTCCTCCGCTATACCTCGTTGGATCCCGAGCAATTCCTGGCGAACAGCTTTTACCTTTGCAACCACAGAGACTATTTCCTCAACCTGAGGAGTTCTTAATTGCTCAGTGACATCAACGCCGTCACAAAAAATCATTTCACCTCCAGCAGATAGTGTAAATCGTGTTTCATGCGCAAGCTGAACTAACTGTTCCTCTTCTGAGGGATTGATTTGTGCTTGAATAGAACAATATGCCAACGCGCGATAAAGCATCCCCGTATCGACAAACCTATAACCTAATTGCCTAGCAAGCTCTCGTCCCACTGTAGTTTTACCAGAGGCAACCGGACCATCAATTGCAAATATGCTCGGATATGGCATGCGAGCATCTTGCGTCCGAACTTTCTATACGTCAAGTAAGCGAACATTAGTGTAAATCCACAATATGTATCCATTTCCTTTGACCATTACTCGTATATTTAGTAGAATAATGCATAATAATTGCATACTTTATGGATAGGAATTTATTAAGATGCAATTCTTATTCACCTTCACCGGCCAATAGGAGCATTGGATGGCAAAGAGGAAAGAAGATCAATACGATGCTAGTGACATTCAAGTACTAGAAGGGCTTGAAGCTGTCAGGCGGCGCCCCGGAATGTATATCGGCTCCACCGACCACCGAGGGTTACATCATTTAGTTTATGAGATCGTAGATAATTCGATAGATGAAGCAATGGCAGGGTACTGCGATCACATTTTGATCACCTTGCACATGAATAACGAAATTTCCGTCAGGGACAATGGGCGTGGAATCCCTATCGACAAGCATGAGAAAACTGGGCGACCTGCGGTAGAAACCATTATGACAACCCTTCATGCGGGAGGAAAATTTGATAGCCAGGCCTACTCTGTCTCAGGAGGCTTGCATGGAGTAGGAGCTTCCGTAGTAAATGCACTTGCTGAAAGCATGCGCGTTGAAATTAGAAGAGATGGTCGTATTTATTCCCAAGAATATACACGCGGTGCTCCTACCGGTGATTTAGTAGATGAAGGAGCCATAGATTCAGCCGATACCTATATTCAAGGAACATTCGTTCGTTTTCAAGCAGATTCTGAAATTTTTACAACTACCAATTACGATCGTGATGTCTTAGTGCAACGATTTAGGGAAATGGCGTACCTCAACAAAGGAGTCAGGCTTTCTTTTGTTGCAGAGGCTCACCCTGAAACAGATCGAACTTTTTACTTTGAAGGCGGAATAGCAAGTTTTGTACGGCACCTTAACCAAAACCGTGAAGTCTTACAGGATGAACCCTTCTATTACGAACTAGATATTGAAACAGGAGTACCGAAGGAAAACAGTAAAGCTAAAGTTGAAATCGCAATGCAGTACAACTCTGGTTTCTACGAATCTACATTAACTTTCGCGAATTGTATCAATACCGCTGACGGTGGCACTCATTTGGTAGGTTTCAGGACAGGGCTGACTCGTGCCATTAACAACTACGCCAAAAAGAGCAAAATTTTCAAAGATGATTTTGTTAATTTCAGCGGCGATGATGCTCGTGAAGGACTCACTGCAATAATCAGTGTACGCCTTGAAGAGCCACAATTTGAAGGGCAGACGAAAGGAAAGCTAGGTAACGCCGAAATAAAAAATGCGGTTGAGCAAAGCGTTGTTCAAGGTTTAGAGTTTTACCTTGAAGAACACCCTCACGAAGGACGTCGGATTCTCGAAAAGTGCCTTACTTCACAGCGTGCACGGGAAGCTGCACGCAAGGCGAGGGATCTAGTCATTCGTAAAAATGCAATGGAGGGAGGTTCCCTTCCCGGCAAGCTTGCAGATTGTGCAGAAAGAAACCCTGAGCTTTCCGAGCTTTATGTCGTAGAAGGTGACTCTGCGGGTGGTTCTGCAAAAATGGGACGAGACAGGAAGTACCAAGCTATCCTGCCACTTCGAGGGAAAATCCTAAATGTTGAAAAGGCACGCCCCGACAGAATGCTTGCGCATGAAGAAATTCGCGCTCTTATCACTGCTCTAGGTGCCGGGCTGGGCGAAGATTTTAATCTTACGAAACTTCGTTACCACAAAGTCATCATCATGACAGATGCAGATGTTGATGGCGCTCACATCAGGACACTTCTGCTCACTTTCTTCTTTAGGAATATGCCTACCCTTATTAACGCAGGGCATTTATATATTGCCCAGCCTCCTTTGTACCGAACATCCAAAGGCCGTGCTGTTGAGTACAAATA
>CEUY01002043.1_pt1 | contig 13296 bp, 13 predicted proteins | sample 361481 | NCBI WGS metagenome assembly CEUY01 (sample SAMEA2622737, study PRJEB7988) | marine metagenome | isolation source: saline water (ENVO:00002010), including
TAAGCAACTAAATAATCACATCTGCAATTAAGAGTGAAAGTTAAATATGTATCTTTGTTGCGTGATGCGAAATCACTACTCTGACTTATTCCACCGTGACTGACTTAGCTAAGTTTCTTGGCTGGTCTATATCTGTCCCTTTAAGTATAGCTACATGATAAGCGAGCAGCTGAAGGGGAATGGTATAGATAAGCGGCGCTATAAGCTCTGGTATTTCTGGAAGCTCGATAAATTTTTCTACAGTTTCGTCCTGGGAGGCGTGGGAGTGTCCAAAAACATACAATTTGCCGCCCCTAGCCTTTACTTCTTCTAAGTTTGATTTTAGTTTCTCTAAAAGTTCGTCATTAGGGGCAACTGCTATAACGGGCATGTCGGAGTCTACAAGGGCTAAAGGTCCATGCTTAAGCTCACCCGCTGGGTAGGCTTCTGCGTGTATATAGGAAATTTCTTTAAGTTTGAGGGCCCCCTCCATTGCTACGGGATAGTGTATTCCTCTTCCTAGAAAAAGAGCGTGCTCCTTGTTATCAAAATCTTCAGCCATTTTTATAATTTCTGTTTCTAGCTTCATTACGGCATCTAGGGAATCAGGCAACGCCCTAAGCGACTCATTAATTCTTTTTTCAGCCACCTCAGAAAGACCGTGGTGTCTTCCTAAGACCAAAGTTAGCATTAATAGTCCGGCCAGTTGGGTGGTAAAGGCCTTGGTGGAGGCGACTCCTATTTCTGGGCCAGCTTTGGTAAGAAATACCAGGTCTGACTCTCGGGCTAATGAGCTTGTTGGTACGTTGCAAATTCCTAGCCTAGCCAAATATCCTGCATCTTTAGCAAACCTAAGGCACGCCAAAGTGTCCGCTGTCTCTCCTGATTGCGAAATGGTTATAAACAATGTGTTTGGGCCTACCACCTTATTCCTGTATCTAAACTCGCTTGCAACCTCAACTCCACAAGGCATGCCCGCAAGCCCCTCTAGCCAATATTTAGCAACTAAGCCAGCATGGTAACTTGTTCCACAGGCTACAATTTGAACTGACTCAACCTCTTTAAAAATATCAGGCGCTTCCGGACCAAAAATTTCCTGTTGAACGCCGGACTCTGTTAACTGCCCCATTAAGAGCTCTTTTACCTTCTCTGGCTGCTCAGCAATTTCTTTTAACATGAAGTGGCGATAGCTGCCCTTTTCTACAGTCTCACCTAAAGCCTTAGCCACTACCACGGGTCGTTCTATTTCTTTATCTTCTATATCCCAAAGCTGGGTTGAGGTGGGGGTAATTAAGGTGGTGTCTCCTTCTTCAAGGAAAATAAATTCTTCAGCAAAGTCTGCTAAAGCCAGCTGATCTGAAGCGATAAGATTTTCCCCATTGCCTTTTGCTACTACGAGGGGGCTGCCTTTTCTGGCGGCTGCTATTACCTGCGGTTCTTTTATGTGAACTGCACCGATAGCATAAGAACCTTCTAGGTCCTTTATTGCACTCTGAACAGCCTCTATTAAAGATTTAGATGAGTTTGCTAATTTAGCATGAATTAAGTGGGCAATAACTTCTGTATCGGTATTAGACTCAAACTCGTAGCCCAATGCCCTTAGAGTTGTTCTTACCTCTTCGTGGTTTTCTATAATTCCATTATGAACCACAAACACCTCGCCGTTTGAGTGGTGGGGGTGCGCATTTTCTTCTGCAGGAATTCCGTGGGTGGCCCATCTGGTGTGAGCGATTCCGGTATTTCCATTCATAGGGCTTTCTGCTATGGCTAGCTGAAGCTCTGAGACCTTCCCTTTCCTCTTAATTAACTGAACTTCATTAGATTCATTTCCAAACACTGCAAGTCCAGCAGAATCATAGCCCCTGTATTCCTGTCTTGTTAAACCGGTTAAAAGCTTATCTACAACCTTTTCGTTGGATGCTATTCCTATGATTCCACACATTATTTTTTCTTCTTCCTTTTGATTGGTGGAGACTGTCTTGCTCTGCCTATGGCCAGAGATTCCTTTGGCACGCTTTTTGTAATAACCGATCCTGCACCAGTATAAGAGCCCTCCCCCAAAGACACGGGGGCAACTAATGAGGTATTGGAGCCTATGAAAACATTATCGGCCATTTTGGTCTTGTGTTTTTTTATCCCATCATAGTTGCATGTTATAGTTCCAGCCCCAACGTTAACCTGCTCTCCTAGGGTTGCATCTCCCAGATAAGTCAAATGTTTGGCTTTTGAAGACCTGCCTACCTTCGAGCGATTTGCTTCAACAAAGTTCCCAAGTTCTGATGAGCTTTCAAGGGTAGTGCCGCCTCTTACGCGTGTAAAAGGCCCTAGGATACAGCCCTTTCCAACCCTAGAATCTTCAATCACAGTGTTTGCTTTCAGGGTCACCCTGTCCTCTATAACTGAATCTTTTATGAAACAATTTGGACCCACTTTGACTTCTTTTCCTAAAACCACGCTTCCTTCAAACACGTTATTAACATCAATAAAAGAACCTTTTCCTGCGCTCAAGGATCCGCGTACATCTATTCTATTAATATCCGCTACCTGAATGCCAGCACCAACCAAACGCAAGGCTTGTTGTCTCTGACAGGCTCTTTCCAATTCTTGTAGCTCTTCCGGCGTATTGGCTCCAAGAGCTTCGCTGGGATTTTCTAACAAAAGAGGCTTGATGCTTATTCCAGACTTTCGAGCCAAACCGACAACATCTGTTAAGTAGTACTCTCCAGCGGCATTTTTGTTTTTTATCACTGGCAAGAGTTTCTTTAAGACGCTGGAGTGTAAAGCCAGCATGCCTGAGTTTACTTCCTGTATGTTTCTTTGGGCTTTGCTTGCATCTTTTTCTTCAATGATTGCCTCTACTTGATTTCTAGAGCTTCTTATTATTCTCCCATAGCCCCTGGGGTTTTCGGCCTTGAAAGTGATCGCTGCTAGACTCTTGTTAGAAGCTAACTTTAAAAGCTTATTTAAAGTTTTGCTTTGCACAAGCGGAACATCTCCATACAAAACTACCACTATCGAACCTGGTCTTGTTTGAGAAAGTGCAGTTTTTACTGCGTGAGCAGTGCCTAGCTGGTTTTTTTGTTTGACCCACGCTGTTTTTTTTGAAACCTTAAGCCTGTTTTTAACTTTTTGTGACTGGTCGCCTATAACAACTATTGTCTTAGAATTTTTTATTTCGTGAATCGTGTTTAGTAGGCGTTGGGCCATAGGAATGCCTCCCACCTCATGGAGGACTTTAGGCTGATTGCCCAACATTCTTTGGCCTTTTCCGGCCGCTAAAATTATAAAATCTGGCTTCATTAAAAACTTTTTAACTCAAAAACTCCCCTCTAGCAAATAAAAGAGGCGCAATTAAACTACTTCTTGCGTAGTTTCTGCAAGGCTTTTAGTCTTGCAGCTGCTTCAGCTAATTGAGCTGCGGCTAGTGAATAGTCTAGTTCTGACTTCTGGTCTTCTAACTCTCTTTCGGCCAACTCTTTGGCTCTTTCTGCTTCTGCTGCATCTATATCGTCAGCCCTTTCTGCTACATCTGTAAGAAGGGTTATAACACCAGGCTGTACTTCTAAAAAGCCTCCAGAAGCAAAGAAAACCTCTTCCTCTCCACCCTCAAGCACTAGCTTAACCGGGCCTGGCTTGAGGTTTGTTAACAGTGGTGCATGTCTTGGGGTTATGGCTATCTCACCGGTACCACCATCCGCTGTCAGCATTTCAACTTCTCCTGAGAACAGCTCTCCTTCTGGGCTTACTATGTTGCACTGAATTAAAGGCATTTATCTATAGCTCTTTAGCTTTCTCCACAACTTCATCTATTCCTCCTACCATTAAAAATGCTTGCTCAGGCACCTCGTCATACTCACCATCTAAAATCCCCTTAAAGCCCCTGATGGTTTCTGATAAAGAAACGTACTTTCCGGGTGAGTTGGTGAAAACCTCGGCAACAAAAAATGGCTGAGACAAGAATCTTTCTATCTTTCGAGCCCTTGCCACTATAAGCTTATCCTCTTCTGAAAGCTCATCCATCCCTAATATGGCTATTATGTCTTTTAGCTCTTTATATCTATTTAAAACTCTTTGCACTGAGTTGGCTACATCATAATGTTCCTGACCAACTATGCTGGGCTCCAGCTGTCTGCTGTTAGAGTCCAGGGGGTCAACTGCGGGATATATTCCCAAAGAAGCAATCTGCCTTGATAAAACTACATTAGCATCTAGATGAGCAAAGGTAGTCGCCGGCGAGGGGTCTGTTAAGTCATCTGCGGGTACATAAATCGCTTGAACCGAAGTAATTGAGCCTGATTTTGTTGATGTAATTCTCTCTTGAAGAACTCCCATCTCTTCGGCCAATGTGGGCTGATACCCTACAGCCGAAGGCATCCTGCCTAAAAGTGCAGAACATTCAACGCCAGCCAATGTATAACGATAAATGTTATCAATGAAAAGCAGAACGTCTCTTCCGTCATCTCTAAACTTCTCTGCCATAGTAAGCCCTGACAGACCAACTCTCAGCCTGTTTCCGGGGGGTTCGTTCATCTGCCCATAGACTAAAGCAACTTTATCCAACACTCCTCCCTCAATCATCTCGTGGTACATGTCGTTACCCTCTCTAGTTCTTTCTCCAACACCCGCAAAAACGGAAAAACCACTATGCTCATAGGCTATATTTCTTATAAGTTCTTGCATGTTTACAGTTTTTCCTACCCCCGCGCCTCCAAAAAGTCCTACTTTTCCGCCTTTTGCAAAGGGACAAATTAAGTCTATAACTTTGATTCCTGTTTCCAGCAGCTCTGAAGAATCCGCCTGATCTTCATAAGATGGAGCTTTTCTGTGAATTGGCATAGTTTCGTCAGAATCAATTTTTCCCTTTTCATCAATTGGCTCTCCTAATACATTCATGATTCTGCCCAAAGTTCCTTCGCCAACCGGAACTGATATTGCCTGATTGGTATTGCTTACAGACACACCCCTTTTTAACCCTTCTGAGGCCCCCATTGCTATTGTCCTTACAACTCCGTCCCCTAGTTGTTGCTGAACTTCTAAAACCAAGCCCGTCTCGTCTACCGTAAGCGCATCATAAACCTTGGGTAGGTTCTCCTTAGGAAATTCCACATCTATTACAGCTCCGATTATTTGTGTTACTGTTCCATTACTCATAATTTACTTCCAATAATTAAAGTGCCTCAGCGCCCGCAACAATCTCAGAAATTTCCTGAGTTATAGCGGCCTGTCTGGCGTTGTTATAAACAAGTTGAAGTTCCTCTATCAGCTCACCCGCATTATCTGTTGCGCTTTTCATTGCAACCATTTTTGCAGCTTGTTCGCAGGCAATGTTTTCCACCACCGCCTGATATACCAGCGACTCTATATATCTTTCCATCAAACCATCCAATAAGCCTCTAGAGTCATCAGGTTCATAAATATAGTCCCAGAGAGACTCCTGCTTTTCTTCTTCAAGCCTTTTCAGCGGAAGTAGCTGTCTGATCTCAGGGGCTTGTGTCATGGTGTTTTCAAACCGATTGCTTGCCAAGTAAACCCTGTCTAGATTCTCTTCACTAAAAGAATCGAGTAGCAACTTCATTGAACCTACCAGCTGCTCTATAGAGGGGTCATCTCCTAGCTTCTCAGTAGCTGACAAAACCTTCCCCCCATATGATCGAAAGAAAGCCCTTGCCTTGGTTCCTATTAGGGAAAAGCTTATATCTTTTCCTTGTTCCGAGTGCTGCTTTGCAAAACCAGTAACCTCTCTAAGAAGGTTTGCGTTAAGGCCGCCACACAAGCCCTTGTCTGAGGTTATAACAATTATAGCTATACTTTTTGCTTCTCTTTCCACCATATAGGTCGGCTTGTATTCAGGCTGTCCATTAGCAAGGTGGCCTATCACCTCTACCATTCTGTCCCTATAGGGCCTGCCCTTTTCCATCCTCTCTTGGGTCTTTTTCATCTTGCTAGCTGCAACCTTCTCCATTGCACTGGTTATTTTCTGTGTGTTTCCAATGCTCGCTATCTGGCTTCTTATTTCTTTAGTATTCGGCATCTTTAATAGTCTCCTACCAAGACTGAGTCTTTACAAATTTATCTAGTGCTTCTTTAAAAGTTTTAGCAGTTTCGTCGTCATATCTGCCCGAAGAAGTAAGTTCTTTCATTAAATCGGCATACTCAGAGTCCATATATGAAAGCAGCGAACTCTCAAAGTCCTTAACCTTTTCTACTTCTACTTCTTTTAAATAACCTTCGTTAGCAGCGAATAACACAACCCCCATTTGGGCTACTGTCATAGGCGAGTTCTCAGCTTGTTTGGTCAGCTCCGTTACCCTTATGCCGTGTTCTAGTTGGGCCTTTGAAACATCATCAAGATCAGAGGCAAACTGTGCAAATGCCTCTAGTTCACGATATTGAGCTAAAGCTGTTTTCACGCCTCCTCCTAGCTTTTTGATTATTGGTACCTGGGCAGCGCCTCCAACTCTTGAGACTGAAATCCCGGGGTCCATGGCTGGCTTTAGTCCTGACTTAAAGAGAGAGTCCTCTAAAAATATCTGTCCATCTGTTATTGATATTACGTTTGTTGGTACAAAAGCAGACACATCGCCCGCTTGTGTTTCAATTATTGGAAGGGCTGTTAATGAGCCTGTTTTTCCTTTCACTTTTCCGCCTGTAAATTCTTCCACATATTCTTCATTCACTCTTGCGGCTCTTTCTAAAAGTCTGGAGTGTAAGTAGAAAACATCACCGGGGTAAGCCTCTCTTCCCGGCGGCCTTCTCAACAAGAGAGACATCTGCCTGTAAGCTACAGCTTGTTTTGATAAATCGTCATAAACGATTAGTGCGTCTTCTCCCCTGTCCCTAAAATACTCCCCCATAGAACATGCAGAAAATGGTGCTATATATTGCATTGGGGCTGGGTCTGCCGCCGCCGCAGCTACGACTATTGTGTTTTCCATCGCACCATACTGTTCTAGCTTTCTTACAACTGAAGCTATAGATGACTGTTTTTGTCCCACTGCAACGTATATGCACTTTATTCCTGTATCTTTCTGGTTAATGATGGCATCGATTCCTATGGCTGTCTTGCCTGTTTGTCTGTCTCCTATAATTAACTCTCTTTGGCCTCTACCAATTGGCACCATGCTGTCTATTGCCTTTATTCCAAGTTGTACGGGCTGATCTACAGACTTTCTTGAAATTACCCCGGGCGCAACTTTTTCAACAGGAGAGGTTTCTTTGGCGTCTATCTTTCCCTTTCCGTCTACTGGGTTGCCGAGAGCATCTACTACCCTACCCAGCAACTTTTCTCCTACCGGAACCTCTAGAATTCTTCCTGTGCACTTTGCCGGGCCTCCCTCCGCCAGAAGCTTATAGTCGCCCAACACCACTGCACCAACGGAGTCTCGCTCTAAATTAAGAGCCATGCCCATCACTCCTTCTTCAAATTCAATTAGCTCTCCATTCATAACCTCTGCCAGTCCATGAATTCTTGCTATTCCATCAGCCAAATACACTACCGTCCCTTCGTTGCTGGGGCTTGCAGTCGTGTCTAGAGCGTCAATTTTTTGCTTTATAACTTCACTTATTTCTGAGGGGTTTAGTTCTTCCATAATTTTATTAACTTATTTGTTTTTTTAATTTAAGCAGCCTGCCTTTTGTGCTGAGATCAATTACTTCGTCTCCACACTTAACGGTCAAACCGCCGATTAGGCTCTTGTCTATGTTTATCCTAGAGGAAAGATTTTCTCCATAACGTTTTTTTAAAAGACCCTCTATTGCTTCTTCCTGGGTCTGATTTAGTTCAAAAGCTGAGCTTATTAAAACTTCCTTTAGGTTGTTTTTGTCAGCTTCTAGCTTCTGGTACTCATTCAGTATGTCAGGAAGCAGGGACAGTCTTTTTGCTTCCCCTAAGATTTTTAAAAAATTTAGTGTCTTTTTTTGAACCTCTCCGTCGAAAAGCCCCACAAAAATTTCTGCTTTTTCTTTGTAGGCCAATTTTGGTGAGTCAATGAGTCGAGCAACACTACCCTCTTTGAGGACGCCAACTATTTGCTGCAAGTCTTCCCGCCAACCCTCTGAGTGATCAAAGATGGCCTGTGCATATGGTCTTGCTTGTGTCTTAGAAGTCAATCTTTATAGCTCCTCTTTTAGATCTTCTATAATTTTAGAGTTTTTATTCTCATCAATTTCTGAGTTCAGAATTTTCTCCGCCCCCGCTACTGCCAAAGTTGCTACCTCTACTCGCAACTCTTCCCTTGCTCTTTTGGCGCTCTGCTCTACTTCGCTTTGTGCAGATATTTTAATTCTTTCCGCCTCCTCTAGCGCTGTTGCCTTTGCATCTTCAACCAATTGATTTGCCCTTTGGTTTGCTTGATTTACCAAGTCAGCAGCTTCTTTTTTTGCACCTTTAAGAATTTCTTCTTTTTTTACACCCGCTTCCTCCAGCTCTCTTTTTCCTTCGCTTGCAGCATTTAGACCGTCAGCTATCTCTTTTTCCCTTTGCTCTAATACGCTCAAAAGTTGAGGCCAAATAAACCTCATACAAAACCAAACAAAAAGGATAAAGGCTAAAAGCTGACCAATTAATGTGTAATTAAAGTTCATAAGACAGTAAGGTCCTAGGCAAAGATTTGTAACAAGCCAAGTCCCAAGGAAATAATGGGAAGTGCATCAACAATTGCCATCATTAAAAAGAATTGACCTAGTAAATAGCCCTGCAATTCGGGTTGTCGCGCAATTCCTTCAAGATATTTTGAAGCAACCACACCAACCCCCACAGCTCCTCCAATAGCTCCGAGTCCAGCCATCAAGGCTCCAGCTAGCAAATTCATTTCTTCCATTTTTTTCTCCTTATCTATAAATATAAAAATTAGTGATGTGTCTCATGTGCTTGGTTTAAGAACACCACAGTTAAAATCATAAAAACATAAGCCTGTAGGGCAATTATCAACACATGAAAAATAGCCCATGCAAGATGTAACAAAATTCCGAACAACCCTAATACAGCTCCATATAAGCTTTCAAACAGCCCCCCAAAGAGAAGAGCTATAAGAATGAATATCATTTCTCCTGCAAAGAGGTTTCCGTATAGCCTAAGCCCTAAAGCTATCTGCTTCGCATAAAAGCCAGGAATTTCTATAAGCATGTTGAATGGCATGGCCCACTTTCCTAGAGGTTGAAAAGTTAACTCAGCTAAGAAGCCCCCCAGGCCTTTGTTTTTTATGCTGTAATAATGAATTAAAATAGCAACCCCTATTGCCATTCCTACAGGTGCATTAATGTCTGCAATAGGCAGAACTTTGAAATAGTGTATTGGTCCGTAGGTTAGTGAAGACTGAAATCCATTTGCTATCCATGGCACAAGGTCTACAGGCAAAAGATCCATCAGATTCATCAAAAAAACCCAACAGACTATTGTGAGAGCCATCGGCCCAACTAGTTTATTTCCTTTTGGTTCAAAATTATCTTTTACTACCCCCCTTACAAAATCAAACGCATACTCCACTGCGTTTTGCATTCTCGAGGGTTTGTGGACTGAAGCTTTTCTGGCCACCAACCAAAAACATAAACAAAATATCCCTCCTAGTAAAAACGACATGACCATCGTGTCTACGTGTACAGCATTAAACCCCATCTCCTTAGGGTTGCATGTGTAAGCTTTGTTTTCAGCTCGCAGCTCTTGGCCGGAGCCTATATTAATGTGTCCGTCTGCAAACCTCCATTTGCCATCAGAGCACTTTCCAAAGGTTAGATTTTGGAGGTGGTGTTTAATAAATTTATCTGAGTTAAGTTCTGTTTCGGCCATTTACTTTTCTTGGGCGACGCAATTATAAGTAGGTGCGCCTAATGATCCAAGAACTAATGTGTATTTTAGTCTTTTATTTTTTCAAGAATTCCTTGAAGGGCCCCTAACGAGCTGAAGTTTATAACAATCCTCCCGCTTCCTTTTGTGCTTTGTGTTATTTTAGTTTTTGCTCCGAGAGCCTCTGAAATATCTTTTTCTAGCTTTATTAAGTTTGGGTCTTGTTTTTTTTGTTTGTTTTTTGCTGTGCTTCCGCCCTTTTTTTGGGTTACCAACCTCTCTACCTGTCTAACTGTCATTTTTTCTTCTGCTATCTGTTCTGCTATTCGCAACTGATCGCTTTCTTCTAAAGCAAGAAGCGGCCTTGCGTGCCCTACGTCTAACCTTCCGTCTTCAAGTAGTTTTTGAACAGCTGGTGAGAGCTTGTTAAGTCTTAATAGGTTTGTGGTTGCGGGTCTGGACTTGCCTATTGCTTCAGCCAACCCCCCTTGTGATAAATTAAACTCAACCTGCAGCCTTTTTAGTCCTCGAGCTAAGTCCATGGGGTTTAGGTCGTCTCTCTGAATGTTTTCTATAAGAGCTATTTTGGCAGCCTCTTCGTTGTTGAGCTCCCTTAATATTACTGGAACTTTGGAGAGGCCAGCTATCTGGGCTGCTCGCCACCTTCTTTCTCCTACCACAATTTCAAGAGCCCCTGATGCTTTTTTTCTTGCAACAATCGGCTGAATAACGCCCTGCTCTTTAATGCTTTGAGCTAACTCTTCTAGAGTCTCCTTGTGCATTCTTCTCCTGGGCTGAAACTGCCCCGGTGAAAGCAATTCTAATTCCACCTCTTGGGTGCCCTGTTGTTTTTTAACTCCTCCGTCTCCCAAGAGAGAGTCCAGGCCCCTTCCAAGTGACAGTTTGTCTTTATTCATCTGCTTGGTACTCCGAGCTTCCCTCTAGTCTATTAATTAACTCTCCGGCCATAGCTAAATATGCCAGGGTTCCCTTGGCACCCGTCTCGTAGTGCAGGGCCGGCTTTCCGAAGCTTGGTGCCTCTGCTAGCTTCACATTCCTGGGTATTGCTGTTGAGAGAAGCGCCTCTCCAAAGTGGTTAGATAGTTCTTGGGTAACTTGCAGAGTTAGTTTGTTCCTGGGATCAAACATTGTCCTAACTATAGCTTCCAGCCTTAGGTCGTGGCCGGTGCGCTCATTTAATTGGCTGACTGTTTCTAACAGTGCGGCCAATCCCTCGAGGGCAAAATATTCACACTGCATTGGTACTAGCAAGCCGTCACCTGCTCTAAGTCCATTTATTGTGAGCAAGTTTAGGGCTGGGGGGCAGTCTATTACAGCGTAATCATATTTTTCTTTTTTTTGATCCAGAAAGGTTGAGAGAGGCATCTCTCTGTTTTCCTTTAACCTTAGGTTGGTTTCTGCGGTTATTAAACTACTACCAGAAGGCACCAAATCATAGCCCGCCTCGTCAAGAGAAACTATATTGGTGTTGCCCCCACCCATTAAGGCCGAAAAAGCCCCCTCATTTCCTTCTATCTTCTTCTGCCCTGAGCCCGTGGTTGCGTTTGCTTGGGGGTCCAGATCCACCAACAAAACGCTTCTCTTCATGGCAGCTAAAGACGCAGAAAGGTTAATGGCGGTGGTGGTTTTTCCTACCCCACCCTTTTGGTTTGCAACAACTAAAGAGTACATTTTTAATTTGTCTTTTCTATTGTAACCAAGAAGCGTTCTTTGTAGTGTGGTTTTGTTAGTAATTTTTGTTTGCCAGTTACTTCATACCCCGGTAGCACCTCTCCTTCAATACGCCCCCCTATTGACATTATTTTAAGCTTGGCCCCGGGGGTGTCTAAAATTCTTTTAGAGGCTTCCACTGTTTTTTTTGGGGTTCCAAACGCCCTTGCTATTATGTCTACGGGTCTGGGGAAAGCTAAGGGGTTAATCTTTTCGGCACGCTCATTAAAGACTTTGGTGTTTTGAAGACCAAGAACGTTAACAGCGTGTAATAAGAATGATGCTTTTTTGGTATTGCTTTCTATTAAAAATATTGATTTTTTGTTTGAGGCGAGGGCTAGTGGTATACCCGGAAAACCCCCGCCGCTACCCAGGTCTATTACGTTTTTGGAAACGTGCTCAACAACGGTTAATGAGTCTTGTATGTGGTCGTTTAAAAGAGGGGCCTGGCTTTTAGCTATAAGGTTGTGGGTTTTGTTCCAATTTAACAACACCTCTTTGTAGGTGGTTAAGAGTTTTTTTTGTGTTTTTGTTGTCCTCAAGCTCTAGTGTCTTTTTAGGTGAACCAACAGCAACGATATGGCGGCCGGCGTTATCCCTGGAAGTCTTGCGGCTCTAGCTATGTTTGTTGGTTTAGACTCCACAAGTCGTTGCTTTGCTTCATTGGACAGGCCAACCACGTTATTAAAGTCCATTCCTCTGGGTATTGGGGTTTGTCTGTTTTGTTTTTGTTTTTTTATTTCATCTTCCTGTCTTAATACATAGCCAGAATATTTAATTTCTGCTTCAACCTCGGTGGTGGTGTTTTTAGATAGGTTTCTTTTTTTTGGAAGGTCTGCATATGATACGGCTGGACGTTTGAGTATCTCAAAGAGTGTTTTTGGTTTTTTAAGCTTTTCGTTTGTTTGTTTGTGTAATTTTTTTGCTTCAGGTGAGTTGGGTTGTATGGTTGTTTTTTTTAGCCTTTCTATTTCTTCTTTGCTGTCTTTGCTTTTCTTTTGGAAGTTTTTCCAGGCGCCATCACTTATTAATCCCAGCTCCCTGCCTGTTTTTGTTAGACGCATGTCTGCGTTGTCTTCCCTTAAGACCAACCTGTGCTCAGCTCTGCTTGTGAACATTCGATAGGGCTCTTTTGCGCCGAGACAAATTAAGTCATCTATTAAAACCCCCATGTAAGCCTCATGGCGTTCTGGCGTCCAAGCCTTTCTTTTTTTGGTCTTTAGTGCTGCGTTTATACCCGCCACCACTCCTTGTGCTGCTGCTTCTTCGTAACCGGTTGTTCCGTTTATCTGTCCAGCGAAATAAAGTCCTTTTATAAACTTTGTCTCTAGTGTGTATTTTAGGTCGCGGGGATCAAAGTAGTCATATTCGATTGCGTATCCATATTTTATAATTTTTGCGTTTTCGAATCCTGGGATTGAGTTGACCAGTTGTTCTTGGATTTTCGCTGGCAGGCTTGTTGAAATTCCATTCGGGTAGATTGTCGTTGTTTTTATTCCTTCTGGCTCTACAAAGATTTGGTGGGAGTCTTTTTGGCTAAACCTTACAATCTTGTCTTCTATAGAGGGGCAGTATCTTGGCCCTGTTCCTTTAATTTTTCCAGTGTAAAGAGGGGATTGGTTAAGTGCGTTTTTTATTATTCTGTGTGTTTCTTTTGTTGTCCTTGTGATGTAACAGTCGACTAGTGTTTGTTTGTTTTTGTTTTTTGTGTATGAAAGTTGTGGGGTGGGGTTTTCGCTTTTTTGTTCTGTAAATTTTTTGTAGTCTAGCGTCTTCCCATCTAGTCTAGGTGGGGTTCCGGTCTT
>CEUY01204667.1_pt1 | contig 13278 bp, 12 predicted proteins | sample 361481 | NCBI WGS metagenome assembly CEUY01 (sample SAMEA2622737, study PRJEB7988) | marine metagenome | isolation source: saline water (ENVO:00002010), including
TTTTACCTCCATTTTTAGTTTTATATAAACCACGTTCACCTCCCTTATTCCATAGAGGACCTTGAGCTGCAACCCAAACAATATCTGAATCATTAGGATGGACAATAATTTTTGAAATATGTTCTGATTTTTTAAGCCCCATGTTTTTCCAAGATTTTCCTGAATCATCAGATCTATATATTCCATCACCATATGCAACATGTCTTCCTCCAACATTCTCTCCAGAGCCCACCCATATAGTCAATGGATTATTTGGATCTATTGTTACACAACCAGTAGAATATGAGGTTTGATTATCAAATATTGGTTTCCAGGTAGTTCCAGCATTTTCCGTTTTCCATACTCCACCAGAACCCACAGCAACATACCATGTATTTTCATTTTCAGGATGAAAAGCAATATCAGCTATTCTTCCTGATAAAAAAGCGGGGCCAACATTTCTAAATTTAAAAGCCGATAAATCTAGCTTATTAGAAGTTTGTCCATTTATATTTTTTCTATTTTTCCTTTTTTGTGCATTTAAACTTGTCAAAGAAATAATAAAAAACAAGCTTAAAACTATAACACCAATTCTTTTCATATTTAACATTTTATTTTTCTATGTTAAATAAATATATGCAAAAATTATTTTTAATGGTTCATTATAAAAAAATGATAACACAAAATAATTTTATTTAAAAAAATAGATTTTTTTTAAATTGCAATCTTATTAATAAAATTAAATGGAGTTAATTCTAGATTATTTTCAAAATATACCTACCACTCACAGAACTATACTTTTAGTTGGAGGTATTTCATTTTTTTGGATTTTGGAAGGCATATCTCCTTTATTTATATTTAATTATAAAAAATGGCTTCACGCTATTCCTAATTTTTTTTTCACACTGACAACGATTATAATTAATTTCTCTTTAGCATTTTTATTATTAAATACATCTGACTGGGTTGTAAGCAATGAGATTGGTGTTTTATATTTTATAGATAACCTCCCTTTAATAATCAAAATATTTGTTGGTGTATTATTACTTGATTTTTTTGGTGCGTTTTTAGCACATTATGTTGAGCACCGTTTTAATTTTCTTTGGATGATTCATTTAGTTCATCACTCAGACCACAAAGTTGATACAACAACTGGTAATCGTCATCATCCACTAGAAAGTTTAATTAGATTTTGTTTTACATTATTTGGAGTTATAATTGTTGGAGCACCTATAGGATATATAATGTTATATCAGTCTTTATCTGTAATTTCAACTCAATTTACTCATGCAAATATTAGACTCAATAAAAAAGTTGACAAACTCATAAGTTATTTTTTTGTTTCTCCTGATATGCATAAAATTCATCACCATTATAGACTACCCTATACAGATGCTAATTATGGAAACATTTTTTCAATATGGGATAGAATTTTTGGAACTTATATGGATTTAGATAGAGAAAAGTTAATTTATGGTGTAGATGTTTTTCCAGACGAGAAAAAAAATAGCAATATTAAAGATCTTTTAAAACAACCTTTTCAAAAATATCAAAGGCCTACTCATGAGCCAAAAAAATATTAAAAGTGAGATATATCAACTAAAATTTTAAAAAGATTAGCAATGGGTTTAGATATTTGATTACCTGAGATCATGTCTTTTAAAACAAATTGATTCTTTTCAATCTCTTCATCTCCAATTATTACAACAAAAGGAATTTTTTTCTTGTTTGCATAACTCAATTGCTTTGATAATTTTACTTGTGAAGGGTATAGTTCAGAAACAATATTTTTTGATCGAAGCTTATCTAAACATTTGTAGGCTATTTCTGTACATTTGGAGTTGAAATTTAGAAAAAGAATTTTAGAGTTTTTACTAATATTCTCTGGAAAAAGATTAAGCTCATCTAAAACTAGAAATATACGGTCAAATCCAAATGAAAAACCGATACCGCTAGTTTTTTTCATTCCAAATGAACTTGTTAAATCATCATAACGCCCACCTCCTCCTATAGATCCAATTTTAAAGGAATCTGGCGGAAGAACTTCAATTATCATCCCTGTATAATAATTAAGACCTCTAGCTAAAGTGAGATCTAATGATAATTTGGTTGATTTTAAATTGTTTTTATCTATTATATTAAAAATAAAACGTAAATCATCTACTCCTTTGATTTCTATTCCATTTTCATTAAAAATGGATTCTATTTTTTTTAAAACACCTAGAGCACTTCCCTTTAATCCAATAATAGGTTTTATTTTATTTATAGCTTTTTCAGAAAACCCCTTATCTATTAATTCCTTTTCAACTCCCTTTAGTCCTACTTTATGATATTTATCAACCGCAATAGTAAAATCAATTAAATTAGCCTCTTCACCCATAAGCTTACAAATACCTTCAATAATATTTCTATGATTAATTTTTATAGTTGCTCCTGTAAGCTTTAAATCATTAAAAACTCTATCACAAAGAGAAATCATTTCCACCTCCTGCCAAAGTGATTTATCTCCAACTATATCAGCATCACATTGACAAAATTCTTGAAAACGGCCATATTGTGGTCTGTCTGCTCTCCAGACATTTTGTATTTGATATCTCCGATATGGAAAAATTAAATCATTTTGATGGGAAGAAACATATCTTGCAAATGGGACAGTTAAATCATATCGTAGAGCCTTTTCACTTAATGAATTTGAAAATTTTTTCAAATTATTATTCTTTAAAGACTTTAAGTCAGCTTTTTTGAGCTTCTCACCAGAATTTAATATTTTGAAAATAAGTCTATCCCCTTCCTCTCCATATTTTCCAGTAAGTGTGGAAGTTTTTTCAAATGATGGAGTCTCCAAAGGTTCAAAAGCAAAAGATTCAAAAGCATTTTTTAAAATTATTTTGAGATAATTCCGTTTGGCTAATTCTTTAGCTGAAAAGTCTCTGGTGCCTTTAGGAATAGAAGGTTTTAATGACATAAATTTTTTATCTACTTAACAAATATCTTACATTTCACTTGATTTTAAAAGTCTTTCTTTCAATAAGGATACTTCATTAATGGTATATAGTGATTTCATATCTTTGAAAAAAATTAAATTAATCACCCTTAAAAAGATTTTATTTAAAGCAATTGAAAGATAAATTATTACTCATTGTATTATCAGTTTTTTTTTCTTGTAGCAATATAAGTGAAATAAACAAAAATATTTCATCTGGAAATGATCCAAATTTTAAAATTATTGCACATAATGATAAAGGTTTTGAATTAACAAACAGGAAAGTAGATGTGTTTGGAATTTCGATTTATGCCTACCAACAAGTTGAAGATACAAAGCTATTACATGCAGCAAATATAATGGCTCAATACTTAGATAATGACGAAGATGGGATTATAGACAACGAATTACTCATTTCATCTTTAATTTCAAATAACGCATCTCTTTTTATTTGGAAATATGAATCACAAATAAACCTTCATGCACAAGATTTAGGTGCTGATGAAACTATCCCAAAATGGCATCAAAATGGTAAAACAGGTCAATTTGATGCTTCAATAGAAGAAATATGGCATGTTATTACCCATTCAGGCTATGCAAATGCATATCCTACAATTTTTGGTGAAAATGAAGGGACTTTGTTAACAGATGCTATGGATATTGCTAGAGGAGGAAACTTTAAATCTGTTCCTGTCATTTATCCTAAAAATGCCTGGTATACTTATGATGATTTAACATGTGAATATGAGTGTATGGCTGCAGAATATTTTTACTGGGCAATGACATCAATTTTAGGTGCACAAGAAAACAGATTAAACGAAATATCTCAAGAGTGGGATTTAAATACAAGAACTCTTGTTAAAGAGAAAGACAGTTTAATTTATTCATTACTTACAGATCCCCAATATAAATTCCCATCAATTCTCCCAGATGGAACTTATCGTAGATAACAATTTTATATAAATTTTAATTATATCCTAGTAGTCTAATTATTTTTTTGAATCAGGTAATATTTCAAATGGAAACTGAATAGTTAAATCCCTATGTAGACGAATACTTGCTTCATATTTTCCCGTACGTTTAATTGTCTTTCCAGGAATGGAGATAAACTTTTTATCTACATTTTGACCACTAGATTCAATAGCTGATGATAAATCCTGAGCAGTAACAGAACCAAATAAGCGATCTCCAGTAGAAATTTTTGATGGAATCTTAATTTCTAATTTTAATAATTTTTTTGAAAAAGCAGTAGCTTCTTTAATAAGTTTTTTTTCCTTGTGAGCACGTTGTTTCAAGTTTTCAGCAAGAATTTTTTTTGCTGATGATGTAGCTAAAATTGCCTTTCCTTGAGGAATCAAATAATTTCTTGCAAATCCATTCTTAACCTTAATTATATCATCTTTAAAACCAAGATTTGCAATATCTTCTTTTAATATAATTTCCATACCTTTTGATTTATTTCAACATATCAGCCACATAAGGCATTAAAGCAAGATGACGAGCTCTTTTTATAGCAACAGAAACCTTACGTTGGTATTTTAAGGAGGTTCCTGTTAAACGTCTAGGTAAAATCTTACCTTGTTCATTAACAAACTTAAGTAAAAAGTCCGAATCCTTATAATCTACATACTTGATTCCAGATCTTTTAAAGCGACAATATTTTTTCTTGCTGGAAGTGTCAATATTCAAAGGTGTCAAATATCTTATTTCACCTTCTTTATTTCCAGTATTTTGTTCTTCTATCTTTGACATAAATTAAGCTTTAACATTATTTCTTTTTCTTCTTTTCTCAGCCCATGCCAACGCATATTTATCAAGTTTTACAGTTAAGTATCTCATTATACGTTCATCACGACGAAAAGCCACCTCTAATTCATCAATAGTATCTCCAGAAGCAGTATACTCGAATAAATGATAAAAAGCACTTTTTTTATTTTGGATTGGATAAGCTAATTTTTTTAAGCCCCAATTTTCCTTGCTAGTTATACTTCCTCCTTTAGAAGTTAAAAATTTTTCATATTTGTTTACTGCTTCCTCTATCTGAGACTCAGATAGAACGGGATTAAGAATGAAAACAGTTTCATAATTATTCATATAATTATTTATTTTAGTTTGCAAAAATACTAGAACTGAATCTTACCAGCAAGTCTTTGAGTTATTTATTTCTAGTTAGAATTAATTTACTCTTTTTGAAAATTAATAGCATCTTGAATAAAAAAATAAAAATTAGTCTAATAAGGGTCTACATCTATACTAAGTTTTGTGCTTTTAAATTTAGCTATACTATCAAAGCTTTGTTTAGTTCTTCTTAATAATTTCTTGAAAAATAATCTTGAATTGATTGAATCTAGTTTTATTAATATTTGCTTATGATAATAATTCCTAACTCTAGAAATAGGCGGGAAAACCGGACCTAGTATAGGTCCCTTAAAAGATTGGCTTAACACATTTAAAAACCAATCTGATGCTATATTAAGAGTCTCTATATTTCTGTTCTTTAATGTTATTCTAAGAAGTCTATTATATGGAGGATAAAAATGAATTTTTCTATCATTTAATTCAAATTTATTAAAGGAATCTACATCATTTTTAATTAAATACTTAATAACTGGATGATTTGGCTGATATGTTTGAATTAAAACTTTTCCTTGAGATTTTGATCTACCTGCTCGTCCAGAAACTTGGGTAAGCATTTGAAAACTTCTTTCATATGATCTAAAATCTGGAAAATTAATTAAACTATCAGCATTAATTACTCCAACTAAATGCACATTTTCAAAATCTAAGCCCTTGATTATCATTTGTGTTCCAATTAAAATTTTTATTTGATTTGAAGAAAATGAATTAATAATTTTATCAAAATCATATTTTCCTCTAGTACTGTCCCAATCCATCCTTGCAATTTGAGTTTGTGGAAAATATGTTTTTAATTGTTCCTCTATTTGTTGAGTGCCACTTCCTATAGTTTTAATATTTGATGATCCACAGGAATGACAAACTATTGGTATTGGTATATTATATCCACAATAATGACACTGAAGCTTTTTACTATTCATATGATGAGTAAGAGACACATCACATTGAACACATTGTGGTACATGTCCACAGGTTATGCATTCTAGAACTGGAGCATAACCTCTTCTATTTTGAAAAAGTATTACTTGTTTCCCTTTATTTAAAGTATCAGAAATAGAATCAATAAGTTTTGTGGTGAAATTACCTTTAATTTGATTTTTCTTTATAGCTAACTTCAAATCGATTATATCTATTTCAGGAAGTTTAATTCCACCATATCTTTCCTTAAGATTAACAACCTCATATTTTTTCTTTAAAACATTAAATACTGATTCTAAGCTAGGAGTTGCAGAACCCAAAATAACTTTGGCATTATTAATTTTTGCCAAATATATTGCAGCATCTCTTGCATGATATCTTGGAGCGGGATCAAACTGTTTATAAGAAAGCTCATGCTCCTCATCTACTATTATTAATTTAAGTTTATTGAATGGCAAGAAAAGTGATGATCTTGCACCAATTATAACTCTTGCATTTTTAAATCCTGAATATACATTTTTCCATACTTCTGTTCTTTCGTTTAAACTAAATTTAGAATGATAGACCTTTACTGAATTTCCAAAAAATACCTGAAATCTTGTGACCATCTGAGATGTAATTGATATCTCTGGAAGCAAAAATAGAACTTGATTCCCTTTATCTATTATATCTTTTATATAAGTCATGTAAATAGCTGTTTTTCCAGAAGATGTTACACCTTGTAATAAAACAACATTGATTTTTCTTAATTTCTCTTTAATTAAGTTGTAAGCATTATCTTGAGCAACAGATAATTTTTGAAGATTTTTTTTGCTATTTTCAGAATATTTTATCCTATCAACAATAACTTTATCTTCTTCAATAATTGACTTTTTAATTAAAGCTTTTGCTATAGAATTATCACTTTTAGATTTATTAAAAATAGTTTTTGATTTAATCCATTTCCCTCCTTTTGGAGCTAAAGAAAGTAAGGTTAAAACAAATTCTAATTGCTTTGGTGCATTCTTTAAATTATCTATGTTTACTTTAAAGTCATCTGGATTAATAAATCTATTATTAATTCGAAATACTCTTTCAGTTTTTGGTTTGTATTTGTTTTTAAGTCTTTGCTCTAATATTACTGCTTTTATTTCAACCAATGGCTGAATTAATTTTATTGTATTTTTTTTTTCTGAAATTTTTTCTATATCCTTTAACTTAAGTGGAGATTTTTCAAGAGCTTCATAAATTAAATATTCTTCATCAGATAATTTTTCTTTATCAACTTCAACTTCTTTATTTACAATAAAAGTAGTTTCACTCTCCAGAAGTAATGAGGCTGGTATAGAAGCTCTTAAAACTGAACCTATCGAACATTGATAATAATTGGAAATCCATTCCCAAAACTTAATCTGTTCAGGCTTAATGCTAGCATTATCATCTAAAATTGAGTTGATTGATTTTGAGTCATAAGTTTGAGGTGACAAATTATGCTTTCTAGCAACCACACCTGTATAAATTTTAGTTTTCCCAAAAGGAACAGCCACTCTAAAACCTGGCTTTAAAAATTCATATTCGTCTTCTTTAACCCTATAAGTAAAAGCCTTAGGTAAAGACAATGGCAAATAGACATCGACAAAAAAATCCATGCTCAAAACTAGGTAAACTTTATTTCTTAGTTGCTTTTATCTTCCTCATTTTTTAAACGATTTAATGTAGCGTTTAATTCAAAGCCTAACAATAAAACAATTGAGTTTATCCATATATACAACATGAAAATTAAAAGAGCTCCAATAGATCCATATAATTGGTTATATGTTGAAAAATTTTCAATATAAATTCCAAAAGCCCATGTTGTAAAAATTATCAATAAAGTTGTCATCAAAGCACCTGGGGAAAAGAAACTAGACTTTTTTCCTTCTATAGTTCCAAAATAGTATAATATTGCAACTGAAATATAGGTTATAACAACATAAAAAAATGATTGTCCTAATCTAATCCAATTAACTGTAGATTGAATTAATTCCTCTAGATTTTTATAAATATAAATTTCAAAAAATACGGAAACAATTACAGCTAATAATAGTGTTATTGCTAACATAACTGCTACACAGATTGAATAAAAGTATTGTTTTAAGAAGTTTCTCGATAAATCAATATGATAAGACTCTTCAAAACTTGCAAAAATTGCACTAACTCCATTTGCTGTTAAGAAAATTGATAATAAAAATACAGAAGAAAGCAAACCTCCCCTTGGCTTATTTTGAATATCTAAAAAAATAGAAGCAAAAAAATTCTGACTGTTTTCAGGGACTAAAATTTCAATGAAATTTAATAATATTACTTCCAGGTTTTCTATGGGAATAAAAGGCAAAAGATTTAATATAAAAAGAAGAAAAGGGAAAATAGCCATAAAGAAACTGAATGATATGCTTCCTGCTCTTGCAGATAATGCTCCCTTTACTATACCCAACACATACATTTCAATAAGATTATAAAAAGAAAAACCGCTAAAACCAGGTAATTTAATTGAATCAGCTAATTTTATAAGTGATTTTAAAAATGGAGTTGATTTAAATTGATTCTTCAAAACAAAATATTTTTCTTATCAAAGATAATGTGATAATATATAATTTATATATTAATTTACCTTAATCAATATTTATCTAATCAACCTTATCACAATTGTTAAATGAAAATAGTTTTTGCAACTCATAATCAAAATAAAATAAAGGAAGTAAAATTATTATTATCTAATAATATAAAAATTTTAAGTTTAAATGATATCAATTGCAATGAATTGATTAATGAAACTGGAAATTCATTAGTTGAAAATGCATGGATTAAATCCAATTATGTAAAAACTAAATATGGATATGATTGCTTTTCAGATGATACAGGCCTTGAAATAGAATCTCTAGGAGGTGAACCTGGTGTTAAATCTGCTCGTTATTCTGGTATTTATTCTACTGATAAAAAAAATATTGATTTAGTTTTAAAATTAATGAAAAATAAAACAAATAGAAATGCACAATTTAGAACATGTATTGCTTTAATTATTAATGATAATAAAGAATTATTTGAGGGAATAGTTAAAGGAAAAATTATCCATCAGAGAAAAGGAAAAAATGGTTTTGGATATGATTCAATTTTTATACCAAATGGCCTTAAAAAAACTTTTGCGGAAATGGATTTGTCTGAAAAAAACAAAATAAGTCATCGAGGAATCGCATTGAAAAAACTTAGTAATTATTTTCACAATTCTAATTATTAGTGTAAAAAAACAAAAACAGGAATTGGAATTGATTCATTGTTCACTATTTTAGTATGAATCAATGAGACAAACTTTTTATAATATTTTTTATAGTCTTTGCTGCATTTCATTATTGGCTCAAGAACAGCAAATAGTTTTAGAAGGAATAGTTGAAAATGAAATAACTAATCTTCCAATGCAGAGTGTTCATGTAGTTAATTTAACTAAAGTAATTGGGACAATAACTGATTCAAATGGAAAGTTTGAGATTGAAGTTGCTTTGAATGACACCTTATATTTTTCCTATGTTGGTTATAAACCGTTAAAAATATCTGTTAATAATGATATGATTAAATATGGAAATTCAAAGTTTCAACTTACCGAATTAGCTTTTGCTTTAGAGGAAATTATTTTAAGACCATATGAACTTACTGGTTATCTAGAAATTGACATAAAAAATGTACCTATTAATCCAGCAGGAAGATATAGAATTTCTGGACTTCCAAATTCGGGTTATGAAGCTGGAAATAGAAATCGAAGTGCAATTTCGAAAACAATAGGAGCATTATTTAATCCCGCTGATTTTTTACATAATTTGTTTGGTAAAAACCCAAAACAATTAAGAAAATTGAAAAAAATGAGGGCAGATAATGAAATAAAAAATTTATTAGCAACAAAATTTGACCGTGAAGTACTTGTTCAACTTTTAGGAATAGAGAAGTATGACCTTGATGAGATAATGAGAAATTGTAATTATTCGGATACCTTTATTAAAGAATCTAATGATTTACAAATTCTAGAAGCAATAAGTTCCTGTTATGAAGAATATAAAATAATGCAAAACAGTTTATAATTTATTTATAAATCAAAAGAAATGTATCTTTGCAGATTAATATTATTGTATAATATTATGTCTCTAACATCTTTAAATGCAATTTCTCCCATTGATGGTCGATACCGATCCAAAATAAAAGAACTTTCAAATTATTTTTCAGAGAAAGCATTAATTTATTTCAGAATAAAAGTTGAAATAGAATATTTTATATCACTATGTGAACTACCAATTCCTCAATTAAAAAATTTCAACCATACTTTATTTAGTAATTTAAGGGAAATTTATACTGATTTTAGTGAAAAAGACTCCATTTTAATTAAGGAAATAGAAAAAACCACTAATCATGATGTCAAAGCTGTAGAATATTTTATTAAAAAAAAATTTGAAGCCCTTAATATTAGTGAATACAAAGAATTTATACATTTTGGGTTAACATCTCAGGATATAAATAATACTGCTATTCCCTTGTCTATTAAAGAATGTATTAAAAATGTCTACTTATTTGAAATAAAGAAATTAATTTCAAAATTATCTTCAATTTCATCAAAATATAGAGAAATAGTTATTTTAGCAAGAACCCATGGCCAACCAGCATCACCTACTCGTTTGGGTAAAGAATTTGATGTTTTTATAAAAAGACTAAAAAATCAAATACAAAGTCTAACAAAAATTCCCTATGCTTCAAAATTTGGTGGAGCAACAGGGAATTTTAATGCACATAAAGTAGCATATCCAAAAATTAATTGGAAAAAATTTGGTAAAGAATTTGTAGAACAAAAACTTGGCCTACATTATTCCTTTCCTACGACACAGATTGACCACTATGATTCTTCAGCAGAACTTTTTGATTCGCTAAAAAGAATAAATACTATAATTATTGATTTCAATCAAGATATATGGCTGTACATTTCTATGGATTATTTTAAGCAAAAAATAAATGATAAAGAAATTGGCTCATCAGCTATGCCTCATAAAATTAATCCGATAGATTTTGAAAATAGTGAAGGAAATCTTGGTTTAGCTAATGCAATTTATAATTTTCTTTCTAAAAAACTACCAATTTCTAGACTCCAACGTGATCTTACAGACAGCACATTACTTAGAAATATAGGTGTTTCTTTTGGCCATAGTTTAATTGGTATTAAGTCAACAACTTCAGGGCTGTCAAAGCTAGAAATTAATAAGCCAAAAATTGATAACGATCTTGAGAATAATTGGGTTGTTATCTCGGAAGGAATTCAAACAATATTAAGAAGAGAGGGGTATTCAAAACCATACGAAACTCTTAAAGAATTAACTAGAACTAACAAAAAAATTAATAAGGAAAATATTTTTAAATTTATTGACAATTTAAAGATTAGTGATTCAATAAAAAAAGAGTTAAAAAGTATAACTCCATTTAATTATACAGGTATTTAAAAATATGAAAAACTTTAAATTCTTATCACTTTTTTTAATGTTATTTTTTTTAAACTGTTCTAAGGATAAAGATGATAATTTAATTAACCTAGAAGGAGAACTAGAAATTAGTGATTTTGTATGGAAAGGTTTAAATTATTATTATTATTGGCAAAAAAATGTTCCTAATCTTTCTGATACTATGGATGATGATGCTAACTCTTATACTACATTTATTTCTCAAAATTCTGATCCAGAAATTTTTTTTGATGAATTGTTGTTCTCAGAAGATAGATTTAGTTGGATAGTTGATGACTATATTGAACATGCAAATTCATTATCTGGAATAGTTGCTCACAATGGGATGGAATTTGGTCTAACTTATCAATGTTCAGGCTGTACAGATTTGGTTGGATATGTTAGATATATACAACCCAATTCAAACGCTTCAACCAAAGAAATTTATAGAGGAAACTTTTTTATTACAGTTAATGGTTTTAGTCTTAATATTGATAATTATAGAGAATTGCTTTATAGTGATGATTTAACTTATACATTAGGTCTAGCAAATTATGATCAAGAGAATGGGATTTTTGATTTAAATGGACAAAACATAACACTTACAAAGCAAGAAAATTTTCAAATAAATCCAATTCATAAAACGAATATATATAGCTTAGGAGAAAATAATATTGGATATTTACATTATAGCAAATTTCTTGCTGATTACACTGATGAGTTAAACGATGTTTTTGCTAATTTTAAATCAAGTAATATAACAGATTTAGTCCTTGACTTAAGATATAACAGTGGAGGCTCAATCTATGCTTCGAGAGTTCTTTGTAGTTTAATTACTGGTCAATTTAGTAATCAAGTACTTATAAGTTATCAATGGAATGATAAACTAATGGATTATTGGAATGAAAATAACCCCGAATCATTAACCAAACCTTTTGTAAATAAATTGGATGATAACTCTAGTCTTAATAGTTTAAATCTAGAAAGAATATATGTGCTAACTAGTAGTCGCACCGCATCAGCAAGTGAAATGCTAATTAATGGATTATCTCCATATATAGATGTTATTCAAATTGGAGATTATACTGTCGGAAAAAATGTTGGATCAATTACAGTTCACGATTATATAGATAATGATGGAACAAAAAACCCCAATCATAAATATGCAATGCAACCAATTGTAATAAAAGTTGCAAATAAAGATGGTTATGCTGATTTTGACAATGGTTTGCCTCCTGATATTAATCAAAAGGAAAGCTTATCAAATCTTGGTATTTTATCTAGCCCAAGTGAACCCTTGTTTTTAACCGCAATTAATCTGATTACAGGAAATGCGCGAAATATTGAAAATGTCAAAAATCCAATTGAGTATACAATTGAAAATCCTAAAATTAATTTGGAGCAAATTGCAACACTAGAAGGAGAGTATAAAATTTTAAAGTAAATTTTGTGATACTACTGTTTATTTTTGATTTTATTGAAAAGTTTACTTTGTTAGGTACATTTTTCTTCTAGAATAAAGATCATAAAATTCATCTGATTTCAAGGAATCTATAAACAAAATACTTTCACCTGTGCTTTTCATTTCAGGACCCAACTGTTTATTAACATTAGGAAACTTGTTAAATGAAAAAACTGGTTGTTTTATTGCATATCCTTTTAATTGAGGATTAAAATTAAAATCTTTCAATTTCTTATCTCCTAGCATAATCTTAGTTGCATAATTGACATAAGGTTCATTATATGCTTTAGAAATAAAGGGCACAGTTCTAGAAGCTC
>CEUY01138062.1_pt1 | contig 13270 bp, 12 predicted proteins | sample 361481 | NCBI WGS metagenome assembly CEUY01 (sample SAMEA2622737, study PRJEB7988) | marine metagenome | isolation source: saline water (ENVO:00002010), including
TTAATTAATCTTGTGGCTGTTTATTTAAGGAATCGTTGCCGACCCTCAGTTCGCTCTCAGGTATTGTAATGCTAGAGCTGCTGCCTGAAAACTCGACTTTAAATGTGCCAGCACCATCAGATGTAACACTATCGTTGATGAGTTGAGCTGTTTGCGGACTCTCTTCGAGGGACTGAAATACCTTTGAAAGTAGCTCTGTTATTTTTTGCTTATCAGCGGCGTTGATTTCTTGATTTTTAGCAATGGTCTTATCATCGCCATGAGCGCTTGCTTCACTGATCACTTCCATTAATTTTTTAACTTTAGCTTTTAAAGCAGCAAGACTCATATTCTCACCTTGTGAAAGGTTGATATGAGCTAAAGTGTCAGAGTTACCTGTTTTGGTGAGCGCTAATACAGCCTCAAGAAGTTGCAAAAGTTGTAGCAGCATTTCTTTCATGGACTCATCGTCTTCATCGCTAGAGCCACCTGAAGCTTTAAGTCGTGTGAGCATAGTATTTACATATTCTGAAACACCTTGTGCTTTTCTAGCTTTTTCTGAATCTTCAGTGGAGCCAGTTGCTGGAGCATAGGATTCTGGTAAAGATTCTTCATAAAATGAAGTTTGAGCAGATTGTGCTTCATTTGTATCATTGTAAATATTAATATTTGTCATGGGTATATCCTTATCATTTTTAGTTATTCGTATTTAAAAGTCGATGTGCCGCTGCTCGAACATCAAGACTATATTGCTCATCTGTATTGAGACATACTTTTTGAAGTTCAGATTCAAGATAGTCCCCATTCATATCCTGTTCTAAATCTAATTCACCTAATAAACTTGACGCATCGCTTAATGTAATCTCATTCGAACGATGCTTAATTTTAGGGTGCACATCAAATGTTGAGTTCATCAAATACAGAACAGGCGGTTCGCTGCCTTGACTGAGCTGGTCTTGCAAGAGACAAAAAGCATCAAACTCTACAGTAACAAGTGTGTTGTGTTGAGGGCAGACATACATTAACTCATGTGTGTCGTGCTTGAGTTCAGCAACGATGATTGCCTGCTGACCTTGCGTGGATGAAATAACAGTATTTTCAGCGTCAAGCCATGCAGATGTATAAAGGGTTACAACTTTAGATTCAATTTCTTCAAGCTCATAATGATGTTCATGAAACAGTGCTTGAATTGATTCAGCAAAGGTGGTTACTTTTTGCTTTTCAGATTCAAGTCCAAAAATCAAATTCATTAATTCAAATAAAGGCTCTGACGGAGTGCTCATGGCTTTAACTTACTTCGGCTGACTGAAGGAAGGCTTGAATAAGCACGCTTGACTCAGTGCTAAGTCCTTCTCTAAGCATGACACTGTCTTTTGATACTTCAAGTTTAGAGTCTGGTGTACCAGCAAACTCAACAAGGTATGTTTCATTGTCTTGCAGCTGAACAGAGTCTTTTATGAGTTGCGTGCCATTTTCTGACTCTTCTAAAGCTTTAAAGAGATCAACGAGAAGAGATGTCATCTGTTGGCGCTCAAGGTCCTTGTCTTCGTCTTTCGTTTCAGCCTCGGTTGCGTGGTCTTCTGCTTTAGCTGCAGAAGCATCTTCTATCATATCTTCGATTTTTTTCTCAAGTGCTTCAAGTTTTTCTTTTAAAGGGCCATCTTCTTCACCAATAAGATCAGCTAAACCTAGCTTATCAGTGACATTTTGACTCGTGGTTTCCATGTTTGCTTTGGTAAACATTTTAAGGAGGCCTACCAATAAACGCTTAGTCGCTTCTCCAATATCGCCATCCCCGTCCATAAGAACAGCACGAAGCAGAAGCAAGATCATATTGAGATCGAGCCCAATTTTCTTTTTCTTTTCGTGACGGGTCATCTCATCATTTTCTTCAGCGAGACGAATATAATATTCATCTTGAGCGACTGCGATTTCACCTGTGTAAACGAGTTTTTCAGCATTTGAAGTTGATGTGCTATTAATCTCAGTCATATATATACCGTCTCTGTCTTGTTATGAATAAGCCTAGTATATGTGTTTGAATTGATGGAAAGATTCTTATAGTGATGAGATTTGGTAATTTGAAGTGAGGCAGGTGTAACATGCTGTGACTTTTGAAGAACAAAAGAACAACAGCATGTTTGTATGAAATATGCCGAAGAGGTATTTGCGCGTATTTAAAAGACTGCACCAGCTGATTTGATGCAGTACATACCGCCGATCATAATTAAACATATTGAAAGAGAAACACGTAACACTCGCTCAGGAATATGTTTGCTCCACATGCTACCAAGGTAAACTGCAGGAATAGAGCCAAGGAGTAAGCAGCCTAGTAATTCCCAGTCAAGATTGCCCAGCATAAAGTAATGGCCAATACCTGCAACAAACGTCAGAGGTACTGCATGAGCCAAATCCGTTCCAACAATTTCTGTGCCTTTAATTTGCGGCAAAAGAAGCATCAGAAGCATTGTACCAACAACACCTGCACCAACTGAGCTTAAAGTCACTAAAACTCCAAGCGGTAAGCCAACAAAAGCGAGTTTGATATAACTTGCAGATGGAATAGGTGCATGAACTTCTGCTTCAGGTTTGGCTTTTTTAAAGAATGTTTGGAATCCAAGAAGAAGGCCAGTTGCAAGCAGCATAATGCCAAGGCTTAATTTGATCATGGACTCATACATATGCGACTCAGGAAAATGAGTTTGCAAAATGTAGAGTGTAATCATACTGCCTGGGATACTGGTCGAAGCCATCATCAAAACTGCTTTCCAGCGTACATGGTTTTGTCGATGATGAGCTATAATTCCACTTGATTTTGTCATAGCAGCATAAAGCAGGTCAGTCCCGACTGCGACATTTGCAGGGGTGCCAATCCACAAAAGGAAAGGTGTCATCAGGGATCCACCACCAACACCTGTCACTCCAACAATGAATCCGATGAATGCTCCTGCAAGAATTAATGTAATCATATTAGCCTTTTTGAATATTTTGTCTAAACTGCTATCTAGGCAACGTGCCTAAAGTCGTTGTCTATTGATATTTAAGTTATTTTAGGATTGGCCGTGCCAATTCTCCACTAAGATCGCTGGGCCAGCATCCTGATGTATTTCGAATAGTAGCTTGGCGTTGAGAAACATCCAAAGACTTATTTTGTCTAGGGTTATTCCAAAAAGGAATAAGGGGACGATTTTACAGATGAAATTACAACAGCTTCGTTATATATGGGAAGTCGCAAGGCATGATTTGAACGTCTCTGTCACAGCGCAAAGCCTCTATACATCGCAACCAGGGATCAGTAAGCAAATTCGTTTACTTGAAGATGAACTAGGCGTTGAGATCTTTTCTCGTAGTGGTAAGCATTTAACTCGCGTCACACCTGCAGGTGAAGCTATTTTGCAAATTGTTGGTGACATCCTTCGAAAAGTCGAAAGTATCAAACAAGTTGCTCAAGAATATAATGATGAACATAAAGGCAGCCTTTCGATTGCAACAACTCACACGCAAGCTCGATATGTGCTTCCACCTGTGATTCAGCGTTTTATAGATGATTACCCAGATGTGTCGTTGCATATGCATCAAGGCACACCGATTCAAATCTCTGAAATGGCAGCAGATGGCACAGTTGACTTTGCTATTGCGACTGAAGCTATGGAGCTGTTTGGCGACTTAATCATGATGCCTTGCTATGCCTGGAACCGCTCAGTTATCGTGCCTAAAGGACACCCACTGACTCAATCACCGTTAACCCTTGAAAAACTCGCTGCATTTCCATTGGTTACATATGTTTTTGGGTTCACTGGCCGTTCTAAGTTAGATGATGCATTTGTTAATCATGGATTAACGCCAAAAGTTGTTTTCACAGCAGCTGATGCTGATGTTATTAAAACTTATGTACGCTTGGGGCTTGGTGTTGGGATTATCGCAACAATGGCCTACGACGAAGAGGTTGATTCAAATCTTGTACGCTTAGATGCTTCTCACTTATTTGAGCCAAGTATTACTAAAATTGGTTTTAGGCGTGGCACCTTCCTGCGTGGCTATATGTTCGATTTCTTACAAAAGTTTGCGCCACATTTAACGAAAGAGTTAGTCGAGGAGGCAATTAGCCGAAATACTCGCTCTGAACTGGAAGGTTTATTTCAAGATGTAGAAATACCGAGCTATTAATTATTTTTTTAGGCGTTTTAACTGATAAAAGACACAAATACAGCAAACTACTATCACATCAACTATTCTCAAAGAAGAATAACGATGATGCAAAGCAGCATTGAGGAATTATAAGGCGTCCATGTCCAAAATAGCTTCTAGACGAAAACACCAGCGTTATGGCTGTCTATCACCTGCACGACTCGAATTCGAGGACCTTGTGCTGGAAGTCACTTTAATGAATTTTTGTCATCAAGGTATGCTGGTTAACTCATCACCAGAAGTCATTGGCTCGATCAATCAAAAGATTAAAAATCTTGAGCATCCTGCTGCTCGTTTAGTGTGTCACCTTAGTGGTGCTACTTACGAACTTCAAGTTGAAATAAGACGAGCCTATGATACTTTCTTTGGTGTTTATGTGGCTGAGGGTTTGCCACCGTTGTTATTTGAGAATCTAGGCCAAACGCTTCCTGTTAATGTATCAACTCAAGCTGATAAGAAAGATGCGACTGCTCAAAGCCGTCAGCGCTTACTTGCTCATGACATTGTTGCAACATGCCAAAATGTGCTTATGCCCGGAGTACGCCGTTTCTACAATCAATTACCAGAACGGTTAATGAATTATGCGGAAAAAGCCACCCAAGCTCACCAGGTTCAAAAACTGTTCTCGTTAAGCTCAGCTATACGTCAAAAAACTGAGCTTCCTTACGATTTGCAGCATTTACTCCGAGATAAAATCCTAGAAGCCATTACGCAAAAAACAATTGAATCTACTCGAAGCACATCTTCACTGGGCGAGTTAAGTTTGGTTGAGACTGATGAGTTTGACCAATGGGTTGCCATTAAAGCCACAGCTCAGCGTATTGAGAATCAGGTTCAAGACGTATTGCTACCCGTTATTGAGCGACTTAAAACACAATATGCCAAACCTGAAGAAATGCCAATGTTACCAAGAGGTTTTGCACAATTGCTGCAGCAGCAGTTAATTGGACAGGGATTCGATCAAACAAGTCAGCGAGCCGCCTTAGAAACTTTTGCTGCAATTACAGGTGATACTTTTAAAGAGTTTTTAGAGGCCCTGAATAAAGTGCTTGAAAAGCATGGGTATGTTCCTAGAGCTCAACAGCATTCCCAGGCTGGCCAGTCTTCAAGTAGTCGCTCTATTCGTGGCCCATCTACGACGCGAATGAGCGAAGAGGAGATGAAAAAATATGCTTCTCCGCAAAAAGTATCGTCGGAATCAGAGGATGATAATCAAGAGCCAATTCCAGGGTTAGTGCCAAGCTCTACAGCATTTGATTATCAAACAGGTCTTGCATCAGCAAATGAGTCACTTCATAAAGTGCGAGCATTATTGAAAGGGCTCAATAAAGATACGCATACTGCTTCTAATCCTGTGCATCAATCTGTGCCTAGGGTTGGTATAGACCAGCTTGGCGCCCAATTAAGCCAAATGACAGAATCTCTTGCTCAAAGTTTTAATGTGAAACAGTCTTGGGCATCTGAATCAGTTATCAAAACATTATACGAGCTTTTTGCTGACACTATTTCATCAGGTAATAGTGATGCAATTCAATCTAAAGCGACCTTAAATACCACCTTGCTTAAATATTTACAACAAGTCGCTCAAAAGCTTGAAGTAAAGCTTTCACCTTCTGATGTTAATGCTATTGAGCTTGTTGATACTTTTTTTGATGACATTCAAAACAATGATTTTTTAATTGATGACATTAAAAACATTATTAATCAGTTTAGGGCTCTTGTTGCTGCAGATTACCTGCAACGTGGTCGAGACTTCTATACAAAGTCTGATTTAAAAAACATGGTTTTTCAGTTGCAAACCATTGCCTATGAGCCAATGGTTTGGGTTGGGCGCCATAAGAAAAACATTTTAATGGCTCTTGATCTTGTCTATCAACATAAACATGAAACTTTACTGGTCATTGATGGGCAGGAATCTGGTCTTACTACTGCAGTTCAGCAAATGAACCACACACTTAACGGTATTGAAAAACAAATTACTGATATTCGATTAAAAAATAAAAAACGCCTTATAGACGCCTGTATGACAAGACTGCACACGCAAGAAAAGCGAAATAGGGTGCAGCAGTATCTCAGCACCTTTTTAAACCCAGATAAACTGATTCCTCGCTGGCTTGAACAATTAATGCGCATGGGCTGGGCTGAATATTTGGCTTTTTTAAGCATTAGAGATGATAAATCTGAAGAATACACCTTGGCCACAGAAAAAACCCGAATGCTTTTTGATGTTGTGTCACTTGTCACGAAGTCGCAAACAGGTTTATTTGACGATTTAAAAAATCAAATGAATGCTATTATGGCTTTCATTCAGCAGGGTTTGACTGAAGTGCAAACTTCCAGTGATAGTTTGGAGCAGTGGCAAGAGTTGATGACGGATATCTTTAATGGTCATGAAAATAAACTGCTTCAACTTGTTCCTCCGAGTCATTGGTATACATATCAAGATGATAAAAAGATCGCAAAAGATCATTACCTGCTTAAAAAGCTAGAAATGGTAGAGGCTGGTCAATGGTTGCACTGCCCCCATATGGAACGCGACAAAACATATGTACAAGTTGCTTGGATATCACCAGATCAGTCAGTTTTTTTACTTGTAAACCATAGCTTTGTCAGCATTGGTGAGTACACGCAACAGGCTATGTTGGATTTACTTTCAATCCCAACAACACGACTTATTAATGAAAGTTTACTGCCGTTTATGCCAAAAGGCATTGAAAACCAGTTTTATCGTATTTACGATAAGATTCGTAATGGTTTGCTTCGAGATCAAATTACTGGTTTTTTAGTGCCTGCGGACCTTGAAAACCAAGTTAATAACCTTGTTTCTCAGCATAAACCATTTAGTTTATTTGCGCTGCATATTAAAGAATTAGCACATATCGAATCAATACATGGCTCGGAAGCACTGAATCAATGCCTTGCTAAAATTGCTCATCAGCTTACTGAGCATCAAAGTGAATGGCTTAAAAATCAATCCGATTTTGATTTAGATTTTCTTGCTCGATCACAAGAAAATCATTTTTACTTTGTTGTATTAGACCTAAATCATGATGACGAACAAGACATTGTTATGAGCACTCGCCTGCAAAAAATGATTCGCCCTTTTATTACAAGTTTAGAATCAGCGCTTTCGAGCATCAAACTTGGCGTCAATACAGTAAAGCTTACTCCTAGTTTTGGTTATATTGACAGTACAACATCGGACATGAGCAGCCACTATTTAATAAAAGCGGCACTTCAGGCCAGCCAAAATCAAAACCCACATTTTTCAGTGATCGATAATGTCTATATGGCTAACCCTCATGATCTTGAAGAAGAACAAAAACGTCAAAACATGCTGTCATGGATTAACCAGGTTGATATCGAAAGCCTATCAGAGCGCATTCAGGTTCAAAAAAATATCATTAAATCAGTTGAAGGCCAGCAAGAGTTTTTACATCTTATACCCAATGGGGAAGATGAGCTGATTAACCTTATTTTCCAAAGCGGGAAGGGCTATTTATTAGACCAGTGGCTTATTGATCAAGCTTCGGAGCTTATGATTCATACAGAGGTTGAAACTGTATTTGTTACTCTTAAATCAAATATTATTGAGCACAATCAGTTTTTCGAAAAACTCTATTCCCGTATGGCTAGCTTGCCCCGACAGAAAAAATTGCATTTTTGCTTCGATAACCAACATCTCCCTGAACTTGAATCACTGGCTGACTTCTGTCGTGAGGTGAAAAGCTATGGCTGTGAAGTATCTCTGTTTAATTGGGGGATGGATGCAAGAAGCTTTGAAATCTTGCAATACAATTTCTTTTCTCAGCTGAGTATTGCGTCTGCGATTATTACTGATGACAAACCTCAAATGAAGGCTTTATTGAACACCCTTGCAGGTTTAGCTAAAGACATGGAGATTGATCTTATATTAACCAAGCCTGCTGCAATGCCAACTCAAGCCTTTCAAGAACTCTTAAATACAGTGAAACCCGCCTATATAGAAAGAGCTGATTGATATTTAATCAGCTCTTATTCTTTTTATGCTTATGTTGAGAGCATAACTTCTTCTGCCTTATAGAATAGATGGTTAATTAATAACCTTTTTGCTTCATTTCTATTTTTGTCTGTAACAAAATATTAATACGACATCGTTTTTTCTATAAATTACAGCCCATCTTCACTTAATAATTCAAAAAAGAGAGCTCATTAATGGCAAATGTAACTGGTGGGGTAAGAGTCGCTAATTTCTCAGATCCTGATAATTTATATATAAATGGAGGCACCAGAGGTTTCAGCGGCAATGATTTTACGCCAATCCAGCAACCTCGACCAATTTACAATCCTAGAGAAGTTGTAGCAACGTCCCCAGACTTTCGTGCACCTAGACAGACTGAAACTAGATATTTGTCGCCAATAAGGTATCGAAATAATAATTTTAGGTTAAGCGATTATGTTGGTTCGGGTGCTGTTCGTAGCCTGCTTTTTGCTGGTGTCATGGTTGCAATTGTTTGTGGCGTCTTAGCTGCTACTGGCACTTTTAAAGGTATAGATTCAAATTAAAGCATATATAAAATGAGGGGAAAATTATGGGTATTAATGAAATGGGTTATGGAGCTGGTGGTGGTATCAACCTAGGTACAGACGATAGAAAAATCCTTGCAGGTGAAATGGACAGGGGCGGTAATCCTATTGTTCCAAGCTCTAGCAACTATACAGCAACTCCAGCCACGCCATCACAACTTGAATCAGCGACAAGACGTGATAATCGTGAAGTTCCAGAAAACCCAACAAAGTGGTCTAAAGCTAAGATTTGGTATAATGGTGCTTCTAAGCCGGCTAAGATTGGTGTATGGCTTGTAGCAGCAGCTGCATTTACAGGTGTGGTTTTAGGTACGCTTCATGGTGCCTTTAAAGCATCAGGTATGTACGACAAGTAAGTCTGCATATTTCTGAACACCAATAAAAAAGGCGCTTTTCAGCGCCTTTCTTATTGGTGTTTGATTACTGTATAACAATATACAGTGGCATCTCATCGCGAATCACTCTCAATAATAAATTGCCTTTTTGCTGAAGTGCTTTTTTCATATCAGCAAGTTTGGAGACATCATGTCGGTTGACGCTGACAATAACATCGCCAACTTGTAAGCCCGTGTAGTAAGCCGCTGAGCCTTGTTCTATACCTTGAATCACCAATTTATTATCAATTTCACCAAGCTGTAAACCCTCTAGGCGTTCATCAAGCGCATCAGAGGTTTTCTTCGTTTGAGCAGCTTCTGTCTCCTCATCACCAGCAATGGTTATCTGCGTATTTTTAACTTGACCATCACGTAAATAGCTTACTTTAACGGTATCGCCAATGGAGCGAAGTCCAATTGCATTACGCAGCATGGATGCAGTTTCCGTGGCTTTGCCATTAACACCAGTAATGATGTCACCTGCAGTAAGACCTGCATTTTCTGCAGCTGAGCCTTTCATGACTTGTGCTACAAGAACACCACGCTGACTGCGTTCCAAGTCAAATGCTTGAGCAAGCTCTGGGGTTAAATCTTGAATAAGCACACCAATCTTGCCACGCTTGACTTCTCCATGCTCAAGAATCTGGGATAGACTTGATTCCATCATATTGGCAGGAATTGCAAAGCCAATCCCTACATTGCCACCAGATGGGGCCAGTATTGCAGTATTGATCCCTACAAGATGACCGTTAAGGTCTACAAGTGCACCACCAGAGTTACCAGGGTTAATAGAGGCATCTGTTTGAATAAAGTTTTCATAGCCTTCAATACCGAGACCTGAACGGCCTAGAGCGCTCACAACCCCTGTTGTTACTGTTTGACCAAGGCCAAATGGGTTGCCTACAGCAACGACAAAATCACCCACAAGAATGTCATCTGAGTTTGCTATTGGAATCTCGCCACGAGCTTTGGTTGCTTCTTTGTCCTCAACTCGTAAAACGGCGATATCCACTTCTGGGTCTGAGCCTACTAGGGTTGCTTTTACAGAGTCGCCATCAGAAAACTGCACAATAATCTCTTCAGCATCTTCAACAACATGGTGATTCGTGACGATAATACCTTCGTCTGCATCAACAATCACACCAGAGCCTGCAGCTTGTGTGCGTTGTCTCGATTGTGGTGATTGCTGTTGAGGTAAATTAAAGAAGTGTCTAAAGAAAGGGTCATTTAAAAGTGGATTATTGATCACTTTTGACTTTGCCTGCACGGAAATATTGACAACAGCAGGGCTCACTTCCTGAATCATTGGTGCCAAGGTTGGTTTGGCACTGTCATTTTTACCAAAAAATGGTAAGGCTGCATAAGATGGAAGGGAAAGAAATAATAAACTGACGCAAAGGCTACATAGCGCCTTAGGATTCGCTGGGTACACCGCAAAACCTCCTCGATTTCAAATTGGTCAACTTCATATTTTACGTAAAACGTATTACTTTTATGGGGACCACCTTGGCGAAATCAAGCGCTCATTCTAGCTTTGGCCAGAAAATTCACGTAAAAAACAGTGCTTAAAAGCACTGTTTTGGTTTTGGAATACCTGCAAGTTGCGCCAAAATCAGCGCTGGATTTCCGGAAAGATGTATTTGCAACGTCATGCTTGTGATATCTACACTTACATGTGTTTTAAGGTATTTGATCAAAACCCGTGTGTTTGGCGAGTGATCAAATTCCATGTAAAACGCTCTCGTTGCATTTACCCAAGCCTGTAACTCATTTGTCCAAGCAATATTCATTGTTGATGCGAGTGCTTGCGTATTGTCTTGAGACCAAGGCTCTTGCAATGAGTCATGGTGATTATCTCGAGGGTCTAGCATAGAAACTCAAAGTCCTTGTACTACTTTAGGAAAGATTTGAAGAGTGCATTAAAGGCATATAAAGCGATCACAGGCATAGAGCGTTTCCTGCTCTAGATCAAGTAAGCGCTGCAAACCTAGCTTGGTAGAAGGTGTTGCTTCAACTTCAAAAATACGGCATTGATCTTTCTCATGAGCGATAGCTTCCAATAGAACACTATGGTTATGTTCGTAAGAAAGGATTGATTCGACGCCATACATCTCAGCTGATGCCATTTTTTTACCTATGGAAGTATCAGTAAATGCATCAGTTAAAATGTCATTAGCCTTACCTTGCAATAAAAGTTTAGGCTCAAAATCAAAAGCTGCAGTTGCCAAGGCTAAGTCGAGTTGTTCTTCAAAGAGCGCTGATTCAGGTGAAGCTGTGGCAATTATAATGCGTGGCATTAGTGTTGGTGTTGAAAAATCTAAAGTAGGGTGTGTGACAGTTTCTTCAACCCAAAAGCCAAGACCAGCAATTGCGAACTGTGCACTGAGTGCAGGACTGTTTTTGTCTTGATAGAGATCCAATGCTGTACTGCATGCGTAGAGGCTTACTTGAAGGCCGAAGTGGTCTTCAAACAACTGCACGACATCTTTTTTTTGCAGCAATTCAATCGCCTCACCTCGAAGAAATAGCTTTACTGGTACTGCATTAAGATTAAATGCACTGCATAAACGTTTTAATTGGATATGAACAGGGTTTTGTGGATTTTTAAAAAGCTCAAAGCCCTGAGATATTGCTATCCCAAGGCTTTGAGCAGGTGTTTTTTCAGATTTTGTATGTAGATTAGTCATCAAAAGCACTTAGTAGGTTTAACAAACTCATAAAGATATTATAGATAGACACAAATAGCGTCACCGTTGCCATAATATAGTTTGTCTCACCGCCATTCACAATAGCACTCGTTTGCATAAGAATAACTGCAGAAGAAAGCACCATGAATGCAGCACTGATTGCAAGACCAAGGGCTGGGATTGCAAGGAAGATGTTTGCGATAGCACAAACAAATGCCACGATCATACCAACAACAACGAATTTAGCCATGAAGCCATAGTCTTTTTTCGTTGTTAGAGCGAATGCTGAAAGACCTAGGAAGATCGCTGCTGTACCGCCAAGGGCAAGAGTAACGATGTCTGAACCACCTGTTGCTGCCATATAAAGGTTAAGAATAGGTCCAGTTGTAAGACCTAACCAGCCTGTAAGTGCAAATACAGATAAAATACCAGCTGCAGATTCTGCAGTCTTATTCACGAGGAATAAAAGACCAAAGTAAACACCTATAGTAATCCAAACATTGAACATCGGCATGTTCATAGCAATTGCCACATAAGAACAAAGTGCACTGAATGCCAAAGTCATGCCTAGAAGCATGTAGGTATTTTTAAGTACTTTGTTTGTTGATATGACTGAGCTCGCACTTGACCTTTCGTAAGTCTGTAACGATTCTCTGTTCATCTTAAGCTCCTTAGATAAAGATGTTGTAGTTCAAAATGTTTTCTACCCCTTATCACATATTTTAAAGTAAAGACATTAAAAAACAAGAGAATAAGGTGTGAATAGATTCAAAGATAATCAAATGTGATTTAAATCAATTATATAAGGTACTTTAAAAGAGTATTTGATAAGTTTTCGTGAAGAAACAAGCGATTGGAATAAGAAGAAATGGCGGAGAGGGTGGGATTTGAACCCACGAAGGGCTATTAACCCTTGCCGGTTTTCAAGACCGGTGCTTTCAACCGCTCAGCCACCTCTCCGCTGTCGGTGAAGACGATTATACGGATTTAAACAGGTGTGTCAATACTATTTTGGGCAAAAATGAAAAAATAATTAAGTGAAATCAATTGACTGCATGTAATAAGGGTATAAAGAAGTAAAGAATACAATTTGAGAAAAAAGATATTGATAAGAGCTTTTTAAGAAATTAGATTGCTAGAACTAGCTAAGAAGAAATGGCGGAGAGGGTGGGATTTGAACCCACGAAGGGCTATTAACCCTTGCCGGTTTTCAAGACCGGTGCTTTCAACCGCTCAGCCACCTCTCCGCTGTCGGTGAAAATGATTATATGGATTTTAAAAGATATGTCAACACTTTTTTTGATGAAAATAAAAATTAATTAAATAAAATCAATTGACTGCATGTAATAAGTGTATAAAGAAGTAAAGAGTACAATTTGAGAAAAAAGATATTGATAAGAGCTTTTTTAAGAAATTAGATTGCTAGAATTAGCTAAGAAGAAATGGCGGAGAGGGTGGGATTTGAACCCACGAAGG
>CEUY01185036.1_pt1 | contig 13241 bp, 14 predicted proteins | sample 361481 | NCBI WGS metagenome assembly CEUY01 (sample SAMEA2622737, study PRJEB7988) | marine metagenome | isolation source: saline water (ENVO:00002010), including
AGCCTCTCACGCTCGAAACCCGGGTTCGATTCCCGGTGGGGTCACCAAACAGCCGCGCCAACCATGAGATTACTCGGACAATAAAAGGGCGTTGGGAAGTTCCGGGCTTATCTGTCACACTAAATGTCACAAATAAACTCAGATATCTTTTGACTATCTAACCTAGCTTCAATCTGCTTGAGTAAGAGAACATGTATCCAGTGTGTAATCTGGTTTAAGAACCTATCAGCCGCCTCAGGCGTACGATGGCTTCTTGAATCCTCGCTTCAGTGCAGTGGAATCGCTCACGATGAGTCCGAAACTCCTTCAACCAAGAATGAGTGTCTATCTCCATTTCATGGGCATCCCATTCGGAATTTAGGGGCACAGTATCGACGAGTTCCCATCTTCCTATTGTGGGAATTTCATTGTCGCGATTTGGGATATGTGCATTGAACTCACTGAGACGAGCCTTAGGGTTCCTGCCACGTCCAATCTTGTAAAAATCAGTTTCGCCGAACCGCGCAAAATAGATATTTGAGCGAGTTAGTCTAGGCTCAGACCGAGTAGTTAGCGTTTGCCCTGCCGTTGGCGGAATTACGTTGCTTGGTATCCCGGGCCATGAAGTCTGGGGGGCCTGGTGGGAAGATATTGCAGGCGGCTCGGCCTTGTCTCTGTCTGAAACAACCAAATTCACGGGGACAGGAAACTCCGGAATTGTTGCAAGGTATCCGTATATTTCAGTGAATAAAATTAAATCTTGCTCTAGGATATCATTTTCTGGCAGGTCATCTGCCGAATATTCAAGCGCGAAAATATTCGCGTATTCGTACTTGGCTGGGTTCCTAGGCTTGCGACCATGTTCATCGGTCCATTGTGAGACAGCGAGGTCTAGTTTTCCCGCTATAAACCTCGCATCTTCTCGTATATCGTATACATCGAAGGCTAACGGAAGAATTCTGTCTCTAAGCATTCTGCCGGCAGTCAATATCGAGTCATCACCGAGATTTTTTTCGGCGAAAATCTGAGTGCCTAATGCGAGAGCAAGGTATATGCGGGTCATATCTAACGAGAACAGATAGACCGGATAAAAACCTTCGGTAGTTTTTGCTGCCAACTGTGGGATACGGATATTCACCCAAGGGCCAGGGGTAATTATGCTGGCACCGTCAGACCCTGTGATTTTTAAAGTATCTGCGGCCGCCACAGACGAAAGGATACGGCGTACTGTTTCAGGCAGTTGATGCAGCAGGACATCATGCACTTCATAATCTTTGCTTACCGTAGCCTGTCTAGCACCCGTTTGTTTCCAATGGTCAACTCGGTCCTGATAATAAGTTGGATACATTTCACACACACTAGAAATCAAATCACGAAGCACAGCGTTATCCTTAATTCTTCTCAACCTATGTGGGTTTGTCATAGCATAGTGAAATATCAAAAACTTGTACGAGAGAATCTGAATAATGCTGAGATTTAACTTCTGTCACTTGCCTGGTGTGTAAAATCAATTCTCTTAACTGTCACACTAAGTGTCACAAACAACTTGAATTGGTCTTAATTGACCTTAGATTACTTAACACCTGGTCAGTGTTGAATGTATTACTTTCAATCTCAAATCCGTTGCTATTACTGCGAAAGCCAGTAATTCAAAGGTTTTCAGCCCCAGGGATTGGAATACTCCTAAGGGTCACCAATAGAACGGACAGAAAAACGGACAGAAAATGACTTTCCAGCAGTTAATTTGACTTTACACAATCTGACAGGAGCGAAGTTAGTGATTCCCGCCTTTCCCATATGGTGTATAGGATAAAGGCGGTTCGTCACTACTGAAGTCCTATGTAGTAAACTCAGGTAAATTCCACGGATTATTTCCGGTGGGGTCGCCATATCATTCTCTGCCTGAGCTATTCAGGCCAAGAAAATACCGTCCGATTTCTGGGTCTCGAAGGATATCTTCAGCATTGCCGGAATATGCCACTTTCCCACTCGAAAAGATATATCCTCGGTCTGATCTTGCAAGCGATAATCTCGCATTTTGTTCCACTACAAGGACGGATATCCCATCGTTTCGAAGATTATCAATATTGGCAAGGATCTCCTGTTGATATCTAGGTGAAAGGGCAGCGGTGGGTTCATCAAGCATCAGGAAACTAGGATTTGAGATGAGTGCTCTGGAAATTGCTAGCATTTGACGTTCCCCACCTGAAAGTGATGCGGCAAGATCGTTCATTCGATATTTCATATCTGGGAACATCTTCAAAGACCGATCAATTCCAATGGAGATTTCATCGGATTTCAGATCGATTCCGCCCATCAGCAGATTTTCTTTGACTGACAATGATGGAAAAACATTGTCCACCTGAGGCACATATGCGATACCTCTCTTGACTAATTTATCCGTACGCCACCCGGATATGTCAGCTGCATTATGCGAAACAGTGCCATTGTGGAGAGTGGTGAGCCCAAAGACCACCTTCAAAAAAGTGGATTTACCACAGCCGTTTGGTCCAATAATTGTGACAAATTCTCCTTGGTCAACGTACAGATCAATTCCATACAAAATTTGAACACTGCCATATCCTCCTTCAAGGCCCGTGACCTCCAAGACTTTACTCATTTTGTATTTCCCCTGAGCTTCCGAGATAGGCTTCAATAACATCTCGACTTCCCCTGATTTCTTTTGGTGTGCCTTCCATGAGAACTTTGCCTTCGTTCATCACAATAATTCTGTCGACATCGCGCCGGAGGATGAAATCCATATTGTGTTCGATGACTAACATGCCGATATTCCTGTCTGATGTCAGATGCCTCAAGTTTTGAAAAATACGCTCAGCAAGAGGACCGGCAACCCCAGCCACGGGTTCATCAAGTAATAGGAAACGCGGGTCACTCATTAATGCCCTACCAATATCCACTAGTTTACTTTGACCACCAGACAACTCACTTGTTAGGTTGTGCGCCATATGAGGTATTTCTAACAGGTCTAATACTTCGTAAGCATCTTGGATCCGTTGTGCCTCAGACTTTCGTGTTCCGGGCTTCAATAATGCCAGTAGGGGGTTAGGTTGAAATTGGTTGCGTGGGGGCACAAGCAGATTTTCTATTACCGTCATATCGCGCCATAACCAAGTGTGTTGGAAAGTTCTTGTTAGGCCTAGACGTTGTATTTGGTCAGGTCTCATCGCGGTGGCATTTTGTCCAAGGACTTCAATTGTCCCTGAACTGGATGGGAGCATTCCTGATATGCAGTTGAATGTAGTTGTTTTTCCGCACCCGTTAGGGCCTATTAACCCCACAAGTTCACCTTGCGACACTTGGAAGGAAATATTATCGACTGCTCGTAAGCCTCCAAAATCTTTGGTCAAATCTGATATACGCAGCGCTGGCTCGGACATGACTAACCACCCTCACCTTCGATAGTTTGGAGTCGATTTTGCACACTTTTCTTCGATTCAGGTGTATTACTCATATCCAACGTCTCTTCAACCACCGCAGGACGTTTTGGTCTACTAGGTACCTCCGGCAGTAAACCTCGAGAGGACATAAGTAGTGCTCCTATAATTACCAAGCCAACCAACGCTAACTTAAGATGAGGCAGAGATAGCAATACATCGCCCTGGGCGAATATCTCATTGACCGATCGGTCTGACCAGACTAAACCTCCGACATTGAGCATTAACCAGGAGAAAATAGAGTCAAGGAGAGAAGTTAGACCATGGAACGGAAGACTGGCGCTTCCTCGTGAAACCACCATTACATTGAAGACAAACTCAACGATCACGATTATAAATGCACCGATGATCATTCCTCGGTTATTCCCACGCCCGCCAACAATGTAAGCTGCCCATATCAAAAATGTGGTGCGCACTGGGTTCATGAAATCAGGCCAGATATTGGTATTTAGCCAAGCCCATAGTGCTCCTGCAAGAGCAGCAATAGCTGCACCTAGCGCTAGGCTAGCCGCCTTGTGGATAAGCACATTATGGCCGTGATGTTGACTTACGGCCTCATCCTCTCTAATGGAACGTAATATTCGGCCCCAAGGAGACGAAAGAACTGTATTGAGCAGATACCAAGCTCCTGCGGTGAGGAGGATAGACATGAATGCAAGTAGCACGACGTATGGTGCGTCGGAAGGTAAACCAAGCAAGTTCCCTACGGTTCCTGAAGGGCCACTCTCCCACCAATTCTCGAAGGGTCGAGCAAATTGAGAAATTCCGATGCCAGAAGTGACAGTCCCAGCTCGCAGCAAGGGCTCGGCCTGTAATGAAATTCGGAGTATCTCTGCTAGAGATATCGTCAGAATTGCAAAATAGTCCATACGTAGTCTTGCAGTTGGGTAGGCAAGAAGCCATCCAGCGATCGCTGCAATTACGACAGCAACGAGTGTCGCGGCGATAGGATTCCAGCCATATCCATTTGTTTCAACAGGAGCGGCCAATAAACCGACAACTACCGCTCCGATCCCCACAAAAAAGATCACTCCGAAGTTCGTCATGCCTGTAATTCCAGTGTGTAGATTTAGGGAAAATGCGGCTAATCCAAAGATACCGAGCAAGGTAAAAATCCGTGCAACCTGCAATGTTTTCGTGAGGACACTTACGCTTGGAAGGAGTAAGACGATTACGAGAAGAATTGCAAATAAAATCGCAAAGAGGGTCCAGGAACCTTTTTCGGTGTCTCTTCTAACATTTATTAATCGTGTGAGTTGAAGCTTGATGATTGAAGCAAATGAGTCAATGAGCGCGAATACAGGCTTAGGAAGATTTCCCACACGAACGAGGTAATGATTAATGGTATTCCAGGATTGAACCGTAAGTCGTTTGGGCAATTTCATGGCAGTGCTCAAGTTTTCGGCGATGAATTCAAAATAATGTATTGGATTCCAGAGACTTGCAGGGGTGTCCGGCGTAAACTGCCTTTCTTGACCATGCAATGAAGCCCCGGCGATTTCTTCTTTTATTCTCCGTTTTCGTATTCGATCGATATTCCAATTTTCAATAGCAGAGCCAATTCCCCGAGGAGCTAATAGCAGAAGGCCTACAAGGAAAATAAAAGGCATCACCTCGGCAAAACCACTGGCGGTTGGACGATCGAGTGTGTTTCCCGCCCCTATAAGAACTGGTTCCGAAAATGCTCTAAGTCCGCCGACTATCAGTGCGCCGATCAAAACCCCGGGGATTGACCCTATCGAACCCAGAACTATTACAGCAAAGGCCGGCAACAGTAACATCAATCCTAGTTCAGGGTTGATAGGTAAAATGCCTGCTAACAATGACCCGCCCAACCCCGCAATTCCTGCCGAAAGAAATGAGGTACTTCTATGCACATATTCCAAGTGAATACCGCTAGAAGCCGCAAGGTCTGGATTGTCCGCTACCGCTCTCATCTGTCTACCCAGTCGTGTTTTCTGCAAGAGCAGTATGAGCAGTATCACTGCCCCGAATATACCCAATATCAGGGCTATTTTTGAGTAAGCAAATCCGTACGGGTCCACGTTTGCTGAATATTCCACGAGTGGTTTAGCTACACGATCTCCAAGATTTAACTTCAGGAGCCCTGTAGGGATATCGACGATCGATGTGCTCAATCTCCAATCCCGATCAGGGACGAAGCGAAAAGTACTTGCACTGAATCGCATAAACAATATCGCGCGAAGTACCATGGATACTCCTAAAGAAGCAATCATCATGACTTGGGGAGTGGCAGTTTTCTTCCTCAGTCGCCTGAAAACCAGTCGATCTATTAATAAGCCAGTGAACCCGGTTACGACAAAAGCGCAAACTGAGGCCCAGACAAGTAACGTCCAATCAATACTCCCATCTTCGGGAGCGTCCGAGATCGAAAAAAAAGTGTCAGACCACATGAGTGTCAGTGCTACATACGAGCCAACAAGCATCATCTCCGCTTGAGCAAAATTAGCGAATCGCTGCACTTTATAAGTCAGTGTTAGGCCAATCGCGATGCTTAAATAAACGGCTGACCAGTAGAGGCCGCTGAATAGAATTGAGGAGAGGTTGAAATTCATTGTGGCAGAACGGCTCAGGCCTGACACTATGACTTCGAGTGCTAAAAACGCGATCACACCGACAAGCACAGGTGTAAGCAGAATGATCGGGCTTTTCCACTGAGGCTTCGCTTGATTAAGAATAATGCGAACGAGGATCAAGCCCGAAATAATCATTTCGAGCGATAAAAAGAACCATTTCAATTGACCGGAAAATAGTCCAGAGCCTGCGACAAAACCTAAGTTATAAGTCGCACCCGAATAACCATCGGATAATAGTAATAGGGCAAATAATAGCTGGCGTAGCCATGGAATTTTAAATATCCGCTGGTGCCGTATTGCATTCAAAGCAATGATACCCCTCAGTGGGTTTTTCAATATTTGAGTGAAGTCGAGTACGAGTGAGAGAGCCTGCTTTCGTCACGAAAGCAGGCTCTCTTTATCGCATAATCTTGAGCCGGAGGCTAGTTACCAGCTAACCCACCATCAGCGGTCCATACCCGAGGGCAAGAGAAGTTAGTGCCATCAAACTGGCAAACCTCGTACCCAGTACCTAGGACATCACCATTTGCATCGAATGTGTGAGTACCACTCGCACCAGCATAATTAACGCCAGTTTTGTTTATAGCATTCACCAAGTTGCCATCAGGGTCAGAGACGACTGCGGCCGCTACTAGTTTGATCGCATCATACGTCTCCCCGGTGTATATAGCCCCGTCGGCACCGCCCGCAGCAGCATATGCTGCTTCGAAACTTGATTTGGCACTAGACTCTTCACCTGGCCGTGGCCTTGTTGCGATGAGCCCACCAACTGCTGACGCGTCGGTAAATGATTCAGTAAATGCAGCATCAGCTATACCGTCAGCCCCAATCACTTGACCACTGAATCCCTGTGCTGAGAGTGCTTCCATAATGGCCGCTCCATCAGTCGCGTAGGACATCAGCAAAACAGAATCACATCCACCATCAATTACAGACTGAGCCAAGGTAGATGCATCGTAAGAACCTTCCGCTGGGTCATATCCCACCTGGACACACACATCGCCGGACCAGTTTGACGCAAAATTATCACCAAGCCCTGCTCCGTAATCATTAGTCATATACAAGACTGCAGGCTTACTTGCCCCTGATGCAGAGGCGACCGCCGCCAAGGCAACAGCCTGTTGAGCATCGCTAGGAACAACTCGGAAAAGGTGCCCGTTGTCATCAGCTCCGGAAATCGCTGGTGATGTACTTGCGTAAGATATCATCGGCACTCCTGCAGGGGCTGTCACGGCGATTGCACCAAGCGTCGCACCTGAACAGGCCGCACCAACAATCGCTTTTACTCCACTGTCGATCAGTGTTTGTGCAGCAGTTGCAGCTTGCGTACCATCACATCCTGAATCACCAATAATCAACTCAAACGTGTAATCCCCGTCATATTGCGCATTGAGCTCAGCTATAGCCACTTTCCCAGCATCCTCAAACCCGGGCGCGTACTGTGCGATCGGACCAGTTTGAGGACTGAGGAGCCCTATCTTAACGGTCTCACTTCCGCCGAGCACACCACATCCAATTGTGAAAACGGCCAGCATTACCGAGATCAAGAGCAAACAAAATTTATTTATTAATTTCATGGACTCTTACTCCTTTCAAATCCTTACCCCTCATTTGTAACAATCTAATATTACCGCATAAATACCGGAAATTAACTTCCGACACACCACTGTTATGAGAATTTTTATATGCGCTATATTTTGCTGAACCACGTAGATTGGACCGGATGATTCGATAGCGAGGTGTGAAATATTCCCAAGAATCTCAAATCGCTAACTGTAAAAGAACTATCCATACTAAGGAAACTTCGAAAGATCAAGAATCACCATTCATACGACCTGCATATGGGCTATGAAAATTAAAGTGATTCTTCTTTGCCAAGGGTCAATGTAGTAGACTCAGCGGAATTCCACGGAATATTTCCGTCGGGATTTCCAAATATTTGAAGGGTAACATTATGGCAAAGGGATATCTTCTCTCCTTATATCGTGAAATAAAAGATCCCGGCAAGCTGGCAGCATATGCGAAACTGGCAGGCCCAGCTGTTGAGGCTGCAGGTGGCAAATTTTTGGCGCGTGGCGGTCAGGTAGAGGCCTATGAAGCAGGGCTTGCTGAGCGAACCGTACTTATAGAATTCGAGACCTATGAAGCCGCAAAGGCGCTCTACGATAGTGCACCTTACCAAGAAGCATTGGAGGCCCTAGACGATGGGGTCGTCAGAGATTTTCGCGTCGTTGAAGGGCTTTATTGATTACTTCTTGATTTTATTGCTGATATGACGTCTTCCCACGGACAGCATTTAGCTCTCGGAGGTCAGCAATGGTCACGACTTTACCTGTATACGACTTATCTTGCTCCGTGATCCACATACACGCGTCGGTCATCACTATGGGATCTTCGAAATCCATTTCTTTAGCCCTGTCGCCAAGGGTGAATACGTAACCTTCACTCCACACAGAAAGATCCAGTCGGATTGCGTTAATCGTCACACCGGTGTCAGAGAGTTCAGACGCCAGTGATTCCGACATAGCTTCGAGCGCGCGCTTTGTAGTGGTATAAGAGACTCGGCCCATTTCAGGATTTACGGAAGCGCCAGACGAAATATTGATCACACGACCATAGCCGCGTTCTATCATGCCAGGGCAAAGGGCCTGCATCAGTATCAGTGGGGCATTGACGTTAATCTCCATCGCCAAGCGCCACAATTTCATTCCAGCATCGAGAGTATTGCCAACAGGTGCAATAGCAGCGTTGTTAATGAGGACATCCACTCCGCCGAAATGTTCGATGGCCGTCTGAGCTGCGCCTTCACATTCTTCTGCACTATTCAAGTTAGCTCCGATGGTTATGACATTGGCACCATGTTCACGCGCCATAGCCGCAGTTTCGTCTACCGTACCAGGAAGTTTCGTAGGAGAGTCAGCGGTGGAACGAGCGACCAGAACGAGGTTGTATCCGGCTGCCGCATAATCCACAGCTAATTGCTTACCAATGCCTCTGCTTGCCCCTGTGATGAATGTAACGGGTTTCTTATCCATGCGGTCGCCTGCCTTACTTAAGTTCATTTCAGCAAGAGTCTACAATAGATTTATCAAAATCTGTGTGACGTGGGAGCAAATGTAATGAGAGTTTCTGAAGAAATGCATCAAGAATATATGGATTCCTACGGGGCATGGCTACGTCAGCTAGAGGCAGTCCACGCATTTTTCTTTGAGGAAGCCACCTTGACACCTGATAAAGTGAAAGGGCTTCTAAACCGCGAAGCAAATGCGAAGAAGAGATACGACCTCAATCGGGCGAAAATGTTGGGTCTCTCTACAGATGATGCTGATTAATGGGGATCGATGCAAACACAAATGCTGACCTCAGATAGCTCAGGATTGCTTAAATCGGTTTCCCTCGGTGGCTCAATCGCCTTGGGTTGGACTCCATGTATAGGTCCTATTCTAGGCCTGATCTTGACGTTGGCGGCTAATTCTGAGGATGCTGCGACCGGAGCGCTACTTTTATTTAGTTTCGGAATGGGCATAGGGGTTTGGTTTATTGTGCTGGCTCTTCTGGCTAATATTCTTGAATCGCGTATCAATCATTCGCCGATAATCTTTCGGATTCTTAGAGTAATCACGGGTCTCGGGTTAGTTACATTTGGGCTATTGATATTAATTGGGGGCTCCGACCAGTTACTGCAGGTAAGTACGAGGCTTGCCTCCCTAGGAGGGGTTCTACCGGCAGTGGAGGGATATGAAGGTAATTTCCGCGATTCTGTCGACGGAGGTATCCTCGGGATACTTATATCATTTGCCGCCGGCGTCATGGCATTTTTGTCCCCATGCGTGTTGCCATTGGTCCCCATTTTCTTGTTGCAGCTTGGTGATAACTACCCACAACCTATGGAAGAGCGTCGAAAGATTAACGGCAGACTCATACGCAATACTGTCGTCTTCGTGGCAACATTTGCAATGGTCTTCGCAATGATGGGTGCGTCTGTTGGTTGGGTAGGCAACACATTCCTGTCGCGAATTGACTGGATACTGAGGCCGATTGGCTTTGTGATTCTTATCTTCGGATTGCATAGTTTGAACTTACTGAGATTGCCGTTCCTTGATAGAACATATCGCCTTGGGAACCGGTAGAATAATTGAGAGGCAATTATGGGAGATGATGTGGACGGACTCGACCTTGATGAACTTATCCAAGCCATTAAAGACGAGGATGTCCTGATAGTCCGATTTCAAAATTTCGAAGAGCGACTACTTCTCGATATGCGGGTAGGGGATGATGGGGAACCACTAGTCAAGATGGTTGACCCTGTATCGTCTCCAGAAGAGCGATATAAGGAATTAAGAGAGATCAGGCCGGAAGTAGCTCTCCCCGAGAGAATTATGGTCGTTCCCTGGCCTCACTCCTATAACGAACTAGTACGATTCGGTCTCTGGGATCACATAACCGAGCGAATAATGTCGGTCACAGGTAGTTCAGGTGAAAAGATAGTAGAAGAACTTAAAATACAAATTGCCCGATGCGAACTTCTCGAACTCAAGGCAATGATTCGTGGCGAAATTGGCTACGAGACTTTGTGGGAAAAAAACACCTAGCTGATGCTCAACAGAAGTTCTGATAATCTTTAAATTATCCGGAGAATAGAGGGACAGTGCAGTCTAATATTGATTTACGATCGGATACCGTCACTCTTCCAACACGCACTATGCGCGAGGCGATTTCGATTGCGGCGGTCGGAGACGACCATTCCCGCGAGGACCCCTCAGTCAATCAACTCGAGATCGCCGCGTCGGAATTCACAGGCAAAGAAGCAGCTCTTTTCGTCCCGTCAGGTACGATGGCGAACCTGGTCGCATTATTGACTCATTGTGGACGAGGCGATGAGGTGGTCGCAGGTAGCGAGTCACACATCACTAACCATGAAGGTATGGGTGCCTTTGTCCTCGGGGGCTTGTCAGTTCGTACGGTCACCAACGACTTTAAGGGCAGAATTAGCTTGGAAGAGCTCAAGAATGCCCTAAGACCTGAATGGCCAAAAACTGCAGTCCTCTGTCTCGAAAACACACATAATCGTTGTGGTGGTTCCGTGATTCCCAAGAGTGAAATCAAAGCACTAGCAACAGTTGCGCGAGAGCACGCTGTGGCGGTTCATGTTGACGGTGCCCGAATCGTTAATGCATCCGTGGCCCTAGAATTACCCGTAGCGGATCTTGTCGAAGATGCGGACTCAGTGTCATTTTGTTTTTCGAAAGGTTTAGGCGCCCCGGTGGGTTCAGTTCTCTGTGGCTCCCGTGACTTTATAGAAGAGGCCCGTTTCAATAGACGACTTGTCGGCGGCGCTATGCGACAGAGTGGAATAATTGCAGAAGCTGCTAGATATGCGCTTGAACATCATGTCCAGCGTATTAGTGAGGATCATGCGAACGCGCAGTGGCTCTATAACGAATTGGGTCAACTTGATGGAATTACGATGGATCCTGCCGGTTGTGATACTAATTTGGTGTTTTTCGAACTAGATCCTGGCATAGATGGTCAGAAGTTTCGTTCGGCACTCGCAGAGAACGGAGTCCGTTGCTCGGGAACATCAGAGCGGCGTGTTCGGATGGCCTGCCATTTAGGGGTGGATCGTGATCAGGTCAAAGAAGCTGCCCGTAGGACTGCTAAAGTTTTGGCCGAGTCTATAGGGAGAAATTGAAATTTCTACTAAATTTCTCACCCGAATGTTAATGTCGATTTTCCCGGTAGTCATACTATTAAATGGTTGCGAGGGAGGTAATTCTGCGGAAGAGGATCAGGTTCAGCTTCGACCTAGGACAGAAATAGTAGCTCAGGACGAAGTCGTGCATTATGAAATTTCTAACGATGCCAATGAAGTTATAGGTCGAGGTGTGTTGAAAACTCTGCTCAGCGCCGATGGCGTTCTGACACTCGTAGAAGAATATTACAGAGTCGGTGAGACTGAAGCCACTGATACTATCGAAACACAAGTGCGGAGGGTTGATTTAACCCCCTTACGTGGTGAACGAGTTGTTAAACAAAATAGCGAAGCCAATATTGACAGCCTTAATTACAATTGGTCGATCCAAGAATTCGAGGATAAGGAGGAGTTACTTCGTAGCTATTTTGTGAGATCAGATAAGACCGGTCAAGATGAGCGAATTGCTCTGGCAAGGCAGGAAAATGTCTATGCTAATTCGAGTGGAATCTGGCTGTGGCGGGCACTGCCTCTCGATATTGGATTTAAGACTAATTACATGACGGTGGACTCACTGAATCTAAAACAACAACGTGTTGTCCTGACCGTGCCACAGGAAGAGTCATTAGTAATCGGCTCGAAAACATACGAGGTGTGGCGAGTACTGGTCCGGAGTGGACGAGCGACCCGGTCTGCCTGGATAGAAAAAGCGGCACCTAATCGAGTATTGCGTTGGGATAATGGTGTGACGGTTATGACAGTCTTAGAGTAGGTCAACCTCTACACAGTCCACAGATTTTACTAATGCTTCTGCATCCTGAAAAATATCGCCTGGAAGTGAGCCTACACTGATAGGGATCTGCGAAAATAATAATCCGGCGCTCCTATATAAATCACGCTCTTCGATCGTCGGCCCTAAGACCACGTTCCCGTGACCGGCAAAATGGGTAAGCGACTCGCCCCACTGATCGATTTGCCATTCGAAAAGTCTGGCTTGCGATTTTATCGCGATGACGGTCAAGTATTTATGACCGAGCTTGCGTGGGTCGATTAATGGGTCCAGTACGTTAGAGGCAAAGTCAGCGCTCCACATACCTGTTATTACGGGCCCTAAGGCATGCACTACAAAACTAACGTGACTCGGAGAGTCACTAAATGACTCTAGAGAGTGTTCTTCTACCGTTAGTTCGAGTACAACCACAAAACTAATGCCACGTCTTCCAATCCACACGTTGGCCACCGTTGCGTCGTCACCTAGTTCTTTGGCGCGCAGGACGAGTTCTTGTTCCTGACTTTCAGTGAGATCTTCTTTCTGAGTTGCAGCAATAATGTGAAAGAGTGTCTGCATAGTCATTAGGGTGCTCGGCGCGGGACGGTAGGGGGTCGGAGAGCTGTGCCTTGCCGAGGAACAGATTTATCTCTTTTATCAGGAATTATTCGTGAGGTGACGATCCCTTCACCCTGGGGTAGTAGGCGGCCGTCAGACATCTCACGTACCACATCGACATGCTCCATGAC
>CEUY01066280.1_pt1 | contig 13213 bp, 11 predicted proteins | sample 361481 | NCBI WGS metagenome assembly CEUY01 (sample SAMEA2622737, study PRJEB7988) | marine metagenome | isolation source: saline water (ENVO:00002010), including
GATCCTGTCGTTATTATGCTAGCAACATATAAGGATACTGCTTTCCTAGGTAGGCAAAAAAGATTTCCACCTGGCATGTATTCGGCTTTAGCAGGATTTATAGAACCTGGCGAATCTATTGAAGAAGCAGTTGCAAGAGAATTAAAGGAAGAGGCCGGAATAGAAATAGTAAAAGCGGAATATCACTCAAGTCAGCCTTGGGCATTTCCAAATTCACTTATGATAGGCTATATTGCTGAATCAACATCGGAAAATTTTAAATTAGATGAAGTTGAGATTGATGAAGGTCGTTGGTTTACAAAAGATGAACTTAAAGAGACAATTAACGGTAATAATAAAAACGGTTTCTTTGTTCCGCCACCAATGGCTATTGCTCATCATTTAATTAAAGCTTTTGTAGAGAACAAAAAATGAAATTAAGAAAAATTATAGCCTTTACATTTCTAGTGTTTTTTTACGGTGAAACAGTAAAAGCAAAAATATTTATTAGCCCAGGACCTTCTGCTTATGATCAGATACAAGAAGCTTTAATCTTGGCTAAACCATTTGATGAAATACATCTTAATGAAGGAGTTTATGATCTTGAAGATGGACTTTCACTTGATGTTGATAATGTAACTTTGTCGGGCGATGGAATTAATAAAACCATTTTATCTTTTAAAAATCAAAAATCAGGCGCTGAGGGATTATTGGTTACTAGCAGTGGTGTTACACTTAGAGATTTTGCTGTTGAGGATACAATTGGGGATGCCATTGTAGTTAAAAAGGCCGAAGGCATAAGGTTTTTAAGAGTAAGAGCAGAATGGACAGGAGGCCCCAAATCAACCAATGGGGCATATGGTTTATACCCTGTAGAAAGTAAAGATGTCCTAATAGATAGTTGTATTGCTATTGGCGCATCTGATGCAGGTATTTATGTTGGCCAATCTGAAAGAATAAAAGTAATTAACAGCGAAGCAAAATTTAATGTTGCAGGAATTGAAATCGAAAATAGTTACTTTGCTGAAGTAATTGGCAATACTGCACATCATAATACTGGTGGTATACTCGTCTTTGATTTGCCAAATCTACCTCAGCAAGGAGGGCATGATATTTTAGTAAAGAACAATAAAGTTATAAATAATGATACTCCAAATTTTGCTCCAGAAGGCAACATTGTTGGTAAAACACCCAATGGAACAGGAATAATGATTATGGCAAATGAAAATGTTAAAATTGAAGAAAATATCATTTCAGGAAACGCAACAGCAGGCATATTAGTTGTCAGTTACCTAGAGGAATATGAAGATGATAACTACAATCCACTTCCAAATAAAATTTTCATAAAAGATAACTCTTTAAATAATAATGGATTCGATGTCGACAATGAGAGAGCTGAACCAATAGCATTATTAACTGAAGGTAAAGCTCCTGAAATTATCTGGGACGGGGTAACAAATATCTTTGAGTGGCTAGGCTTAAAGAAGCAAAAAAGACTTGTATTAGGGCCAAACAAAACAAAAGATGGTTCAACAGATATGATTAACCTAAATTTAATGACCTATGCAATATTGCCCTGGCTTCATAAAACCAAGAAAAACTATAATGATTATATTGGTGAAGAAATTTCTTTAACTAAAGTCAAATTCATAACTTCATGGCCAGAAAACTAAAAAACCTTTTCTTATTTCTTATTATTACTTTATGCGGTTTTTCTTATTTATCAGCCGAACCTTATAAATACCTCTCAGAATATAATTTTTTTACTGATATAAAGAATCAAATACCTTCAAATAATACAATCCCATATAAAATATCTAACCCATTATTTTCCGATTATTCCTATAAGTTTCGTTTTGTTCACTTTCCTGATGAACAACCAGCAAAATATTCTTATCAAGATATATTTTATTTCCCCGCTGGGGCAACAATAATCAAAACATTTGCATACCCTGTTGATGAAAGAAGTTTAGAAGATGGTTTTTATTTATTAGAAACCAGACTTTTGATTAAAAATGAAAATGGATGGATTCCACTAAGTTATATATGGAATAAAGATCAAACTGATGCATATTTAAAATATACAGGACAAACATTTAATTTGAGCTGGATTAACAAAAAAGGAGAGGAAAGGAAAGTAAGATACAGAGCGCCAAATGTTAATCAATGTAAAACCTGTCATGAAATCAATAAAAATATAATGCCAATTGGACCCAAGGGTCGTAATATGAATATAAATTTCATCTATTCTTCTGGAGAAGAAAACCAAATTAATTACTGGAAAAATCAAGGATACCTTTCTGATGTACCTAAAAAAATTAAACCTAACCCAGCAATATGGGATAACAACGATCACATTATTGGCAATAGGGCTAGATCTTATTTAGATGCAAACTGCGCCCATTGTCATAGAAGAGGTGGTTCAGCAAGTAACTCAGGTTTTTATCTTGATTTGTTAGAAAAAGATTCAGTGACACTTGGCATATTCAAAACACCTGTTGCAGCTGGAAGAGGTAGCGGGGGACTCAAATATATTATTGATCCAGGTAATGCTGATGAATCAATACTTTTATATAGGATGTTATCAACTGACCCCGGAGTTATGATGCCCGAGCTAAGTAGAAGCCTTAGACACGATGAGGCAATTCCAATTATAAGAGACTGGATTAATCAATTAGAATAAAAGCTTCTCTATCCGTTTGTTTCTCCGTGAGATGAAATATCAAGTCCTTCAATTTCAGAAGTTTCATCAACTCTAAGACCAACAGTAAATTTAACAATATAAGTTATAATAACTGTAGCTACTACGGAAAGTGCAAGAACAGCTAACGCTCCTTTGACTTGAATAGCTAATTGAGACGCAGCATTCATACCTTCGGCATATCCGGCGCCACCAATATTAGAATCAACTAAAAACGCCACCAAGATTATACCTAACACACCACCTACACCATGAACTGCAAAAACATCAAGGGAATCATCAATTTTTAGAGTATTTTTTACAATATTAACAAAGAGATAGCATATAAAGCCTGCTGACGCTCCAATAATTAAGGCTCCAATTGGCCCTACTGATCCTGAAGCTGGTGTTATAGAAGCTAGTCCAGCAATTGTTCCTGTTACAAGCCCTATCAATGTTGGTTTTCCAAATTTTGACCAATCCATTAGCATCCAAACTAAAGACGCAGTTGCAGCAGAAATATGTGTAACCACCATTGCCATGCCGGCATTTCCATCAGCAGCTAATGCGCTGCCTGCATTAAATCCAAACCATCCAACCCATAACATAGATGCCCCAATCATAACCATTGCAGGATTATGCGGCGGATCTACTTGTAATGGAAAATTAGAACGAGGACCTAACATCGCTGCTAATACTAAAGCAGAAGATCCTGCAGTTAAGTGAACAACAAGTCCTCCTGCAAAATCTAAAAGCCCTGCTTGGAATAACCAACCATTTCCAGACCATATCCAATGTGTGACTGGCGCATAAACAATAAGTAACCAAAGGGCGCTGAAGAGTAGAACTGCGGAAAACTTAATTCTTTCTACATAAGCGCCAACAATAAGTGCAGGCGTTATTACTGCAAATGTCATTTGAAAAGCAAAGAATACTGTTTCTGGAATATCGCCAGATAAAACATCCCTTCCTACACCTGAAAGAAATACCTTAGAAGTATCACCTATCCACTGATTACCATCTCCAAATGCTAAACTGTAACCAACCGCAAGCCATAAAACTGATGCTAAGCAAGCTATCGAAATACATTGCATTAAAACAGATAAAACATTTTTTGAACGCACTAAACCACCATAAAATAAAGCAAGACCCGGTAATGTCATAAACAATACCAATGCAGTTGATGTCAAAATCCAGGCAGTATTTCCACTATCCATAATTATTCCCTCCAATACTAAAAATTAAATTTTTTGAGTCAAAATTTCAAAAATATTTAATCACAATTAAAACAAATAATGTATATTTATTATTAATCTCAGTTCACACATATTACACATATATGATTTTATGGTTCGGGTTTTATTAGTTTCTCGATGAGGGATAAACGCCTAATATTTTAATTTCTTCAGAATAGTACTTCAATTCATCTAGGGCATTTTTAATAGAATCTGAGTTCGCATGCCCCTCTAAGTCGGTATAAAATTGAGTTGATTGAAAACTACCATCTATTTGATAACTTTCAAGTTTAAGCATATTAACTCCGTTAGTCGCAAAACCACCTAAAGCCTTATATAAAGCTGATGGAACATTTTTAACTTTAAAAACTAGAGTGGTAATATAGTTACCAATAGTATCATCAGGTATAGATTTATCTTTGCTTAATATTAAGAATCTCGTGGTATTATGTCCTTCATCTTCCATATCTTTTTTTAAAATTTTTAGATCATATATTTCTGCGGCTAAAGGTGAAGCAATTGCGGCAATGGAATTATCTTTCAATTCAGATATTTCTCTTGCAGAACCAGCTGTATCAGCACTGACAATTGGCTCTAAACCTAATTCGATTATTGATTTCCTACATTGACTTAATGCCATCTCATGACTTTTGACACTCTTAATATCTTTAATCGAAGAATCTTTTAATGACATAAGACAATGCTGAACTTTTAAGAAACTCTCTCCGATTATATGGACATCAGAAGTAGGCATTAACCTATGAATATCAGAAACTCTACCAGCAATAGAATTCTCTATTGGGATCATAGCTAAATCAACCTCATCATTTTTTAATGAATAGAAAACTTGATCAAAGGTCTTGAGTGCCACCGGTTGAGAATTTTCATCATACATTTTACATGCAATGTGAGAATTTGCCCCGGGTTCGCCTTGATATGCAATTTTGATTTCCATTATTACTTAATAACCTCTCTAGCTAATTTAAGATCCTCTTCAGTATCAACACTGATTGGTAATTTACTAATTAGATCCATTACAATAGTCATTCCATTTTCAAGTGCACGCATTTGTTCTAGTTTTCTTTTTAATTCTTCTTTTGTTTGTTTCAATTCAACAAATCTTTTAAGAGATTCTCTTTTATAACCATATATTCCTATGTGATGATATAAATATTTATTTTTATCTTCATCAAATTTTCTATTAAAATCTTCAACTTGGTTGCTTGTACTTATATCTTTAACATATGCCTTAACAATATTAGGGTTACCAAAATCTACCTCAGAAATTATTTTAGCCCCTAAAGTTGATATGTCGGCCTCATTATTTGTCAAAAGATTAACAATTTTAGAGAGTGCCTTTTTATCAATATTTGGAAGATCGCCCTGTAAATTAACAATATTGTGATAACTATTATTGGGATCATAAATATTCATAGCTTCAAATACTCTATCAGAACCAGAGGGGTGGTTTTGTTTCGTTAAAATTGCTTCACCACCAGCATTTTCAATTACCTTTTTTATTTCTATATTGCCTGTAGCAACAATAACATCAGCAATATTTGCTTCCACCGCCCTTTTATAAACATGAACAATCATAGGGTCACCATTAATATCAGCCAAAGGTTTTGCAGGTAACCTTGTTGATTCTAATCGTGAGGGTATAATTATTAAATTTTTCATATTGCTATTCTTTTGATTTAAACTTATTAAGTACTTTATTAAATTTGTCTAATTTATTTATCTACAAATAAAACGAATATTGATATAGAACACAAGAAATGAATTTAAATGCAAATACAATAATAAAAGGATTCTTTGCTGTACTTTTCACATTATTAATCGTTTCTGGAATTATAAGAACGGGAAATAAATTGTTCTTTGTTGAATCAATTGACCCTCCATCTTCAGAAGAATTACTGGCGAATGTAGATTTTATTGATGAAAGTTATTTTTCAATAGAATCTCAACCAAATAATCAAAAAAACCTTAATCACACTGTTCTTAGAAGAGAAGAGCTTAAGAAAAAAATAAAAAAACAGGAAAGATTTGTAAAACATTTTAAAAGCGTTGTTAGTGTCAATGAATTAGATAATAAGATTATTGAAGTAGAAAATGATTTAAATTTTTTACTAACTGGGAAATCTCATAGGATATTGAATAGAGATAATATTGATAAAAAAGTGATAATCATCGAAAAGAAACTTAATCTTTTAAAGACGATAAGATCTTCATATGGCGCTCAAGGAATTACTGAAATAGCTGAAGCTAATATTGAAACGGAAGTAAAACAACCCGTAAAAGAAAAGCCCAAATTATCATTTGAAGAATTACTTGCAATTGCATCAATTGATGCAGGAAAAAAAGTTTCCTCAAAATGTTCGGCTTGCCATGGTTTCAATGCAGGCGGAAGCAATAGAATAGGGCCTAATCTATGGAGTATTTTGGGAAAAAGTAAGGCTGAAATTTCAGGATTTAAATATTCAGAGGCCCTTAAAACTTTAGGGGGTAATTGGTCAATAGACGAAATGAATTTATGGTTAAAAAGTCCAAAGAAATTTGCGCCGGGTAACTCTATGGCATTTGTTGGACTTAGAAAAGATAAGGATAGAGCCAATCTCATAGCATATTTAAATTCAATGTCTGAAAACCCTATTGCTCTAACCAACACAAAATAATTGAAATTATATTTAATTTAATTTAATTAATTTAGTAGTCTAATAGATGTGTATACGGGGATAAGCAGTTATGGATAAAATTTTATCAAAATCTGATTCTTTCTTTGGTGGTGATACAGTCAAAGCACCTGAACCAAAGTTAGGCAATAAACCTATTCTCGGAGAAAGGTATACATCGAAAGAATTTATGGATTTAGAGTGGGAAAAACTTTTTACAAAAGTTTGGCAAGTTGCTGGTTTAGAACAGCAACTCGAAAATCCTGGTGACTTCTTTACATATGATTTTGGTCGTGAGTCAATTTTATGTGCAAAAGGTGAAGATTCTAAAATTAGATGCTTCTATAATGTATGCCAACATAGAGGAAATAAATTAGTTCAGGTTGATGAAGGCAACTTAGATAGTTTTTCATGCGCTTATCACGCCTGGAAATTTGGCCTGGACGGAAACCTTGAATGGGTTCCTGATGAAGAGGATTTTCCTCAAGGCTCTCCTTGCGGTAAAAGAAATTTAATTGAAATTAAATCAGAGATTTGGGAAGGATTTATTTTTTTTAATCTAGACCCTAACGCAAAAACTTTAAAAGAATATTTACATCCAGTAATGGATCAACTAGAAAACTATCCCATATCGGAAATGATAAGAACACATTGGGTTACTGTTGAAGGTGATTGGAACTGGAAATGTGTACAGGATAATTTCAATGAATCATATCATACTCCTTATGTTCATCCTGCCTTAAAATATTTCTCAGATGAAAAATATTACTCTTGTCAATTCGATATGTATGAAAGTATGCATGCAAGAATGCTTATGCCTGGATTTATTCCTAGTAAAAGTGTTTATGATGATGAAAAAAAAGTTTTAGAGGCTATTTCTCCGGCAATTGAGTATTGGGATATGGATGCAAATGATTATAAAGGTAGGCTTCTTGAAATAAGAAACGATTTGCAAAAGCAAAAAAGGAAACTTGATAAAGAAAAAGGTTATGACTTTAGTAAGTTTACAGATACCCAATTAACAGATCATCACCATTATACAATTTTTCCAAATATGTCATTCAGTGTAAAACCAGATGGAATGCAATGGCTTAGAGGAACACCCCACCCTACTGATCCAACAAAATGTTATTTTGACTATTGGTATCTAACTTTATTTCCAAAAGGAGTTGATGAATATTATTCACATATGCTGAAAAAGAAAACAGCTATAAATACAAAAATTCCTCATCTAAAGGGGCATCACTCTGAAGTAGATGTAGGAGATGGAATTTCTGAAGATGTTGCAATATGGACCAGTCAACAAAAAGGTTTGAGCTCAAGAGGTTACATAGGCGATTATATGCCGGCTCAAGAAAATAGAATAAGATTTTTTCATGAAAATATTGATCGATACCTTTTTAACGAAGAAAATGAATAAGTTTTGAAGGTATATAATGAATAAAAAATTGGAAATAGCTGCAGATAAGATTGAAATAGCAGATGTGGTATATAGATACTGCAGAGCAATAGACAGAATGGATCGGGAACTTTTAGAATCCGTATTCCATGAAGACTCAATTCATCATCATGGAGAATATGAGGGTCCATCATCAGATTTCTGTAACTTTGCCTTCGACATATTAGCTGAAATGGAATTTACCCAACATCTTGTTGGAAATCTTCTTATTGAAGTAGATGGTGATATTGCATGGTCTGAAGCTTATTGGACCGCATATCATAGAATCGCCAAAGGTAAAGAATCTGATATGGGTTTTTTAGCTGAGCATGACACAAGCATTGATGAGGATGTTTTCGTTAGTGGAAGATATATTGATCGCTTCGAAAGAAGAAATGGTGAATGGAAAATAGCTAAACGACAGGGTGTTCATGATTGGATCAGATTTGAACCTGCTAATGAAAAAGGCCAACTAGAAGCACCGGGACCTTCTGCAAGTAGAAGTCGTCAAGATCCCGCATACCAAAGATAGGAAAATTAGTTAACGCTTATCAAAAGTTATAAAAAATTCCTTCATAGGCATAAAAAACAAACTGAAATTGTGAACAGGCTCTTGAAGGGGTTTAGCTAGTTTTATATTTTTCATTCTTTTTATAAGAAATTTGAAAGAACGAATCATTTCTTGTCTGCCTAATAGAGCACCTGGACAATGATGCGCGCCTGAACCAAAAGCTACATGCGCACCAACACCTTCTCTATCTAATTGAAACTGATGAGGGCATGAAAATTTGCTTTCGTCTCTATTAGCCGGTCCATATCCCATCATGACCATTGAGTCCTTAGGTATTGTTGTCCCTGATACTTCTACATCTTTTTGCGTCCTTCTTAAAAGGAATTGAACTGGACTTTCCCATCTTAAAACCTCCTCAATAAAAGGTTTTAGAAGTGAGTCATCCTCATAGAGTTTTTCTACAATATCTGGAAATCTTATAAGAGCCCACATTCCGTGATTAATAGCGCTTTGAGTTGTTTCATATCCACCAGTAATTAATTGATGCATTAAATTTTGAAGTTCATGCATAGATAAAGGCTCTTCATCATCACCGTGAGCGTGAACCATTGCCGACATCAAATCTTCTTTTGGATTTTTTCTTCTATCTTCAAATACATCAGCCAAAAAAAGTTGGGCTTCAAGCTCAATCTTTGCATTTGCAGTTACTTCCTCTTCAGTCGCGATGGGCGCCCTACTTGCACCTAACATTGAGTCAGCCCATTTTTTAAAAGTAGCAACATTGTCTCTCGATAAACCAAGTTGCTCGGCTATTATGATACCAGGCATACGCATAGCAAACTCATCATTGAAGTCACAAGTTCCACTTTCAATAAAATTATCAATTAGCTCGTTAACAACTTCGTCGAGATGAGGTAATAATTCATCTACTCTTTTCTTAGTAAATACCCTATCGACAAGTTTTCTATACCTTCTATGAACAGGAGGATCAGTTCTTTGAAGAGTCTGAACATGCTCCCAGCCTCCACCATCAGTAAGAATATTTTGATGTAACGATGAAAATTCACCTCGGGTCGCTACACTGACATCGTTTGAAAATGTTTCAAAATCTTTAAGAGCCATCCTAATATCATCATATTTTGTAAGCATATAAATTCCGACCTCAGGAATTTTATATACAGGTTGCTCTTTATGAAGCATTTCGTAAAACTCAAAAGGGTCGCTATTAATAAGCGGATCTAAAAAACTGTATTTTTCAATATTACTGTCAGACATTACATAATTTTAAAAACCTCTTATTAGATATTATCCCAATCATGCTTTTTAATCCAGTCCTCAAAATAAGTTGGAGTTATAGAAAATTTATCATACAACTCATCCATTTCAATTGCTAAGGGTGAAGGGTCTTGTTCATTATACCATCTATAAAAAGCTGCCATCCCACCATAGATGGATGGTTTTTCATATTCTTCAGACCCAGTGACTAACTTGCTCATTTGTCTTGCAAAACTATTTGGTTCTAAACTCTGAAAATTTATTTCTCTACCAAGTGCTTTCGTAAATTTCTCAGCAACTTCAGAACCCAATAATATTTCAGGTCCGCCAACAGTAATTTTATCAGCTTTAACATCTTTCTTTGATAAGGCTGCGACCATAAAGGCTGCGACATCTTCAAGACAAATCCAAGAAATTTTAAGGGTTTCGCTGCAAGGATAAGCAAAAATATTACTATTAACTATCGAAGGTTTCGCCCAAAATCTTGATAGATTATCCATAAAAACCACCGATCTAATTACAGCAAAATCCATACCACTTTCTTCCATAGATTTCTCTATTTCTCTTCTTCCATCATGGGCTTCTAATCCATTATCATTAGGGGCAACATAACAACTTGTATTAAAAACTATTTTCTTAACACCCATTTCTTTTCCAGCATTATTTATATTTTCTCCCCATTGTTTCGCAATCGCTCTATCAAAAACAAAAGGTAAATTCATAGCTATACAATCAACATCTCTACAAGCTTCTTTAAGTGTATTAACATCAAATAGATCAGCCTTTACACTCTCTACATCTCCCTGAATTTCACTTTTGTATTTTTCTGGATATCTTGATGCAGCTCTAATTTTATAGCCCTTTTTAATTAACGCATTAACAAGAGGAACTCCTTGATCGCCACTTGCACCATAAACCAAAACTTTTTCCATAATTACTCCTTTTCAGCAAAATTATTTCCTGCAGCATGACAACCAGCAAGATAACCATAAGTCAATGCTGGACCCAAGGTGCCACCTGCTCCCGCATAAACCGAACCCGTACTACCTGCCATAGCATTCCCCACAGTGTACAAACCGTCAATAATTTCTCCTGAGGCAGAAATTACTCGACCAAATTTATCAGTTCTTGCTCCACCATTAGTTCCCAAAGCCCCAATATCTAATTTAACCGCATAAAAGGGCGGTTTATCTATTTTTCCTAAGGTCGTGTAGACACCTGATTGGGTTCTATCTCCATAAAAAGAATCGTAATCACTTTTACCTCTTCCAAACTCAAGATCTTCACCGTTATCAACATAACTGTTAAAAACTTTGATTGTATTTTTCAAAGATTTGGAATCTATTTCAAGTTTCTCAGATAATTCCTTTATATTTTCAGAACTAATAAACCATTCGGGATCATCAGATCCTGGCATAATATTAGAAAAAGGATATTTTTCTCTATAATTTGAATCAAAAATCAACCATGCTGGTAAATTTGGATACCCATATTCATTGGGGTCAAAAAAATGAAAAGCACCGGCCATTGCAGAATAATTAGTTGCTTCATTACAAAATCTATTACCTGATCGATTCACCATAATTGTATGAGGTAAAGTTCTTTCAATTAAAATTGGAGCTGACCTTTGTCCCCCTTCTGGCCATTGATCACCTGGTATTGATAGAACAGGCGACCACCAGGCGCTTGTCATATTGCCTAAAGAAGCGCCTACTTCTTGAGTTAATTTTAATCCATCACCATCATTACCTGGAGGTGACGCAGGAGCATTTAGGGGACCTCTTAAGAAATTATTTACTAAATTCTCGTTCCATTCGAAGCCTCCAGTAGCAATAATGACACCTCTATTTGCGTAGATTTCAAAAGCCTCACCATTATTATCAATCTCAATACCAATGATTCTATTTCCTTCTTTAATTAATTTTTTTGTATTTATCCCAAGCTGGGGTTCAATGCCTCTGTCGAGACAACCTTTGAGAAGAGCCCCAACTAATGCTTGACCCATTCCTCGTGAGTCATTTGAAATTCTTTCTCCCATGATAGAATCCTCTACTATACCTGTTCCTCCACCTAGAGGTGTTTCCCCAAGAGTCATAGGAATTGGTTTTCCGTTACCTCTAACTTTCTCAGCCCAATTTCCAAGTTTACTAAAATCAAATAGATTATTATCTAAGGCTCTTCCTCCGCCTTCTAAAGCACCAGGTCTATCAAGATAATAATCAGGATAACCATCTAATATATAAAAACTTGCGTCGGTTTTTTCTTCTATAAAATCTATTGCTGTTGAACAGTTATCTATAAAAGATTCAAGTAGATTTGGGTCTATATCATTGTTAGATAAAGACATGAAGTAGTCTATAGCCTTTTGTCTATCATCGGCTATACCCTTTTCTTTCATATAACTATTCATAGGGGCCCAAATAATTCCTCCAGAAACTCCTGTTGTACCTCCAACAAGATTCTGTTTCTCAAAAAGCCCTACCGATGAACCATTTTCATGAACTGCCAAAGCGGCAGCCATACCGCTTGCACCTGCGCCAAGTATTATAACATCGTATTGTTTTTGCATTTTACCTCAATCTAGTTGGACTCTAATAAAAGATTTTTAATTTATCTAGACAAAAAAGGTAGTTGTAACTTTAAAAATATTGAAATTTTTCAAACTATAGTGTTTCAATACTAATATATGGGGGAAATTATGGATTTAGGTATTAAAGGTAGAAAAGCAATTATCAATGGCGGTAGCGCAGGAATGGGAAAAGGCAGTGCTTTTGCTCTCGCTAAAGAAGGTGTTGATCTATTTATTTCTGCTCGTGGAGAAGATAGATTATTACAAACCTGTGAAGAAATTAAAAAAGCTACTAATGTAAAAGTAGAGCCTATAGTTGCTGATCACAGTACAGATGAAGGAAGAGAAAAAATTATATCTGCTTGTCCTAATCCTGATATTTTAGTTGGAACATGCACCCCTCCACCTTTTACTTACAGCTACGAAAAGGTTAGTACTGATGAATGGAAGCAGACTTTAGATGTTGCACTTCTTAGTCCTGTAGAATTTATGAAAGCAATAATTCCTGGTATGGTAGAAAGAAAATGGGGACGTATAGTTAATATCGGTACTGGTGCAGCTAAAACACCAACTGAAGTAAGAATTTTATCAGGCCCTCCAAGGGCGGCATTAGTAAATTATTCAGTAGCAGTCTCAAAAAAAGTTGCAAAACATAATGTTGTGATAAACAATATATTGCCCGGAATGCATCATACTGCGAGCATTAAGGAAAGATATAATAAATTAGCAGAAGAAAATGGAACATCTTATGATGAAGAAATTGCTAATTTTGTTGAAAATTGGAAGATTCCAGCAAAAAAATTTGGATCTTCTGATGATTTAGGTTCTTTTGTTGCAATGTTTTGTAGTCAACA
>CEUY01086286.1_pt1 | contig 13195 bp, 13 predicted proteins | sample 361481 | NCBI WGS metagenome assembly CEUY01 (sample SAMEA2622737, study PRJEB7988) | marine metagenome | isolation source: saline water (ENVO:00002010), including
AGCAGCGGCGTATCGACAAATCCCGGGTGAATGACCCCGGTCCGCACACCGTGGAACATGGCTTCTTTCATCAAAGTGGAGGCGGCCCCTTCGAGCCCTGCTTTGGTGCTGGCATAAGAGACCTGTCCGCGGTTGCCCTGGGAAGAAACCGAACCGATGAAGATAACGGTTCCCCGTACTTTTTCATCGGGATGCCATTTTTTGAGACCTCGCTGGTTGCGGTCAACCGCAATGCGGGCAATGGTTTCCATCGCCCAATAGACGGGATGGATGAGATTGACTTCCAACACCTGCCGGAACACATCGGCCGGATAGATGTCAGCATCGCCGGTTTCCCGATCGATCTTGACCGCCAGCCTGTCCCGGAAGATGCCCGCTGCGGGAACCATGATCTGCACCATGCCGCGCTGCTCAGCGGTTTCATCAAATACCCGTGACCGAAAACTTTCATCCGTCACATCACCGGCAAAAGCCAGGGCCACATCGCGATTCGCCGCCGCATTGATCTCTTCAGCAAGTGCCACGACGGCAGACTCGCTGATATCCACCAGAGCAAGCCCTTTGACGCCCTGGTTAATCAGTTCGAGTGCGGTAGCGCGACCGATTCCGCTGGCAGCGCCTGTGACTAATCCCACCTTCTCCTGAATCCGCATGATAGCCTCCCCGACCGTTGGCGCGACTGGCCGGATGAATGCCCGCGCGATGTATGGATCACGGATGGTGCACTGCACCATATTTATTGTCAACTGAATCAGGGAAACGAAAATATTTCTTAATTTTATGCAAAATTTAAGCTTGTGCAGGACCCGCCTTTTCTAATCAGGCTATGGCAGTGCAACAAAACCCTTGTGGCAGCGGATCTGTTACAGCGCCACCCGGATGGCGAGTGCGATGAGAATAAGACCGAACAGACGGTCAAGCAGGCGGGCCCGGGCGCGAAGCCGTTCGAGGATGATGGAGTGCGAAAGCACCACGGCCACAATGATGTACCAGAGGGCGTCGATCACCCCGGCTGTGGCCGCCATAATGGCCTTTTCGGTCATGCCCGCGTCCGGACGGACAAACTGACTGAACAACGCCAGAAAAAAAAGTGCAATTTTGGGATTCATGATTGCAATGAGAAAGCCGTCCCGTGCAGCGGAGGCGCTGGCGGCCCGGCCGGAGACTTGCAGAACCTCAGCCGCTCCCGCCGTGCTGCGCAGACTTCGGACACCAAGATACACGAGCAGGGCGGCTCCTGCGTAGCGCATGCCGTTGAAAAGTGCAGGCTGTTGCGTGATTAATAGACCAATGCCGCCCGCGGTGAGGCCGGCCCAGATCACAATGCCAAAGCCGTGGCTGATGCCGGTGATTACCCCCTGGAGGCGTCCGCCGGAAAGGGTGTTCTGCACCACCACGGCTAGACTCGGCCCGGGAGACATCGCGCCGAAAATACAAATGAGCGACATAGAGAGCCAGAGCGACAGGGGCATAGCAGGATCACCAAGAATGACGAGCATCTAGAATATCGGCTTTGTCAATCATGCGCCAAGGGTTCTCAAGGACTTTGTCACCGGTTACGCTGGTTCTTTACTCCCGCATTCGCTGCCATCTTTGTGAGGACATGCACCTGCAGCTTGAGGAGCTGCAAGGTGAATATGGTTTTGAACTGGTCGTGCGTGATGTCGATACCCATCCGGACTGGGCATCAGCCTATGGTGACGAGGTCCCGTTGCTTTTTGCCGAAGACGTCGAGATTTGCCGGTATTTTCTGGATCTTGAGCGCCTGAAAGCCCACATTAGTCGGGGGGTCTCGTCATAGCGGTTCTCTGGTCTCAGCAGCGTGAGGGTAAACGCTATGAAGTCCGCGGTGCTGGCTCGAGTCTGCGGCTTTACACAGATGGCGTCCTGCATAGCCAGTTCAATCCGCGTCGGGTGGTTACCGGGAGTGTCTGGGACCTTCTATGGCTGGGGCTTTATTTTCATCCTCGGCCCGAACCCGCTCGTGTCCTTGTCTTGGGTCTTGGCGCCGGCACGGCTGTGCTGCAGTTGCAGTCGTTGTTCCCGGATGCGAGGTTCACCGCAATCGAGCAGGATCCCGTCCATATTGAAGTCGCCACGAATCACTTTGGACTCGACAAGCGCAGGACCGAAATCTATCGCCAGGATGCAGCGACGTTTGTAACGCGTTACCGCGGACCGCGCTTCGATTTTGTAATTGATGATCTTTTTACCGGAGACGCCGGAACACCAAGACGCGCCCTTGAGTGTGATCGAAAATGGCTCCAGGGTCTGCAAAGGTGCCTCACGTCTGACGGCACGCTCAGTATTAATTTTGCGGACCACGCTGAACTCAAAAACTCTGCCGTTAGGGATTGGTTAAAGGAGTCGCGTCACTTCATGAGCGGCTTTGGGCTCAGGAGTCCTGCCATCGAAAATGTCGTTGCCGCTTTGCTGCCCTTCAAAGCACAAAGCGCAGATCTGCGAGCCCACTTGGCGGCAACACCCGACCTGGCAGGTTTATTGAAAAGTGATCATCTACGTTTTCAGGCCCGGCGAATTGATTCACAGCGCTGATGCGCTAAACGAGGCGTAGCACGGTCATCGTGGTACGGTTAGACTTCACTGCATCAACGCACCCGTGTGCGTTTTCTGCATCTCCCCCCATTATCTTGGATTATCCGGTATGAGTAACGACAACTCTTCGCAGAACATGGCGATTTTCTGTGACTTTGAGAACATCGCGCTCGGCGTGCGTGACTTCAGTGACAAACCTTTCAGCATGAAACTGGTACTGGAGAGGCTACTGCTGAAAGGCAATATCGTGGTGAAGAAGGCCTATGCTGACTGGGACCGTTATCAGAGTTTCAAGGCCTCAATGCATGAGGCAGCATTCGAGTTGATCGAAATTCCCCACGTACGACAGTCCGGTAAGAACTCCGCTGATATCCGAATGGTCGTTGATGCGCTGGATCTTTGCTACACCAAGTCCCACGTCAACACTTTCGTCATTTTGAGCGGCGACTCAGATTTCTCTCCGCTGGTCAGTAAGCTGCGGGAAAACAATAAGACGGTGGTGGGGGTAGGAGTCAAAAGTTCCACCTCCGATCTGCTGACGTCCAACTGTGACGAATTCATCTTCTACGATGATCTCGCTGGGCGTGCGGGCCCCTCGCGCAAGAAAAAAGCCAAGGCAAAAAGCAAAAAGAAAAAGTCGGCGATGAGTGAGGATGAAAAGCGCCATCAGGAGGCCATCGATATGGTGATGGCGACGCTGGATGACATTTTCGAGGAGCGTGGCGACGGCACCCAGGTCTGGGGCTCCATGATTAAGCAGACGCTGAAGCGCCGTCAGCCCGGATTTAGCGAGCGGTATCATGGCTTCCCCTCGTTTGGTGCGCTTTTGGAGGAAGCCGCCAGCCGCGGCTTGCTGCAATTGCAGCATGACGAGAAGTCAGGCGGTTATATCGTCACCGGGGCAGGCTAAGTAGAAGTTGTAGTGGGCTTAATGCGCCACGGCGTGACCCGAGAGATTGCAAGAAACAGATGAAGGGATTTGTACCGCCTGATGCCGAGACGAATGTCTCTCAGGAACACTGGGCGGTGATTTATATGCCCGGCCGTAACCGACAGCGCTACCCTGCAAACTGCGTCAGGCTCATGGGATCTGAGGAGGAAGCTCGAGCCGAAGGCCGACCGGCGCAGCGTCTCTTTCCTGCGCGGGTGCTGGGGCCTTCGAAGTCCTCTGAGGGTCAGGAGGTCTACTATCTTGTGGAGTGGTTGGCGCCGCAATAGGCGGTACCGCGATTAAGCGGACGATGACTTAAGTGTCTTAAGCGCCGCAAGCGCCCGCTTGCGGCCCACACCCGGTTCGACGAGCGGCATCGGGTAGGTTTCGCCCAGCCTGATTCCGGCTTCACTCAGTACTTCAGCCGGCGCAAGCCAAGGCGCATGCAGGTAGCGGTCAGGCAGGGCCGTCAGTTCCGGAATCCAGTGACGCACGTATCGGCCGTTCGCATCGAATTTCTGTCCCTGCAGAATAGGGTTAAAAATTCTGAAATAAGGTGCGGCATCCGCGCCGCATCCCGCCACCCATTGCCAACCCGCTACGTTGTTTGCCAGATCTGCATCGACCAGGGTGTCCCAAAACCAGGCCTCACCATACCGCCAGTGAATCAGCAGGTGCTTGACGAGAACCGAGGCGGCAACCATGCGTACCCGATTGTGCATCCAACCGGTTTGCCACAATTGACGCATCCCGGCATCGACGATGGGAAACCCCGTTTGGCCGGATTGCCAGGCCCTGATCAGTCCAGGGTCATTCTGCCAGGGAAAGTCTGCAAACTCCGGACGAAAGGGTTTTTCGGGCAGGTGGGGAAAGTGGAACAGCAGGTGGGCGCTGAATTCGCGCCAGCCGACTTCCCGCTGGAATGAGGCCGCGCCCGGGCTCGGCTTTTGTCCTGAGGTTGTCACCCCGGCATAAGCCTGCGCTGCGCTGATGTTGCCAAAATGCAAGTAGGGCGAGAGCCGGGACGTCGCATCCTGTGCCGGAAAGTTGCGGTGACCGTTATACACAGACGCCTTTGCCGAGAAATTTTCAAGCACGGCACGTCCGGCGATTTCTCCCGGTTGCCATGTCTGCGCGATTCCTGTTGCCCAGTTGGGCCGCGATGGCAGCAGATCCCAGTTCTCCAGACGATCTCCAGAAGGTATATCCAAGAAAAATCGCGGTGATACCGGGCCAAGGGGGGTGCGCATTCTGGCGCGGCTGGCAAGGCACTGTTTCCAGAACGGGGTAAAGACGCGAAAGGGTGCGCCGCTGCGGTTCTGAATCTCCTCAGGCGGGAACAGCAGGTTTCCTTCGAAACCCTGCGCACCGATGCCATGAGCTTCGAGGGAGGATGTCAACGCGGTTTCATCCCGTCGGCACTGCGGTTCTACGGCGCGGCTGAAGAACACCGCACCGGCTTCGACCTCAAGAGCGAGTTCGGTCAATACACTGACCGGATCACCGTGCTTTAGCAACAGGCGCCCTTTGCACTCTCGAATACGCTGATCCAGTTCAGCGAGACTGTGGTGCAGCCACCAGCGGCTAGCCCCTCCCGGTCGCCGGGGGTGCGCGTCGCGGGTGTCCAGTACGTAGCAGGGAATCACAGTTCGACCGCCTGCTTCCGCCGCCGCAAAAGCCGGATGGTCGCTGAGTCTTAGATCCCGGCGCAGCCAGATGATAATGGGAGAGGTCAAGTTTCGTGTTCTCGAGATAAGAGGTCAGTCAGGCTGCGCGGGTAACGGCGAAACGCCCCTGCACATGGAGCATTCACAAGGAAAATGACAAAATCCGATATTACGTCCTGCCCGCGAAATAAATGTTAAGCCATCCCCTTTTTCTTGCCTTTTTCTGCTGCGCGCTGATATCACTTGTGGCCTGGGCGATCAGCCTTGCCAGGAGTGATGCGGGGGTTGCTGATGTTTTCTGGCCATGGCTTGCCGTAGCAAGCGCCCTGGTTTTTGTCCAAGGCGCTTGGCCTCCTAGCGGCATTGCCGGGATTACCCTAGCGGCGATCGTGATAGCCGCGCTTCGTCTGTCGGCGGTGGTCATCGCCCGCACTGCCCGAGCCGGGGAGGACAGGCGGTATACAGCGATCCGTTCAGGCTGGGGCCCAGGATTTGGGATGAAAAGCCTGCCGGGTATATTCTTGCTGCAGGGCGTGATGGGTTTTGTTGCAGCGATCCCGCTGGCGATTGTCATGACCCGGTCAGGCGGCTTGCTGTGGCCGGATATCCTGATGATCGGCTTGTGGCTGTCAGGATTTGTCATCCAGGCGGTTGCGGACCACCAGTTGGCCAAGTTTTCAAAGGGAGATGACGGTACCGGGGTGCTGAAGACCGGCCTGTGGCGATACAGTCGTCACCCAAACTATTTCGGGGAGTTATGCATGGTGTGGTCGGTTTTCGGCCTGGCCCTCATCGGCGGCGGGGGATGGACGGTTTTTGCACCCTTGCTGATGACCTGGTCCATTCTCAGATTTACGGGTGTTTCCCGAATGGAGCACGAAATGCCGTCGCGGCGGCCGGATTATCCAGCCTATGCCAGAGTCACCAGCGCGCTGATTCCCTGGCCGCCGCGCCGCTGAAGGTGTCCGTTCACACTGTTATCACGGTCAAACCCCAGAATTTAGTGATCATTTCAATTGGATACTGAAATTATGGAAGTCCAAACCAAAGGGAGCGTACTGCTCGTCGAGGACCATCAGGACATTGCGGAACTTGTCTACGATTACATGGAGGATGTCGGTTACGAGCTCGATTACGCGCCAGACGGAGAAGTCGGCATCAATCTTGTGGCGCAGAACGACTACGACGCGATCATTCTAGACCTCATGTTGCCGCGCCGAGACGGCCTGTCCATGTGCCGTGAGTTGCGCGAAAAAATGGGGAAGACGACACCCGTATTGATGCTCACCGCACGGGATACGTTGGAGGACAAACTCAAGGGGTTTGAGTTTGGAGCCGACGACTATCTTGTAAAGCCTTTTGAGATTGAAGAGCTCGAGGCGAGAGTCCGCGTTCTGATCCGGAGAGGTCATTCGGCCCCGTCAGTAGAGAATACCCTGCGCGTCGGCGGGATCGAGTTTAATCAGAAGTCGCTGGTCGTGAAGCGCGACGAGCAGGAGCTTATCCTGTCTCCCATCGGCTACAAGCTGCTCAAGATTCTGATGGAGCGCTCACCGGGAGTGGTATCAAGACAGGATGTGGAGCGGGAGATCTGGGGCGATATGCTGCCTGATAGTGATACCCTTCGCAGCCATATGTACAACTTGCGCAAAGTCATCGATAAGCCCTTCGATAAGTCCTATCTGCAGACTCTGCCGGGAATCGGCTACCGACTATGTGACCCGGATGCCGCCCATTAGAACGGGTGCCGTCCGGCGTTTTTCCCGGACGATCACATTCCACCTCCTGTTGGTGGCCTTTGCCGCCGTCCTCGGCACCTGGGGTGCAGGTTGGATCATGGAAGAGCTTCTGGTTCGTCAGGCCCTTGACACAGAAGCCGAGTATTTCTGGAAGCATCGCCAAAAAAACACGTCTTTTCCGCTGCCTGATACCCGCAATCTAACCGCCTATTTTTCGAATGCTGCGGATACGCCAGAGGCATTGCGGGATCTCGCACCCGGCTTTCACGACGTGATGGGGCATCACCATTCCTACAATGTGCTGGTATCGGAACGCGAAGGGGAACGGCTCATTCTCGTCTTCGAGGGCGAACAGGTTCGGGCCCTCGCTTTGTGGTTTGGCCTCGTACCGTTGGCGCTGGTGCTTATTGTGGTCTATGCGTCGCTTTTTCTGGTCTATCGTGTTTACCGCAGTTCGGTTTCGCCCGTCGTCAGGCTTGCTGATCAGGTCGAGTCACTCCAACTGGAGTCATCACAGCATCCCGATTTTGACGTCAGTGATTTGCCCGACGGAACGGATCGGGAGATCGTGGTGTTGGGAGATGCGCTCAAGGATCTGGTCGAGCGGGTGAATGCCTTTGTGGCACGTGAGCGTGAGTTCACCCGCGACGTGAGTCACGAACTCCGCAGTCCGTTAACGGTTATGCGTGTCGCCTGTGATCTTGCCCTCAAGGACAATGCACTGTCAGAGCGGGCGAGAAAATCCGTGACTAAGATTCAGCGGGCGGCGGTCCAGATGACCAATCTCGTTGAAGCCTTCCTGCTGTTGGCGCGCGAGCCAGATCGCGATATCGAAGCCAACATGGTGTGTATTAATGACCTCTTGGCCGAGGAGGTGGATCGGGCCTCTATCCTGTTGGAGGATCGGTCTGTCAATCTGAGAACGGATTTCTTTAACCGGCTGTTGGTTCGAGCCCCGGAGCGTGTCGTCTCGGTTCTCATCAGTAATTTGTTGCGTAATGCCTGTACTTATACCGATGAAGGCTCTGTGCTGGTCTCGATCAAAGACAAAGAGGTCACGATCTCCGATACCGGAATCGGCATGTCGAAGCAGGATCAGGATCATGCTTTTCATGCCTTCAGTCGCGGCAGTCAGGCCCGCCCCGGGGGGCACGGCGTCGGACTGAATATCGTGGGCAAACTCTCAGACCGGTTCGGTTGGCCTGTCACGCTGCGTAGTACTCCGGGTAAGGGGACCACCGCTCTGGTGGATTTTCCCGACGCCATAACGGAAGATCTTTAAGGAAAATATCTTGGAAACCTCTCTTGGAAAGTCGACCACCGCGCCGTCCCGCTGGCGAGTGTTTGTCTACTGGCTCAGCAATGACGATCGCTACCTTGAGCGCAGTGGCTCCCATTCGCCTCGTGCGATCGATCCCTGGCGCCTTGTGCCGTTTGCCGGGATGCATCTTGGCTGTATGGGCGTGCTTTGGACGGGGACTAGTGGCTTCGCCGTCGCGCTGGCGGTCGTGATGTATCTCGCCCGGATGTTTTTCATTACGGCGTTTTATCACCGATATTTTTCGCACCGTGCCTTCGAAAGCAGCCGACCGGCGCGATTTCTTTTCGCGGTGTTGGGGTGTACTGCGGGTCAGCGCGGACCGCTGTGGTGGGCAAGTCATCACCGACAACATCATATTCATTCTGATACAGAGTTGGATCCGCACTCCCCGCAGACCGACACGTTTTGGTTCAGTCATCTGCTGTGGTTCCTGACTCGAGATGCGTTTTCCATCCGCTGGGCGCAGATAGGAGATCTGCGCAAGGTCCGGGAGCTTGTCTGGCTCGAGCGGGTAGACTGGTTGCCGTTGGTGGCTTTCGCCGTGCTTTGTTTTTATCTGGGGGAATGGGCAGCAACCGCTTATCCCGAGTGGCAGACCAGCGGGTGGCAGGCGCTGGTATGGGGTTTCTTCATATCCACCACTGTGCTCTATCACGCCACTTACACCATTAACTCACTGGCACACCGGTTTGGCAAACGACGTTTTGATACGCCGGATCACAGTCGCAACAACGCCCTGCTCGCGCTCCTGACCTTGGGCGAAGGCTGGCACAACAATCACCATCGTTTCCCGGGCGCCGCCAGACAGGGTTTCTACTGGTGGGAAATCGACCTGTCTTATCTGGGGCTTCGAATGCTACAGATAGTGGGCCTCATCTGGAATCTTCGGCCTGTACCGAACAAGATCATCGAGGCGGGCCGGAGCCAGCGGTGAATATCGCGGTTGTCGGGGCCGGTGTCTCTGGCCTGGTGTGTGCCCTTGGGTTGAGCCGGCATCACAGCGTGACTGTTTTTGAGACCGCGAACCGTCCAGGCGGTCATGCTCATACGGTCGACGCGCATGATGGCAGTTCCAGCATCGCGATCGACACCGGTTTCATCGTCTTCAATTTTGCACATTACCCGTTACTAAGCGCGCTGTTCGATTCGCTCGGTGTCATGTCGCAGCCATCTGATATGAGTTTCAGTGTGCGCTGCGATGTGACCGGTTTTGAATTCAGCGGATCCAATTTAAATACCTTTTTCGCTCAGCGGAGTAACCTGCTGCGCCCCGTGGGTTGGCGGCTACTCAAGGATATTTTGCGTTTCAACCGTGATGGGAAAAAGAGCCTCGAAGTGGGGCTTGAGGACCAGATTACGGTGGGCGATTTTGCTAAGCAGTACGGCTATAGTGATGTCCTGCTTGATCGGTATCTGCTGCCATTGGGAGGCGCGCTCTGGTCGTGCGATACGCGTACGTTTCGGAATTTCCCGATGCGCTTTGTTTTGGAATTTCTCAGAAACCACGCGATGCTGCAGATTGGCAGCCGTCCGGTCTGGCGTACCGTGACAGGCGGTTCGCGACACTACGTGGAGCGGATCGTGCAAACACTCGGTTCGCGACTGTGTTTGAATCGTCCGGTGGCGCAGGTTCTGCGCTCGGGCCAGAGCGTTAAGCTCCTCTTTGACGAGGGAGACAGTCAGGTTTTTGATGAGGTTGTCCTTGCCACTCACGCGGATACCAGTCTTGCCCTCTTGGCAGAGGCGGAGGAAGAGGAAAGAGAACTGCTTGGCACCTTCCCATATCAGGACAACGAGGTTTGCCTGCATACCGATACCAGCGTGTTGCCGAGAACCCGGCGCGCGTGGGCGAGCTGGAATTACCGAATCAAAGAAGATGTGCGCTCCGGTACGTGTGTGACCTACAACATGAACAAATTGCAGGCGCTTGAAAGCCGTCAGACCTTCTGTGTGTCGCTGAATCAGCGCAAAGACCTTCGTCCGGATTCGATCTTGCACAAAGAGATTGTCCGCCATCCACTGTTTGTTCCCGGCCGCGACGAGGCCCAGGCCCGTCACGCCCAAATGATCCGCCGCCGCGGGCTCAGTTACTGCGGCGCTTACTGGGGCTTTGGTTTTCACGAGGACGGTGTGCGCAGCGCAGCGCTGGTTTGTGATGCCTTTGGTGTCGAGCGACCGTTTTGAACAGCCGGCTTTATATCGGCAGGGTATGGCACCAGCGAAAGCGTCCTCGCCCGCATGAATTCTGTTATCGCCTTTTCATGGTGTATGTGGATCTTGATGAATTACCGACACTCTTTGATCCGTACTGGCTCTGGTCAGCAACGCGACCCGCATTAGCGTGGTTCCGTCGATCGGATCACCTGGGTGATCGAAAGCATTCGCTGAAAGCCTCGGTAGTCGCGCTGGTCGAACGCGAGGGAGGTCGCCCGCCCCAAGGCCCGATCACGCTGCTGACGCATCTTCGATACTTCGGCTATTGCATGAACCCGGTCAGTTTTTATTTCTGCTGGGATGAATCGGGCAGGCGGGTTGAGTACGTTGTTGCTGAGGTCAACAACACTCCCTGGGGGGAGCAGCACTGTTATGTGATGCATTACTCCGAAGGCGTCACGCCCGGGGACAAGGTGTTTGAATTTGAAAAAGCCTTTCATGTATCCCCTTTCATGCGGATGGAGCAGCGATACCGGTGGCAGTTTTCACAGCCCGATGACCGGCTTCGCGTCAAAATGCAGTCGTTCGAGAGCAGCAATGAAATGTTCTCTGCGGTGCTTGATCTGCGCGCCAGTGAGCTGAATGCCCGATCCCTGAGGCAGGTTCTGGTGCGTTTTCCCTTAATGACCTTGCGGGTGGTTAGCGCTATTTACTGGCAGGCCCTGCGTCTTTGGATGAAGCGCGTGCCCTTTGTCCCGCACCCTGACGCCACCTAGGTGCGCGGCAGCCTGACTCACTCTCAGGCAGTAAAAATGAAGATAGAGGGAACTAACCGAAATAGAAGCAGGAAGAGGATGAGGAGAGAGGATTGAACGAAAACGTAGCCGTATCCCCGGTACCCGGTCAGGGATCACAGTCAACTTGGTTTGAAAGGAGATGCCGCGCGGCGCTGATCAACCGCCTGACTGATCTCAAGGGGACGCTCGTCATAAAGGATGGTGAGGAAACGCTGACGTTGGGCAGTGGTGAAGGTGTGCCGGCGCATCTGACGGTCCGCAGTCCTGACTTTTATTCCGACCTCGTTCTTCGCGGCAGCCTGGGGGCGGCTCAAGGCTGGATGGCAGGTAACTGGGACAGCGAAGACCTTTCCCGATTGATTGCGCTATTTGCCCGCAATCCCGATCTGACCGATGGCTTCGATCAGGGTTGGGCGCGGTTCGCCGGCCGCGGGGCGTCCCTTTTTCATCGTCGGCGCCGCAATTCCCTGGCCGGCAGCCGGCGGAACATCGCTGAACACTACGATTTGGGGAATGAACTTTTTGCGCTTTTTCTTGATCCGGCCATGAACTATTCCAGCGCGGTTTTTTATCAGCCCAGCGACTCTCTGGAGCAGGCGGCCCAAAACAAGCTGGAGCGAATCTGCGCCAAATTGGCCCTGTCAGATAAGACTCATGTGCTGGAAGTCGGGTGTGGTTGGGGCGGTTTCGCCATCCACGCGGCACGTGAGTATGGATGCCGGGTGACTGGAATCACCATTTCTCAGGAGCAGCATGATTTCGCGCGGGCGGCAGTCGCCGAGGCAGGCTTGAGCGATAGGGTTGAAATCCTGCTGAGCGATTACCGAAATCATCAGGGGGCGTACGATCGGGTGGTGTCGATTGAGATGATTGAAGCCGTCGGCAACGAGTTTCTGGGCGACTATTTCGCCAAGATCATGTCTTTGCTGCGTCGAGATGGTGCTGCGCTGATACAGGCGATCACTATGCCCGATCAACGCTACGAGCAGTATCTGAAGGGGTGTGATTTCATTCAGCGCTACATCTTCCCCGGCAGTTGCGTGCCGTCGTTAGGGGCGATGAGCCGGGCCTACTCGAGCCGAACCGACTGCAAACTCGTTCACCTTGAGGACATCGGATCCCATTACGCCAAAACGCTTCGGCTATGGCACGACCGCTTTAATGGCCAGCGCGCGGCCATCCGGTCTTTGGGGTATCCGGAGCAATTTGTCCGTTTATGGCAGTACTACTTCTCCTATTGCGAAGCGGGTTTTGCTGAGCGTTACCTGTCTGATGTTCAGATGGTGCTCGCACGACCGGACTGGCGCGGCAGCGTCTCCTGCGCGGCATTACCCCCGTGGTGACCATGCGTCCCCACCAGTGGGTCAATTTCGCTGCGTTTCAGCTCGCCTGGCTCGCCGCCGTGTGGGGCGCTTCTGTTGGTCTATCGTGGCTCGGGCCTGTCGCGGTGGCGGGGTGGGTCAGCGCCTTTGCACTTTGGCAGAACCGTGCCCGGGCAGACGTTCCACTCTGGCTGGGCGTGGGTGTGCTCGGCGGAGTCACCGATTCCATACTGGTATGGTCCGGCGCTATGGCGTTCCCCGAGTCCGCGGGACCGGGATTTCCGACCACGCTCTGGATGATAGCGTTATGGATCAATTTTGCGGCAGCGCTCAGGCACTGCATGGGCTGGCTTTGCGAGCGCTTTGCATTGGCGACCGTGTTCGGTGCGATCGGGGGTCCGCTGGCCTATCTGGCAGGAGACAAACTCGGTGCGCTTGAGATTCATGTGCTGCCGGCGGTTGTGATCGCATGGATTGTGGTGATGCCGTGTTTGCTGGCGATCGAAATGAAGACCCGTCCACGGCGCCTGTCGGCATCAGGAGAATTAGGAGAAACGGAAAGGGTAAGCACATCAGGAGAGAGAACATGAGCGCTTTTTTAACCGGACCCGCATTAAAGGCGGTAGAGCGGGGATGGGTTCCGGATTCGATCGTCCGCAGCGGGATCCGTTCGCTCTGCCGACAGCGGATGCGCGAGATCCAGATCCC
>CEUY01045675.1_pt1 | contig 13135 bp, 7 predicted proteins | sample 361481 | NCBI WGS metagenome assembly CEUY01 (sample SAMEA2622737, study PRJEB7988) | marine metagenome | isolation source: saline water (ENVO:00002010), including
TGTCCGCAAGTTGTTGAATCTCGGGCTTGGAGAAATCTCCAATATTCTCTCTATCATATGCTTCAACAACCTCTTTGTCGAGCGATTTCAGTTGTGAAGGGGTCGCAGTAACGATGACTAGGGCCCTGAGTCTCTGCAGTAGAGGAGTTATTCTGGTCAGAAGATCGTTGAGAGGTGTCGAAGTAGGGTAATCGAGTGCGATCAAGGGCAACGGCCCTGTATCTTTGTCTAGAATTTCGACTAGTGATTCGCACATTCGAGATGTAGTCCGAGGAACATCATAACCCACAAAATGCACTGAAATCTCATTTAGAATCGAGTTGACTGGGTCTGTCTCGGGCCAGAACTGACTGACGAGTTTTTTCCTGACTTGGGAAGAAAGTGCATTCACCATCGAGGTCCTCCCACTCCCGGACTCACCCACTAGCAGAATGTTTCTGGGAGACTCTGAGATGATGTGTTCACGCAGCCTAATCATCAGAGAATCTCTGCCGACTAGGTCCTGAGCTCTTGACGGTTCAATCGGGCGATGATCGAAGGGGTTGCCCCTCAAAGGAGGTAAATCAAGCATTGAGACCGCCTCTGAAATCATAACCTCAGCAGCGTATTCAATCATTCTTAATGTTCACGTATTCTGACGCTTTTCACAGGGCGATTTAACGGGTTTTTTTGGAATTCCGAGGTGTTCGCCTCCTCCCATTTCCTTACAGTACAGCGAAACGATTCTGCATGGATTAACGCTTTGTTAACGCTTTAGTGATGCGTTAATGATGCGTTAATGGCCAAATTAACGCTTTGAAACGTCCATTCTGAGCACATCTAGTAGCCTCCTTAGCAGTCAGATGGCTTGTTCGCAAACAGTTAGAAGCCATATTGGCCGGGGTGCAAATGATACCATGCCAGTAGACAGCAGTCGCCTAGAGGGATTCTACAAGCTATCAGTTTCGGAACGCAGAGAGATGTTAGCAGATCTAGCAGGCCTAACTCCTGAGCAGGTCGAGGCTTGGTCTTCTAGCGGAGAACTCTCTGAAGATGCCGCAGATAGGATGATCGAGAATGTGGTTGGCACATACTCCCTACCCATCGGAGTAGCAACCAACTTCATCATCGATGGGGATCACTATCTTGTGCCTTTCGTATTAGAAGAGCCTAGCGTAGTTGCGGCTGCTAGTAACATGGCAAAGAGATGTCATGATAGAGGTGGTTTTGCCTCAAACAATGATGATCCGGTAATGATTGGTCAAATCCAAGTCGTTGAATGTGACAATCCTACTTCAGCAATGAGAGAAATTATCGGCAATAAGCAGGAATTGATTGATTCCTGTAACGAAGTTGATCCAATTCTAGTCAAATTTGGGGGCGGTTGCAGAGATATCGAGGCCAGAATCATCGAAACCGAATCAGGCCCCATGGTGATTGTACACATTCTGGTCGACTGTAGAGATGCAATGGGCGCGAATGCAGTCAATACGATGGCCGAAACCATTGCCCCCAAGATCGAAGGAATGACTGGTGGGACTGTTATTTTGAGAATAATCAGTAATCTAGCGGTCCACAGATTAGCCAGAGTTAGTGCAATTTTCACCCCTGAAGAGATGTCTGACAAGGGAGATTCCGCCCAGGGTTCTGAAGTGATTGATGGAATTCTGCAAGCGTACCATTTTGCCAAGGCGGACCCATTCCGTGCGACCACTCACAACAAAGGCATAATGAATGCAATCTCTGCAATCGCAATCGCTTGTGGGCAGGACTGGAGAGCGATTGAGTCGGGAGCCCACAGTTATGCATCACATGAGAGAATATACGGTTCACTAACTCACTGGGAAAGAGATGGAGATGGTAACCTAGTGGGTTCGATCGAGTTACCGATGGCTGTTGGGCTGGTCGGAGGAGCTGTGCGCGTCCATCCTGCAGCACAGGCAAATGTGGCACTGCTGGGAATTACCACCGCAGATGAGTTGGCCAAGGTCATGGCAGCAGCAGGACTTGTTCAGAACCTAGGGGCTCTCAGAGCTCTTGCTACAGTTGGTATCCAAGCTGGGCACATGAAATTACACGTCCGAAACATGGCTGTTACTGCAGGAGCAGAGGGTAGCGAGGTCGATACTGTGGCTGCTAGGCTCAGAGCACAGGGAGGAAGGATTACTCAGAAGGCCGTAGAAGAGGAGTTAGCGAAACTCCGCTCCGAGTGATTACTCGGCCTCTAGTGAGTCCTCATCGGTCGATTCCTCTGAGAACTCGTTGATTGACAATTGTTCTTCGGGTGCTAGCGAGGCGGCCAATTGAGCACTTGTGAGCCCCATCTTCTCTGCTTCCTGCCTGAACCAAGAGCGTACCTTCCTGTACTCGATCTCTGGACAGCCAAAATATTCAGCGAACCTGCGTGTTGTGGTCAGTCTTCGAGTTAGGCCGTCTCTTCTGCGGTCTAAGAGGCCCATCTTGGCGAGATCCCTGACATGCTCGTAAGCTCGTTGCCCGAGCATATCGACCAACTGAGATTGCGCCATGGGTTGGTGATAAGCCACCAATGCGGCGGCTGGAAGTAGCCTCTGTGGTATGTCGGCTCTGAACGATTCAGGTAAATGAGGAGAAAGTCCTGGTCTGACTTCGAATATCCATCTGCCGGCAACATCTGATAATTGCAGGGCCGAATCTCTTCGTCTGCGAATGGTTGACTGCAATTGTCGAAGTGAGCCTTCAACTTCGGAAACCGGTTTTTCGAGTAACTCGGATAGTTCCTCTACTGCCATCGACCTGCCAGCCCCGAATAGTATTGCTTCGAGAATAGTGGAAAGTTCTGGATCAGACAAGTTCTAGCGCCTCCGGAATCTTTGGCTTGGGATTGAGCCTGAGTGATAGAGTGGAGAAGTCATCATCCTCGCCCCATAAATCTCTGAGAGTTATCTCGCCGTTCCTACCGCCCTTCTGCTTGAGATCTACGAACCCTCTGTTGGTTAGGAAGAGGGCGGAGATGAGTGCTGCGACTTGCGCCTCGGCTTCGGCTTCCTCCAAGGGAACTCCGTCCCCTATCGACTTCGAAGTTAGATCTTCAACGAGTAACTTCAGAGAAACCGGTTCTCCTGCATCGGAGCGAGATTTGAGCGACTCCCATGTCCTCTGTAGGTCGCCCTCTAAATCTTCGATGTGTAAACTTCCGCTGAATCTCTCTCTCGCCCTCTCATGGGCTTCGCGCCTCTCCTTAGCAATCTCTTCACGCAACCTCTGCTCAGCGGCCAATCTACCTGCATCCTGCAGACCCATTAGTAATTCGCCGAGGGTTACCGGGCGACTCTCATCTCGATGGATTCGGCCTTCGAACATCTGAGGCAGAGTCTCGGCTGCAGCCCCAGAGAGTACTCCAACGGAGAAGTTGTAGTCGGCATCATCGAAGTCAGCTTCCCAGCCTCCATCGAATTCCCAGACTTCTTCCTCTTCTTGCTCAAAGGCCCTCTCTTGCCGATCGAGCAGTGAAGCAGCTTGGCCTCGGAGTATGCACCAGGCCATCCTGACTAGTCTGCCGCATGTTGGTAAATCGATATTCTCGGCCTCTTCGATCCTCTGATTGAACATCTCGATGAACGTGGATAGATCTACATCCCACGGGTCTAAATCTGAAGATTGGAACAACTGGAAAACCAGTGCTACCGATCTGTCGAACGGGTCAATCAGAAACTGGTGCTCAGCCTCCTCTAACAATGAGAGTTCGACCAATCTGTCGAGATATTTGCTGGTCTCAAGATTGGCCTCTCCGTCTAGCATGCTAGAGACGATTTCGTCCCTCATTGCATTCCCGTCAAAGACGGTCATGACTCTGCCTCCTTTTGCAGCTCCTCAGATACTTCAGCCTCGGCCTCGGGCTCTTTGGCTAACACAGATTCCCTATCTTCTATGTCCTCGGTCCATTCTTCGGCCCTCTCTCTGAGAGAATCCATCGTGTCGACTTCGGCAACATCTTCTGTGACTTCTTGGTCCTCTTCGATTTCTACTCCTGCCCGGTCAGCAAGACCGCCTAGGCTCTTGGGGGTGCCTAGAGGTTCAGGGGCCCTGGGCATTTTCTCGGGGTCCGGAAGTTCGGGCATCGATTCCTTGTCGGCTGCCGACTCTTCCTGTGCCTTGCGCTCAGCCTCAAACTGCTCTCCCATCTCTAGAGCACTAGCCCTATCGAAGTCAGTAATTAGTCGGCTTCTACCGTCTCCGGCATGAGTCACACCGACGTGGTGGTCAGCTAGAGTGAGTGTAACCTTGCGCAGAGTAACCATCAGGAATTGTGCTCTTTGACTACGCATCCTGCACAAGGTGGCTATTCTCTCGGCATTGAATGGGTCGAGATTCTGATCTACCTCGTCAAGATAGTAGAACGGGCTGGGCTCGTAGTCCTGTAGTGCGAAGATTAGTGCCAAAGCAGCCATTGATTTCTCACCCCCGGAGAGCATGCTCCTGCGAGTGTTCTTGCTCTTCCCAGGAGGTACACAATCCATCTCCATCCCACCTTCGAATGGATTCTTCGGATTCTCCATCCGGAGGCTACCGCTGCCCCCAGGCTGCAATATTTCGTACACCTTGGAGAAGTTCTTGTCTACATGATTGAACACCGCCATGAGACGTGTCTTTCTCTCTGACTCAAGTTGGTCAGATAGTGAAATCAGTTGGTCCCTTCTTGATCGAAGTAGTGTTGTATCTTCTGCGAGTGCGGCGATTCTCTCTGCTGTGATGTCATACTGCTCTATAGCGAGCATATTGACATCGCCGAGTTGGCCGAGACGGCGTTCGAGCCCCTGCACGCTCTTTTCCGCCTCGGCCACTGTCGGCAGATCTACATCGGCCGGTGGGATTTCGATTCCTGCGGCAGTCAATTCGGCCACAATCTCATCCACTGCCGCTCTCTTCTGCTGGATTTGTCCGTTTAGTTCCTCAATTCGAGAAGATAGGGTCTCCCTCCTCTGAGACAGATTGTCCAATGAAGCCCTGAGGATAGCCCTCTCGTCAACAATCTCATCCCTTCGCTCATTGAGTGCTTTCTGTTCCTCGTCAAACTGGGATGCTTGCTCTCTAAGATCATCTAGTTTCTCTGTCGCCTCTGCAATACTATCCTTGAGTACTGTGATTCGGGCCTCAGCCTGGGTGACGATGGATAGTTTCCTATCTATCTGCTTGGAGATGTCTTCCACCCTTTCAGTTAGGATTGTAATCCTCTCATTCGAGCTTGAAATGGCAGACTCTGATGCGAGTCTATGACGCTCTGCTTCGGTCATCTTACGCTCTGCATCTCGAAGCTTCTTGGAAAGATGATCAGGGGCGTGGTCCTGCAGAGCCTGTGCGGCCCCGGCCCTTTCCTCCAGTACCGAGTCGAGTGCTTCCTTGGCCTCGGCAGCAGCCCGCTTGGCCTCGGTATTGGCCTTCTGGTGATTCTTGAAGTCGGAGATTGCAGATTGGACCTTCTTTCGAACCTCCTCAACATCCTTCTGGGCCCTGTCCATGTCAGATTTCCAGTTACGTGCCTGTAGGGCCTTGTCTGAATCATCTAGACCGTGGATTCGGTCCCTCAGGGACTGCTGGTTATTGCGCAACTCCCTGAGCGCCGCTTCAACTGTGGAGAAGATCAGGTTCGCTTCTTCAACTGCGGCTTCGAGACGATCTAGGCTGCCAGAAACAGAGCCGCCGCCAAAGGCGTTCGAAGTGTTCTTGGTAGCCGAACCGCCGGTCATGGCTCCTGAACTCTCAATGAGTGAACCATCGAGTGTGACCATTCTGACTCCGCCCATATTCCTCCTTGCTACTTCCATCGAGTCGACGACCAGAGTATTCCTGCTGACATATCTTACAGCGGTGTCAATCTCTGAATCGTACTCAAGCAAGTCGTGGGCGAAACCGACAACACCCGGGTTATTGGCTACTATCAAAGAGCGGCCTCCGGGCCGATTAATACTGAGTTTGTTCAGAGGGAGGAAGGTTGCCCTCCCTCCTCCGTTCTGCCTCAGCCATGCAATGCACTTGGCTGCGACGTCGTCATCGTTGACTACGATACTCCTGAGGCCTCCGCCTAAGGCCACTGCTAGCGCTTCTTCATGAGCGCTGTCCTTAGGGGCTGTGAGCTCACCCAGAGAACCTAGAATTCCCTTGATCGCTCCACTCTGCCTCAGTTTGGCTAGAGCGGCTAGTGTGATTGCTGAGCCTGGTGCCTTGGTCCTCTCTTCCTGACGAACTCGGGCCCGACTCAATTCGCGCTCGGACTCTCTCACCCTAGTCTCAGCTCTGTCTCTATCTCCTGCGAGTCCGGACTCCTGCTTCTGCAAACGACGTAGTTCCTCTGCTAGGGATGTCCTGTCCTCCTGTGGGTTTTCACTCTGTAGATCTTCTCCGACGAGTTCAAGGTCATCGCGGACCATAGTGGCCTCCTCAAACATCTCCTCAAGGTCGGCGAGCTTACTGGAGGCTAGTTGTTCGGCCTGCTCGGCTCGATCCGCTGCAAGTCTCTTCTCCGAATATTCAGACTGAGCCGTATCGACTTTGTCGGAAATGAGACCTAGTGCACGCTTGAGGTCGCGTCCGTGCTTATCTCCCGACTCGATTGCCTGCCTTGCTTCAGCCTCCTCATTGGAGGCCTCCTCAATTGCAGTTTGAGAATCTGTGAGTTTTTGTTGAGCGGCCTCTAGAGAGGAGCTTGCATCTGACTGTGCCTGCTGGGCCCTATCCAACTCCTTGCCAAATTCTTCGGCCTCTGAGTTGGCTAAGTCAATTGCTTCCTCTTGGTCAGCAATCCTGTCCCCCCCGGTCTCCATTTCAATTTCGTACTGGCGTATGGTCTCCAGCAGTTGCTTGGCATCGCCACTCATGATCTCATTGATTTCAGACTCAACCCTGACCATCTCCTCATCGAGCGAAAGTAGTGACTTGTTGCCTTCAGTTACCTGACTGCCAATCTCATCAATCTCGCCCATGTAGCGAGTCCTCTCCTCTCCGAGTAACTCAACATCTTCCGATCTGTTCCTGTGCCTAGATTGATGGAGAATGATTCTAGAAGCGTCGAGATCGTCCTGAAACTGCTTGAACTTGAGTGCCTGCTCCCTCTCCTTTGACAGACTCTTCAATCGATTCTTCTGATCATCCTCAAGAATGCCAATGGTCTCGATACTGTGCTCGACATGCTTTCTCTGAGTATTGGACTTCCTAATCTCATCATCGTAGGCGGTGACTCCAGCTACATCCTCGATAATCTTCCTCCTATTGTATGCAGTCATGGTCGCCAGAGTGGTGACGTCACCTTGCTTGACGATGTTGTAGCCTCCAGCCCTCAGGCCAGCCTCAGCGAGTACTCTTCTCATCTCGGTGGCAGTGGATGGTTTGTCTCCAATTCGAAACGCTGAGATCGGCGCTCCCTTCCTACCTAGTTTGACCGTCCGAGTGAAACTAACCTCATCTGAATCTATCCTCAATCTCCTTCTGCCTGTCTCGTCGGGCTCGTTGTTGAATACCAATGTAGCAGTCATGTGCTTGGCGGGCCTGCCTCTCTTGCCTCCATTGAAAATGAGTTGGGTCACATTCGATGCTCGAAGAGACTTAGTTGACTTGGGGCCCAATACGAATTCCAAGGCATCCAGTGTGTTGGACTTGCCTGAACCATTGGGCCCAGTTATCGCGGTGAATCCCTCTTCTAGAGGGATGGTTACTTCACCACCGAATGATTTGAAGTTCTCAAGTTCCATTCGTATAAGATGCATCCCCTCACCCTTTCGCCGAACGAATTATCGCCGACGACATTCGCTAGGTCCAATTCTGTTCGCCTATGAATGTTGAGGCTGCCATAGGCGCAGCACAGCGATTACGAAGGGTGTGTAAAATCGCCGTGGATTAGTCAAATTCCGAGGAGATTTCGATGCCACTGACTAGGGCGTGAAGCATTTCATTCCTTGGAGTCGGGACTCCTACAGATTCTCCCATCTCGACAACGGCCCCACACAAGTGATCTACCTCGGTCTTCCTCCCTGCCATGATATCTTGCAACATTGAGCATCTGTTGTTGGCAGTGTTTGCAGCAACCTCTCTGAGCAAGTCCTCCATATCTAATTCTGAGAGATCAGCCCCGGAGGCTGTTGCAACTGTCGCAGCCTCGTACATCGCCGAGATTGCTTGGGCCCACAGTTCAGGCACCTCAAGAAGGGCTCCATTTCGAACTCCGGCTATAGAGCAAACTGGGTTGATTGCCACATTGACTAGTAACTTTTTCCAGATTGATGTGTTAATGTCCTGTGACCATTCTGGAGACAATCCTGCTTGGTCGAGAATCCTGATCAATCGCTCGGCATTTGCTGATGGTTTGGATTCATCAAGTGAACCAATGGTGATTCTGCCTCGGCCAACCCAATGAGTACCCACGTTGTCCCTCCATGCTCCATGAGTGGTAATTCCGCCTAGTGTCCTTTCCCTACCAAGGCGATGAGCGAGAGTTTGGGCGTGGCCCATCCCGTTCTGTATGCTAATCGCTACTCCATCTTGTGTCAGAATCTCCTCAGCAATTTGCGCGAGCACAGGTGTCGAATCTGCTTTGCCGCAGATGAAGGCAGCATCGCAACTATTCGTGATCCCTTCAGGGACTGGCCCTGACTCACTGTCGATGGTCTCGAATCTCTCCGGAGGGATGGCCTCAATCGGGCCCTCGGGAGAGTATAGTACCAAGCCCATCGAAGAGAGATTGCTAGCTGAATTACCTCTTGATATGGCAACCAAGTCGCAGTCCGTATCCGATAGTGCCCCCAAAATGACTCCACCTATTGAGCCGACCCCCAGTACTGCAATTTTCACTCGGCGACCCCCGTGGAACGAGCAGAGAAGTGTAGGGTGATTTCCTCGTCTTCGACGCTAATCCAAGATGTCCAGATTGCCGCATTAGTTTCTTCTACAGAGATAGTTACTAGGGCTTGTGAATTTGGAGCTATCTCAGAGGGATGGGAAACGCCCCAATTGTCCCAAGTCACAGCGTCTCCGACCCAATCTACCGAGATAGAGAAGGTGGTATTCTCTCTGTTTAAAATTCTCAATTCGCCCTCTGAAAGTTGTGAGTTTAGAGCGCTTGACTCAACCACCACATCTGGACCCTCGATGACTTGGTAAGCGGAAAGAAGAGTTGTGCCATCGCAGACTGCTAACCAACCACTGGTCGAAAACCTCAGAGTTCCATTACCAGGGCCCGATTCAGAGATGGCGATAGCCGATCTGTCTGCAAGATCCCTACTCCAGTTCTCGCCGGTATCGACATCTGCTATCGCGCTCGATGATGGGCAGAATACCGAACCTGACTCTCCGCGAACAATCGTGTATCCCTCTTGTGGGCCAAACCACTCTGGAATTGGCCACTCATCTCCAGAGACGTGTAAGCTAGGCAAAGTATTCTCGATTGACATTAGAAGAATCTCTTCTGATTGGTTTTCCCTGTGTAGGGTGATTTGAGGTCCGACGACAAGATGCTGATCATCACGTTCAGGAAGCGATTGTATTGCACCGACCTGCCCTCTCAGACATAGGTCATGCGTGTCTTCTGCGAGTGAGGTTTCATTTTCAAACGACCAGAATGGATTCTGAATGCTCAGATTAACATGATCTCCCTTGGAGACGCTCAACTCTACACAGATCCTAGGAGTCGACGTATCCTCTACCATAATCCAGAGAGGATCCACAGAAGAAGTTGCATCGGCTGCTCTGAAAAGAACTGAGTGCTCGGAAATATGTCCATCAACATCGATTAGTACTAACAGTCTGAAAGTCAAATTAGAAGTTTGGTTAGTGTCTCTAGACAATTCGATTTGTACACTATCTGGTGATGCTTGGGTGATGTCGTCAAACCTGCAAACTCCTCGTTCATCGAGGCATTCTGAATTAACTTGCCAGCCGGCATCATTCGCACCCTCTATTCGCATCTGCAGCCATCCAGATACAGGCATTATCCCCTCAGGTTCTAGAGGTAATTGGAGTTGTACGATTCCCCCTTCGAAAGTCATCGAGACCGGCCAGTTCTCAGTCAAAAGTCCCTCATCCCAGTCGTCTATCTGAGAGCTTGGCTCAAGACCGGGATAACCTAGCAGTAGAATTGCGATGGTCAGAGTGGCAATCTGACGCATTGGAATTTCATCGAGGCTGGCATATTCGTCAACAACGAAGGGTTCTGGCATCTGCTCTGGGCTAAACCTACGCCATGCAGCGATGGCTGCAAGTAGTAGCCAAGGCCAGTACTCGGTAGAGATGAATATCAGGATTACAATTCCTAGGGTCGAGATGAAAATTGAGGTTTGGTTACGGTCGTCCTGCATGTCTCTAGGACCGACAATTGAATGCAGTATCCTGTCCCCAGGAAATCCCGGGATTGGCAGCAAAAGTGCCCACCCGACAATTGAGAGTGCGATACCGGCTAGGCCTGTTGGATGAATCCACTGAAGCCTGAGCGTAGCGTGAGGCTCGACTAGAATAGAGGATAGTACTTCGGAAATTAGGTTTAGATCAACTGAGACCGGAGATGACTCATACAACGGTGGCTGAACTGAAGTCAGTCCAAGGCCGATTACAGTGAGCAAAGTTCCGCAGAAGAACATCACTGCTGGAGTTGTAAGTTCAATCATTCCAAGGGCTCTACGGTTCGGAATAGGGTGCAGGTCGGTTCGGTTTTGTCCAATCGCAGAGACTAGACTAAACGGCCACTCTGGAGAAAACACCGGGAAAGCAAGAGGGATGAGGTGCGAATTCTCGACCTCGAATGCTTTTGCCACGAATATACGGGCATAACTTGCCAGTAGTACTGAACCAAGCACTGGGAGAGTGAAAAAGACGATTGCAGTCTCTAGAATGTTAGAGTCGAATGGCTGTTGACCAGGTTCCATAGAGGAAATCCAGAGTGAGCCAGATAGAGTCGTGAACGAGGCGGCTAAGAGCCAGACCAAGGACTGCTGCCAAGAAGGCATCACAACGGGCTGAGTAGGAAGGGAACCTATCGACATAATCGGAGGGTTGCCCTCATCCAATACTGCAATCAGGCTCAGTGACTTGAGATGTCGGTTCAGCGATACTAGGCACTCGCTAGGGTCTATCCCATCTCTACCATTGACTTCCCAAGACAATTCCGAGACTCCTTGGCCTCCAAGCAGGAAGTATCTGCTACAGATGACTTCGAGGAGTTCTCTGTCCCCCCAAGTCTCAGTATCGAGAAGATGAGTTGTAGTCTCCGACATGGCGTCACCTTGTTACATGGCCGGGGTAGGTCTGATTTGACCTCTCGCACGTGCGTACGGCGAACGAAGTTCGCCGAATCACTTGTTCTTGAAGCGTTTCAGGCGGAAAGTTTCCTCTCGCTCCATCTCCTCAAGACGGAGTTGGATGAAGTTCCGAGCCTCTTCCATCTGAGGGATGACAACGTACTCCAATGCGTTGACTCTTCGCTTCGTGGCCTCGATTTCAACTAGAAGACGCTTGAGGGTACCCTCCATCTCGGCAGCCTTGACGATCTTCTCAATCAATACAGAGTAGGAATCGGAAGCCTCGTCGATATAAGCCGAGCCGCCAATCAATCCTGTACCTCGCTCGTCGATGCTGGTGGTCAGGTTGGTACCTTCCACATTTGGAACCACTACGCCCATGATGTTGCGTCGACTGACAGTGACCTCGGGATGCCTTGAGATAGCGATGGCAGCGCTCTTGACAGCGAGTCCCCCCTCGATTGCGCTGGCTAAGCTGATTGACTGGACTGCCTCACGGTAGGTTCCGACTAGCCCCTCTCTTGCCTCGATCATCTCAGAGAGTAATGTCCTGAACTCATGAAACAGGCCGTCGCGCTTCATCTTAAGCAGATTGTACCCATTTTGGGTCTGCTTTATGCGTCGCTTCAGGTTGATCAACTCAGACCTGGTTGGCTTGACATCGAGCGCCATATTCTACCTCCTACTAATCCTATAATTGGTTCACGACTTCTTCTCAGTCGGGTGGTACTTGTCAATCCACTTCTGGTCGAGCCTGACTAGATACTTGGTGTCGATGTTTGTAAGCAGATCCCAAGCTAGGTCAAGCGTGCCTTCGTCAATCGAGCGGTCCTCGTCTCGGCTCTGTCTCAGGAACTGGTCCTCAAAGATGTCTGCGAACTTCAGTAACTGCAGGTCACGCTCGTTGAGCGCATCCTCACCAACAATCGCAACCAATCCTCTCAGTTCCCTGCCCCCTGCGTATGCAGCGTAGAGTTGGTCTGAAACCGACTTGTGATCCTCTCGAGTCTTGCCCTCTCCAATTCCAGCGTTCATCAGTCTCGACAGAGATGGAAGAACGTTGATTGGAGGGTAGATACCCTTCTGATGCAACTCTCTCGAAATCACAATCTGTCCCTCAGTGATGTATCCGGAAAGATCCGGGATTGGGTGTGTGATATCGTCTCCAGGCATGGTCAGAATCGGGAATTGCGTGATGCTTCCCTTCTTGCCCTTCACCATGCCTGCCCTCTCGTACATCATAGCCAAATCGGTGTACATGTAACCAGGGTATCCGCGCCTTCCGGGAACTTCTTCACGGGCAGCTCCAATCTGACGTAGAGACTCGCAATAGTTAGTCATGTCAGTGTAGATGACTAATACGTGGTAATCGTGCTCAAAAGCAAGATATTCTGCCGCAGTTAGAGCAAGCCTAGGAGTAATCAAACGCTCGACGGCTGGGTCATCTGCTAGGTTTACGAATAGCACAGCGTTCTCCAGAGCACCGGTTCTCTCCAAATCATGCACGAAGAAGTTGTACTCCTCAGCGGTGATTCCCATTGCGCAGAATACCACAACGAAGTCGTCATCGCTACCCACAAGTCTTGCCTGTCGGGCAATCTGCAGAGCAATGTCATTGTGCGGTAGACCGGATGCTGAGAAAATCGGCAACTTCTGGCCACGCACAAGACTAGTACAAGCATCGATAGCCGATATTCCAGTCTGGATGAACTGCTCTGGACTCTCGCGGCTGTATGGGTTGATGGCCGCACCGATGATGTCTGCCATTTCTTCCGCCACGATTTCAGGTCCGCCATCTCTTGGCTTACCAGCACCGTCTAGGATACGGCCGATTAGCCCCTTACTGACTGGTAGTCTGAATACGTCCCCGAGGAACTTTACTCCTGTCTGTCTGTCCA
>CEUY01206206.1_pt1 | contig 13130 bp, 9 predicted proteins | sample 361481 | NCBI WGS metagenome assembly CEUY01 (sample SAMEA2622737, study PRJEB7988) | marine metagenome | isolation source: saline water (ENVO:00002010), including
GAGGTAGTCCGGTAATGTCAATGGAGAGTCGTCGAGCCAATGTCGTGGCCGTCGCTTCCTGTGAGGGGAGGAAGCGAGACTGCTGAAGTCGCTGCCCAACAAAATCATCGATTTGATTGCGTCGCCAACGTTGCATTCTTTTGTTGACGACCGGGAGTTCGGGACGTTCGATTCGTTTGAAGGACCAGTGCTGTTCGTATGCAGCACCGTTAGCAATCCAGTTTTTAATCGTATTGATGTCCGCCTCTGATAAATGCTTGTCAAAATCAGCCGGAGGCATCATTAATGCTTCGTCGTCTGACAGGATTCGCTGAATCAATTCACTTTGGGCAGGATTGCCTGGTGTAATTACACGGTATTCATCGCGCAATCGGGTTGCATCTTCAGCGACATCAAGTCGCAGGTCTGCCTCACGGGTGTGTTCGTCCGGTCCATGACACTGAAAGCAATTTTCGGCAAGAATCGGCAGAACATCTTTACTAAACGAAACGGCTGGCGCGGCTTTCAAGGAGGTTGCCGTGATCAAAATAGCGACGAATGTTAAAGCGAAGGAACGCATACAGAACTTCTCGAACCCAAAAGGCGATTGCAATCTATTTTAGCAGAAAGCTCAGTTGATTTTGTGTACGCAACATCCAATCGCTGCTAGTTCAGACTCGAGCTGGGAATACATAGACGAATCTGTATAGGTCCCTACAATAGCTCCACCGGATCCAGCAAATTTGGCACTGGCTCCGAGGCGGCGGGCTGATTCGATCATGCGAAGTTGGCCTGTTGGTAGTTGGCAGATGGACTGCCGTAGATCGAAATTCTCGTCAATTAATTGCGATAGCAGCAGATGATCTCCACTGAGTATGGCCGAGCGTGCTTGCTCGGTTAAATCGGCAAAGCGATGCATGGCTGTTACAACGTCCGATTCCCCCCGGTCAAATCGGGAACGAAGGTTATTATGAAAGACCTCCGTCGGCTCTCCGACCGATTGATCATATGCTAGGTACAAAGGCGGCATCGCTGAGTCATCCAAAGCTTCATATTGTCCGCATTCCAGTCCCTGTTCCAAATGCATCGCATCCTGACTGAAATCCATGTAGACAGTCTGGCCAAAACATTGCACCACGCGATCCTGTAAACCTCCCTGAATACCAAGTTCTTCCCGCTCGACACTGAGAACGAGAGAGGGTTGGACAGAGAGCGGAATTTCCAATTCATAAAAATCCATTAAGGCGCGTAGCGTGGCTACAATGATTCCGCTCGATCCAGCCATGCCAACAGCTCTAGGAATAGTGCTTTCATAGCGGATTGAGAAGTTTCGGTTGTGAAGTGAATGCCGCTGTTCACAATACTCGAGAAATTTCTTAATGGTGGCTTTTACCAACCGGATTCCACCGTAATAGCCATGGAGTTGTACGTCAGTGGCCAGGTCCTGAATGGATTGGAAACGTGACTGGTCGTCCTGACTGGGGACGATTTCCAGATCTTCCCATTCGTACAATACGACTTCTGCAAAGTATTGAGGTACCAAGACGGCGATCGTCTTGCCGTGATACCCGTCGGATGGATTTCCGATAAGTCCGGCACGAGCATAGGCGCGGCGTCGAATGACATCCATACGTTACTCCTGCTGTTCCGATGAGTTGGGTTGGTCTTGTTGCTGGAGGAATTGTCGGACGAAATCCTGCATTCCCTGTCCGTATTCCGGATCACTCAAGGTGAATTCCAGAAACGTCTTGAAATAGCTTTCGAAGTTTCCAATATCATAGCGTTTGACATCATGATCCAGCTTTACGCCGATCACGTTAGCACCTTGCCGGACCAGATAGTCAATGGCATCGGTGAGTTGGAGGTTCCCCTGGCGGTCGGTGTCAACCTGCTGCAGGGCCTCGTAGATTGCCGGACTGAATACATAACGCGCTGCGATGGATAGATTGCCTGGGGCCTGATCTATCGCAGGTTTTTCAACAGCTCCCTGAATGCGGAGAAGTCCCTGGTTGGTTTCACTGACGTCGACAATCCCGTACTGATCGACATCGGTGGCAGCGACCGGTTCCAGAGCGATGACCGCATCGGCTTTTTCAGCCTCATACGTATCGACCATGCGAGAGACAATGTCACTGGACGCGCGGCGACCGATGATGGAATCTCCTAACGCTACCACAGCAGGTTCTTTACCGACTAAGGGTTGAGCACACAGCACCGCATGTCCTAAACCGAGTTGGCGACGTTGCCGCGTGTAAAAGTACTCAATGTTTTGGCGTTCATAATTCAGTTCGACGAGGTTGGATTCACGGCCGGTTTCTCGTAGATACTGAATAAGTTGTTCATCGATATCGAAGTGAGCTTCAATCGAAGATTTCCCCTGAGATGTGATGAACAGGATTCGTTGGATGCCGTTGGATGCGAGTTCTTCCACTACGTATTGAACAACCGGTCGACGACCCACAGCGAGCATTTCTTTCGGCTGGCTTTTGGTCAACGGCAGGACACTCGTGCCTAATCCAGCCACAGGTACGATTGCAATGTTAATTGACATGCGTTTTATCCTTCGTCGGGTGGAGTAGGTGAGGATTGGTTAATTTGTGAAGTAAGTTCCTGAATGAGGGCCTGATGTTGTGGCTCTATTTCCACAAGCTTGCGGGCAATTTCGAGTGCCTCCTGATAGCTCTCCACCTCCTGCAGTAATCGCACCAAGGCGATCATATAAAGTGTTGTTTCAGGTTCAAGTTCATGGACTCGTCTTATCACAGTTACTGCTTCGTCCAGCTGGCCGTCGCGGTATAAAGCAAGACCATATCGATACTGGACCGAAGCGATGTTGGGAGCGTAACTGGCGTCACGCTGAAAGTTTACTAGTTCTTCCTTACGTAACTGCTCTGCTTTTTGCTCATATTCCTGCAGTTGTTTTATGACATTAGCGGGCGGTTGTTGTCGTGCCTGTTGGTACTGACGGATTAGGTTTTCTGAAAGTCGCGTGTAGAGTTCAGCCAGATTGGCCCGCGGTCCGGTAGCATTGGGTTCAACTTGAATGGCGAGCCGATAGGACGTCTCAGCTTGTTCATGTCGACCCAGGTTTTCGTAAATGCTGCCAAGAGTGAGATGAGTTGCGGCGCGATCACTATTTACCATTAGCCCGACTTCAAGTTCTTTCAATGCGTTTTCAAAGGACTCTCTGGCATCCGATGGCCAAATCGAGGAAGGGACTTCCGAGGTGACCTGTGCCGCAGCTGTTCGTACAGAACGGACAGGATCATCGAGCATCGGTATGACTCGGTTGCGTAAAGTGGTGAACGGATTCTTAGAGGTGTTTAAGTCCCGATAGCCTTGCAAGGCCAGGATCGCAGCCACACGCAACTGAGGTTCATTAGGGTTTTGTAGTGACGCTAAAATGATGTCTAGTGCACTTCGGCTACGACTTGGATCGAGCCAGATTAAAGCAGAAGCTTTGGCGATCGCCGGGCTATCCGGATCAACAAACAAATCTTCTATGTCTTCATTGGCATTGTCGCTTAAGGACCAGGCTGAATGTAATGCTTCGCCAAAATGGATGCCGCGATGCTTGGAATCCGGGTACCACTTATCAACCGCATCGCTGGCCCACTGATTCATCGTGGCCAACTGTTGCCGCACATCTTCCTCGCCTTCATAAGACAGTCGGATCCAGTCGATGTATTGTTTGATATGTAATTCGTCTTTACGCCCGTCAGACAGTTTTGCGGATGGAGTAATATCGTCTTCCAGATGGCATTTGACACAGGCATTAGGCGTTCCCAGTTTAATGCTAAGGTCCGGTCGGGGTACACGAAGCGAGTGGTCCCGGCGTGGGTCGACAGCCATATAGGTTGTTTCCGGCATATGGCATTCAACACAGGAGGTTCCCTGACTGCCCTGTTTGTGATGGTGGTGTTCGGGCGTGTCGTATTTCTGAGCCGGATGCTGATGGCAGGATGTGCAAAGTCGATTATCGTCGAATTTGACACGTACACTGTGAGGGTCATGGCAGTCGGTACACTTAATTCCCTTGTGATACATTTTGCTCTGAATAAACGACCCGAAGACATAGACTTCATCCATGATTTGCCCGTCTTTGTGGTAGGTCTCCGGACGTAAAGGCTCGCTGGCAAAGTGATCGTGGAAATTTTTTCCTCCCGAAAAGTCCGGATGAACGATACGGCGTCTTGAGTGACAGGGAGCACAGGATTGAATTTGGCGTTCCACCGTCCTGGCATCTTCCCCTTTTAATTTAGGTAGCCCGTATCCGTGTTTGCGATCCCAGAAAAACGATTTGGCTTCCGCTAAATCCACATGCACACTTCCGGGGCCATGGCAGGTTTCACAACTCACGTTGATTTCGCTAAAAGTGGTGTGATATGAATTGGTTTGCGGGTCAAAGTTTTTCTGTAAATTGGTGCTGTGACAATCGGCACACATATTGTTCCAGCGTTGTGCGATGCCCGTCCAGTGTAAGTCATCGTTGGGTTCAAGTTTTTCGTGAACGTCGGGTGGGTCAAGGTGAAACCAACGGTTGTTGGTCGCATCCCAGGAGATGCGAAGAACCTGTAAACGAGAATTTTCATTGGCGGGTTGGTCTGTCCGGCGGTCAAATTCCACTAAGTATTGTTGAAGAGGGTCAACTCCGAATACATATTTGATCTCGAAGTCGTGCATTTCGCCATCTTCACCTTCCGTGTTGACGATGAATTTGTCACCTCGCCGAAACATGCTGGAAATGACTCCGTGATGTTCCAATGTGGAATTATTGAAGTCGCCCAGTACCGACTTTTCCGTGGGGACCTGCATCGCCAAATCGTGATGAGAACCTGTCCATTTTTCAGCCTCCTGCTGATGGCACTCGACACACTTCTTTTTACCCACGTAAACAGGGGCAATTTCATCCGAGAGCGCTGAGGAATACCAATCGACGCTTAGCCATATGCCGATGGCCATGATTCCAATGAGGGCAAAAACGACCGGCCCGGCAACTTTGCCGAGGTGAGTTGCCCATACACGAACTCGGGATTCTTGTAGGGAGTGATTGGCGGAAGCCGGTCTGGTCATGATAAAATCTTGAAAACTATACGGCGTTCCTGAGTTAGAACTCAGGGACAGTTGTGGGGTCCAACTACTGATTATCAACTCGGTTTTTGCAATGGACAAGTTGGCAGTAAGCAGTCCCTGTAACTAATCGTAAAAACCGTTTTTTGGTTGCGGTTGTGACGGTTATGCCGAGTAAAACCGGACTTTTTTCGAGTAAGGATTATGACGGATACATCTTCTGAAAAAACAAAAAATGCACTCAATCGTCGGCAATTGATGGGATGGCTTAGTGCTACCGGAATCGGGACGGCTGCCTTTCATCGAGCATTAACCGTGCAGGCAGCCACTGCCGCTGAAGTCACGGTGGAAATGGTGAAACAGGCAGAATGGGTATCGGGTATTGAGCTGAGTGACGAGCAACGTGCTCAGACGGCAGCCGGATTGACTCGCACGCTGGCAGACCTGGAAGCAATGCGTTCGTTTGATGTTGGTTATGACACCTGGCCAGCCGTGAAACTGCACCTTTTGCAGGGGCAGGAACCTCGCAGCACAAAACGAGAAGATCAAAGCGGGTATCGTTCTGTAGAGCGTCCTGAACGGGACGAGGATTTGGCGTTTTTTCCCCTGCGAGAACAGCATGACCTGCTGCGTCGGGGAGAATTGAGTGCAACTTACCTGACTGAAGTGTATCTAAAACGGCTTAAGAAATTTGATCCGCAGCTGAGATTTGTCGTCAACCTTACCGAAGAGGTGGCGATGGAAAAAGCGAAGCAATTGGATGATCCCAGGAGCCATCGGCTAAGAGCATTTAATCCTCTGACCGGAATCCCTTACGGTGCCAAGGATCTGATGGCTTATCCCGGATATCCGACAACTTGGGGAGCCCCTCAGTTTCAGGATCGTGTCATTGATCACAAAGCGTATGTACTGGAAAAGTTGGATGCTCACGATGCCGTTCTGGTTGCCAAGTTGTCCTTAGGTGCGTTGGCGATGGGAGATAAATGGTATGGCGGACCCACCAGGAATCCCTGGAATATTGAACAGGGTTCGAGTGGTTCGAGTGCAGGGTCTGCGAGTGCGACGGCAGCGGGGTGCGTGGGATTTTCGATCGGCAGCGAAACGCTGGGGAGCATTATTTCACCGTCCACCCGGTGTGGAGTTACTGGTTTGAGACCAACATTTGGACGAGTGTCCAGAGATGGTTGTATGGCGTTGAGTTGGAGTATGGATAAGCTGGGACCAATCTGTCGCAGTGCCGATGACTGTGGGTTTGTCTTTGAGGCAATTCAAGGTATCGGCGGTAATGACCCCTCTGTCGTGGATCGTCCGTTTGAGTGGCCACGGCAGGTGGATCTGAAAGGACTAAACGTCGGATATGTCGAAGGGGACGAGGACACTAAGGATCGTGAAGAATTGCAGATTCTCAAGAAGCGAGGCGCAAATCTGGTGCCGATCGAATTGCCTGATGATATTCCCACCTGGCCGTTAACGACCATTCTGTTTGCTGAAGCATCTGCGCAATTCGATCCGCTAACGCGTGAAGGTGTTGAGGAAGGATTGAATTCGTGGCCCGCGATTTTTCGACGGAGCGAGTATATTCCGGCGGTGGAGTATCTACGGGCATTGAGGATACGTCGTCAAATGCAGGAACGTATGCAGGCCTTAATGGAGACGATTGATTTCTTTGTGTCCTCCGGTGGAGACGAACTATTGATTACGAATATGACCGGACATCCGTCGATTTCGATGCCTAGTGGTTTTGCTGGTGAAGGTGATAAAATACAGCCACAAAGTATTCAGTTTGTTGGAAGGCTCTTTGATGAAGTGACGATCCTCAATGCAGCCAGAGCATTTCAACAAGAGACCGATTATCATCTAAGACGCCCGCCATTGGTGACAAGTTAAGTACCTAAACGGTAAAGGAAAGTAAATGAGCGATGCAGTGAATATGAAGATTGCAGGTGTTCAAATGGACATCCAAATCATGGAGCCGGAGTTGAATCTGGCAAACATGGAAAAGGCAATCAGAGAAACAACAGCCAATGGCGCGGAATTGACGATTTTTCCGGAATGTGCAGTGACCGGTTACTGTTTCAGTAGCCTGGAAGAAGCTTTGCCATGGGGGGAATCCATTCCCGGGCGAAGTAGTGAGTTTTTTCAAGCGGTTTGTGCTGAAACCAATAGCTACGTCGTCTATGGCACGCTGGAAAAAGTGGACGAGGAATTATTCAATGCCTGTGTTCTGGTGGGGCCAGAGGGTGTCATTGGCAGCTATCGAAAAATTCATTTGCCCTTTTTGGGGATTGATCGATTTACGACTCCGGGAAATCGCCCTTTCGAGGTTTACGATATTGGGAAAATCAAAGTCGGAATGAATATCTGTTATGACGGTAGTTTTCCTGAGTCGTCCCGGATCATGGCGTTGGATGGAGCCGATCTGGTGGTGCTGCCTACAAACTGGCCTCCCGGAGCCGAGACGTTTCCCAAGTACATCGTGAATACTCGTGCTGTTGAGAATAAGATTTTTTATGCTGCTGTAAACCGAGTGGGATTAGAGCGTGGCTTCCAGTTTATCGGTGGTAGTAAAATCATTTCACCCAACGGCGACGACCAACACTTTGCCGATCACAAAGAGTATGAAGTATTGTACGGTACTGTCGTGCCTGAACAGACACGCAATAAACATATTGTTCGCGTCCCCGATGAACACGAGATTCATCGCTTTGATGATCGCCATCCCGAGTGGTACTCGCGAATTGTTGACGAACGTGATTTGGGCGAATAGCCTGAAGTCGTCCTGCCCTTACGGTTCGATGACAATGGGGCCTTCTTTGCGACTGCGTTCGTAAAGTTCTTTCCAGCGAGCACTGCCGTCATTCGGCAGGAGTTTACTATCAACGCCCTTTTCAAAGTATGGCATGTTGCCGGGGAATCGAGCCGGGTTGAGCATGAAGTTGACCGTGCCGTTGTTCGCCGTATACATACGCCGTCCATCGGTATAAGTCGTTTCGATCATCCTCGCCGGGTCAGGACGTTCTGCCGGTTTTTCCACGGCATAACGATGAACAATGCTCCAGTCCAACTCCACTCCCAGGCCAGGCTTGTCTGGAATGGCTGCCAGGCCGTTGCGTACTCGGATAGGTTCTTTGAGCATGTCATGTACATACAACTGATGGCAGTTAACAGCCGGCCAGGTTGCGGCCGAACAAACCGCTCCAAAATGTAAACTAAAGGCAGCTGTCAGACCAGCACCCACCAATTGCAGCCAGAATCTCATATCCATGGTCTCGGCAACATGTGCCTGACGCATCAATCTGGTGGCACCACCGCCGATGACAAACCCATCACAGACGTCGTGTTTCACGACATCTTTGGGAGAGGGCGTGCCGTAATGTAACGACACTCCTGCACGGACTGCTTTGGTAATGGCGGCGTTACCATGAATGTCACTCTGCGGAATAGGTGATTCGTAAATGTCCACCTGTGGGAACTGATCCATCCATTTCAAAATGGGGATGCCCTGTTTTGCTGTTAATAAGGTTTCATTGAAATCCATGTCGATCTTGAAATCTTCCGGCATGGCTTTCGCACAGGTCTCAGTTTGATCCCATAAATCGAACCAGGGACGTCCTTTGGTTTTGTAAGCTTTGTAGCCCAAACGCAAAGCCTCCTGACATTCACTCAACATGTCCTTGGTTGGCATATCGATATTCCACCAGCTTAGGGGTGTCGTGTCATAGACCTGATTTCCCAGCAGGCGATGAGCGGGAACTCCTCCGGCTTTTCCGACAGCATCAAACAATGCCATTTGTAAACCGGCACCCAGATCATCATTCCACATTAAATCAGCGGCATTGCTACCGATGGCGCTCTGGACGGCCTCATCCGAAGTGACTCCCCAGCTGTAGTAAAGCAAACCTTCACCAATGCCGATTGCCCCGCCGGAAAGTTCGACCTGTACAATTTCACAATATCGCCAGTGTGGAATTTCACGGTCCATCGCGCGTTGTGGAGCGGGACGGAATGGTAATCGTACCGTCTGACGCTTGATGTCAATGATCTTCAGTTCGCTGGGACGCTTGCCAATGCGGCTGGCGTAGGTGGATTGATTATAGACCGCCGGAAGGGCGGTTGCTGCCAAGGCAGCAAATCCGGTTTGCATAAAGTGTCTACGTTTCATGGCGAATGCCTTTCTAATGCTGAACCTCACAGAGGTAGGTTATGCTTCGTCAATTGCGGTTGAGGTAAGTGTTCCAATGCTGCTGATGAACGCGTCGAGCGTGTCACCGGCCTTGATGAATGTGCCGGTGGTTTTTCCCACGCCGTCGGGAGTCCCGGTGGAAATGATATCACCTGGTTCGAGCGTCACGGATTGAGAAATAAACTCAATCACTGCCGCCACCGGGAAAACCTGTAATGCTGTTGTGCTGTTCTGACGCAGATCACCATTGAACGATAGTTTTAGATCCAGCGTTTGTGGATCCGGAATACATGTGGGCGTTGCGATACACGGACCGCAGGGACAAAAACTGTCGTGCCACTTACCGTGGAGCCAATCGAAGAAGGCATCTCGCGACCGTTCTTTACGTTCCGGGAATGGATGGTAAGCGCGATCTGAAATGTCATTAATCACGGTGTATCCGGCTACGTAGTCCAAAGCGTCAGCTTCTGAAATGTGCTTTCCTTTTTTGCCAATAACAATTGCAAGTTCTAATTCCCAGTCCACTTCATTTGGGTTTACTTTAGGAATCTGGATCGGTTGGCCAGGGTTGGTCAGCGTTGTGGTGGGAGGCTTCATGAAGACATAAGGGAACGTCTCAGCACGCTCGATTCCCTGTTCTCCGCCTTCCTGGACGTGAGCTGAATAATTGCCGGCAAGTAGAAAGAGTTTGTTAGGGCGAGCGATCGGGACAAGTAGCTGAACGGTATCACAACACGTTTTGAGACTGTCACAGATGTCGTTTTCGCTCAGCCAGCTTGCTACCAGTTCAGCATCAGCTGCCAGGGCACCTTCCGGCGGAAGATATTTCAGGATGCAGGACGTATCAGAAAAGTCGAGGGTGGCACTATTGGCTTGGTTGTATGCCGTCGCTGCCGCAGCGAGTTCAACCACGAAAGAGTCGAAATAGAACCCTAATTTGGTTTGTCCGTCTTGTTCAAATCTGCTGATTCTCACGCCATTTACTCCAGTTGTAGTTTCTAAGTTAGGACAATTCGATTCGGCGACCTTCACGGGACGCATCGAGTATAGTGTCGACAATTTGGACGTTGGCCAGCATGGATTCTGTGGTGTTGCGGCAGGCAGCGACTTCCCCACGAATCATAGCAAACCAGTCTTGTAACAGAGCGACTCCCGGTCCTTTACCGTAACCCGGTGTAGTATCTTCAGGAGCGTTGTAAATTTCATCCATGGCATACCATTGAGGTTGTGGGCCATGGATTTCGAGGCTTCCGCCTGTATTTGGTTTGCCGGGATCCCAATGCACCCAACGTTTACTGCCACGGATTGTCCAGTGGACTTCACCGGCCCAACGCGGTAACCAGTAACCGCCGATCAAAGTGGCAATGGCTCCACTTTCTAAATCCAGAATGGCCGTGCCACCGTCTTCCACATCTACGTTTGTTTCGGTGAAATTGCCGACTCGACTTGTTACTCCCGTGACACTCTGGCCGCTGATGTACTGGAGTAAATCAATGTGGTGGCAACTCAGCCAGCTAAAAAAACCGGCATAGCTTTCTTCGATATCAAATAAATAATGAGCAGGCCCCCGGCGATTGACATCACTGGTTGCATAAACAGATTCAATGCTGATTAATTTCCCAAACCGACCTTCGGCGATCATTCGCTTAAGCCGATTGGCACAGTCGTCATAACGCCACATGTAGCCTGACTGAAAAGCGACTCCGGCATTGTTCACGGCATCGCGTATGCGAATGGCATCAGAGGTACGACCGGCAACAGGCTTTTCCGCCAGAATGTGCTTCCCGGCAGCAGCAAGTTCTTCGATGATTTCAGCCGAATGACGATTACTGACAGCCACAACGGCTGCCTCGAACTGCTCATGGTCAATCAGTGCTGAAACAGTATCATGTCGAGGTAATGCAGAGTACTTTTCTTCGAGACTGGCAATGCTGCCATCAAAATGCGGAACGAAAGCTGAAAGTTCTGCTTCCTGCTCGACATTGGCAAACAGATCACGCCAGCCAGCCCCGTGAGGGTTGTCCACTCCGATAAAAGCAATCTTCAAGGTGTTGGTCATGATGAGGGTCTGCGTTGTTCGACGGGATTATTTGGCGATGTCATACACCATTAACGTTCCCTGATCGCGGAGATAAAGTTTCTTTCCGGCAATCACAGGATGTGGCCAACTCTGGCCGTTTACTTCGTCAGTGCGGAATTTCCCTTTGAGTTTGTAACCAGTGGAAGTGGCTTCGATCAGAGCCATGTCGCCACTTTGATAGCGAAAATAGAGATGGCCATCGGCATACAGAATGGCGGCACTACCTGTACCTGCTCCGCGTTCCGGCCCCCAGGCATATTCACCGGTCATCATATTCAGGCAAACCGGAAAACCCTGATTGTGGCCATGGCCGCAATAGATATAGTCGCCTATCAGCAGCATCCCGCCGTGATGGTTTTGGAGCTTTTTGGCTTCCAGAAAATACTTCTCTTCCACCTGAAACTGTCCGTTACGATCGTGAATCTGAATCAAGGCAGCTCCCGTACCGTAGCCTGTACTGCAGAAAATGTAATCCCCTTTTACGATTGGCGTTGGGATGTTGGCTGTGCTGTTAGCGATGCGATTGTAAACCCACAAGAGTTTCCCGGTTTCCGCGTCGACACCTAAGACTCCTCGCCCGGTCAGTTGCACGTATTGTTTTCGTCCCGCGATTTCACTGATCACGATGGAAGAATAACCAGCGCCATCCTGACCTCGATCCCCGACCGCTGCAGGCATTTCGGCAGACCATAACAACTCACCATTGGCTTTATCTAAAGCAACCATGACTGCCGAGTTCCCTCCGGGAGTACAGATGAGTCTGTCGCCATCGATCACAGGAGATTCCGAGTAGCCCCAGCCGGATTCCATGCGGCCTTTGAAGTCGGTTGGGAAATTGCGTCGCCACAGAATTTTTCCATTGGTTGCGCTGATACAGACCAACTCGCCGGAATGAGTCAATCCGTACACGCGATCGCCATCCACTGTCGGTGTGCAATTGGGGTTTGCTCCCGCGCCCATATCTGCTTCCCAAATCACGCTTCCCCGATTGGTACTCAGGGCAATCATTTTAGTGGAACCATCTTTTTTGCCCATCGTGAAAATTCTGTCATTGGCAACGGCAACACTGGAAAATCCACTTCCTAACCCTTTGGCTTTCCAAGCGAGCCTGGGGCCTGCATCCGGCCAACTGCTTAGCAATCCGGTTTCAGCAGAAAGTCCGTCGCGCGTGGGACCTCGCCAACCGGACCAATTACCCCGAGTCGCTTCCGCTTTGGCTTCTGGCGATGGTTCACCATCCACGGCAAATGCGGGAACGGACAAAAGTGTGAATAGAGTTAATAAGAGTAAATTGCGTTTCATGGTGAAGATCCAGACTTGCTACGGAACCATCGAGTTTCTGTCCGTCATTATAGTGGATTCAATTCACACAATCGAATCATCACTCGATAGAGTTAGCAAATCCCGGGATCACACCCCGACCCGCCACACATCGTGTCCGGATTCATCAGACGAAGTAATTCATCATCAGGCAATAACTCGTGCTGTATGTCCTTTGATAAAATGCCCTGTTCAATCAACATGGCGATGATGTTTTCTCGTTCGGCGGGGCTCATGGATTTAATTTCTTCGGTAAGACTGAGTGATTACTGCAGGGAAGCGGGGTTTGCACTTAATTAAATATAGCAAGCAATCTATATTTAATGGCAGACCACAAAGCTACCCTCAGGAAGATACACCCCTCATGGCAATTGTTCAGGAATTGCTGCCGATGCCGGATGCCGAAGCCGTCTTTTTAAGGTTGGCTGCTCTGCCGCATTGCTTGTTTCTCGATAGCGCCATGCGACTGGAAAACTTAGGTCGGTATTCGTTCATTTG